>Ga0182006_1001930_pt1 | contig 11772 bp, 14 predicted proteins | sample Sormic07211104_1_FD_123022 | JGI IMG/M metagenome (GOLD analysis project Ga0182006, IMG submission 123022) | Rhizosphere microbial communities from Sorghum bicolor, Mead, Nebraska, USA - 072115-104_1 MetaG | ecosystem: Host-associated > Plants > Roots > Rhizosphere | place: USA: Nebraska...
CAGCGCATCCGCAACCGGCGCGACCATGCCTTTGCCGCGCGGCTCTCGCGCGATGCCGTCGAGGCGGTGTTCGCGAGCGTCGGAGGCGCGGGCCTGTCGCTGAACCAGCCGATCCAGCGCATGTGGCGCGACACGAATGCGATCACGCGCCACATCAGCCTCAACTGGGACGCGGTCTCCTCGATGGTGGGCCAGTACCTGCTCGGCCTGGAGCCGAAGGGCCAGTACTGACCGAGGCACCGGCCATGTACTCCTGGGCTCTCATCACGGGCGACGCGGCCGAGACGGTCGATGCGCGCCAGCTGCGGCAGGCGCTCGGCGCCTTTCCCACGGGGGTGTGCCTCGTGACCACCACCACGCCGGACGGCAAGCGCGAAGGCATGACGATCAACTCCTTCGCATCGGTGTCGCTCGACCCGCCGCTGATCCTGTGGAGCATCCGCGACGACACGCGCAGCGCCGATGCATTCCTGGCGACGCGGCCGTTCAACCTCAGCGTGCTGACCGCCGGGCAGCGCGAGCTGGCCTGGCATTTCGCCAAGCCCGCGGCCGACAAGTTCGAGCGCTTCGCCGAAGCCTTCGAGATCGGGTCCAACGGATGCGCTCGGCTCGTCGAGAGCGTCGCGACCTTCGAGTGCTCGACCTACTCGCGCCACCAGGAAGGCGACCACACCATCATCCTCGGCCGCGTGGAGCGCTTCTCGCGGACCGATGTGCCACCCCTGCTTTTTCATTCAGGCCAGATGGGCTCGCTGTGGGAGCTTGCCGAGACCCTGGCGCGGCCGCAGGGCGGAGGCAGTTGATCGCGCCGGTGCCCTCGCCTATGCGGGGCTCAAGGTCCGCACCATCTGCTCGTACATCGCATCCACCGCGGGCGAGCGCAGCGACACCTTGCTGCGCAGCGCCGCCACATCCATCGACTTGAGCCTGGGCAGGTCGAAGCCGCTGGGCAGGTTCTGCAATATCTGCAGGTGGGCCGGAACGCTGCAGCGCGTGAACACGGCGACGGCCAGGCCGCTCTCCACGGCCGCGAGCTGGCCGGCGAGGCTGGAGCTGTGATAGACGATGCGATAGGCGCGCCGCCTGGCGGCCAGGCTTGAGAGCGCGGCAGTTCGGGCCATGCTGCCCGCCTCGTAGACGGCGATCGGCAACGGATTGCGGCGCCAGGCTTCATGCTGCGCCGTGCCCACCCACACCAGCGGTTCGTGGAACAGGAGCTGTCCGCGTTGCGGCTTGTCGCGAGAGACCAGCGCCAGGTCGAGCTCGCCCCGCGCGATCTTGGGAATGAGGGAGGTCGACTGCTCGCAGGTCAGCTCGATTTCCACGCCCTTGTAGCGGCCGGCAAAGCTGCGCAGCACCGGCGTCAGGTAGGTGGAGGCGTAGTCGTCCGGCACGCCGAGCCGCACGCGGCCCGCGAGCTCCGGTCCGAACATGGCGTTCTGCGTTTCCGACTGCAGTTCGAGCATGCGGCGCGCATAGCCCAGCAGCTGCGCGCCCGCCGGCGTCACTTCCAGGTGCCGCGGGCCTCGCAGCAGCACGGCCTGGCCGAGCGCGTTCTCCAGCTTCTTGATCTGCATGCTCACCGCCGACTGCGAGCGGTGGACCAGCGGTGCCGCGGCAGAGAGCGAGCCGGCATCCACCACCGCCACCAGGGCGCGCAGCCAGTCGATCTGGAGATCGGGATATTTCATCGTCGCGCTTCTCATTCGATGTTCGAATGATAGGCCTTCGAACTATGCGCTTTACGCCGCTGTCGCATGGGCGGACGATCGCCTTCATGCAAAAGAAGGCAGTCCAGGTGCACCCCGCGTTCGCGGCGACGCGCCGGCAATCGAAACGGGAGAGCACGGGGCAATGGCTGCTGATTGCCGGCGGCGTGCTGCTCGGCACGATCGGCGTCTTCGTGGAAGAGGCGCACCAGCATCCGCTGGTCACGGTGCTGTTTCGCTGCGCCTTCGGTGCATTGGCGCTGCTCGCATGGGGCTTGGCAACCGGCCGAACGAACGAGCTGCGGCTGCGCGGCAAGAGCGGATGGATCGCCTGCGCGACGGGCTGCCTGATGGTGCTGAACTGGGCGCTGTTCTTCGCGGCGATCCCGCGCATCTCGATTGCGGTGGCCACCATTGTTTTTCACATCCAGCCGGTGTGGATCATTCTCTTCGGCGCACTGGTCCTGCGCGAAGCCGTGTCGCCGCGCCAGTGGGCCGCCACACTGGCCGCACTGTGCGGCCTCGCGCTGACGACCGGGCTTTTCGGCAACATGGCATCGGTGGCCTCATGGGGCAGCGGCTACACGCTCGGCCTGCTCATGTGCCTGGGCGGATCGCTCTGCTATGCCGCGGTGACCATCCTCGCCAATACGGAAAAAGCCATCACGTCCTACGCGCTGGCCTGGTGGCAGTGCCTGATCGGCGTTGTTGTCCTGGCGTGGGTGCCTCTTGTGTTCGGCTGGCCGGATTCGGCGCCCGCCTGGGCGTGGCTCGCGGGCCTGGGCGTGTTGCACACCGGGCTGGCCTACGCCCTTCTCTTTGCGGGCATGGCCCGGCTTTCGCTCGGCAGGATCGCCGTGCTGCAGTTCGTGTACCCATTGACTGCGGTGCTGGTGGACTGGGGTGTGTACGGGCGCCGCTTGAACGGGGTCCAGCTTACGGGTGTCGCGCTGATGGCGGCAGCGCTGTGGACGATCAAGCAGCCGAAGCAGAATGCGGCGGGCGGCGGCTGATGGCTCACTCGCGTGCGCGGCCGCTGCATGGCGGCGCTTCGTTGGCATGCTTGAGGTAGGCGATCAGGTCCGCGCGCTCTGCGGCGTCGGGCACGCCGTCGTAGGTCATGGCGGTGCCGGGCACCATGGCCAGCGGCTTGGCCAGGAAGCGGTCGAGCGTCTTGTCGTTCCAGACGATCTTCGATTTCTTCATGGCCTCCGAGTAGGCGAAGCCGGGCACGCTGCCGGCCAGCCGGCCGAACAGCCCGCAGTGCCGGGGCCCGACGCGGTCGACCGCCAGCGCATGGCAGGCCAGGCAGCGCGCGTAGACCTGCTCGCCGCGCACCGCGTCGGGCACTGCCCACGCGTGCGCGGCCGCGGCCAGTGCGGCGGCCGCAAGGAGCCACCGGCCTGAGCTCATGACATGAAGGCCGAAGGCACGGGCGTTTCGCCGAGTGCCTGCCGCAGCACGGCCCAGTGCATCGCCTCGTCGCCAAGAATGCTCGCAGCCGCCTTCGACAGGTCGCGATTGCCGAACAGCGGCACGGCACCCAGGTACGCGCTCACGGCACCCTGCTCCAGCTTGGCCGCAAAGCGCAGCACGTCGGCCTGCGACTTCAGCTGCTCCAGCGGAAAGCCATAGCTGGCCTTGGCCGCCACGGCATGGCCGCCGAGCTTGGCGACCGTCTTGGCGAGCAGGTCCGCATGCTCCTTGTGGTGGCCCTGGAAGCTCAGCGCCAGGTCGAGCACGGGCTTCTCGAGCAGCTTGCTCTCGGCCCCGGCCTGGTAGGCCGCAATGGCCTCGAGTTCGGCGGCAAGCGCGGTGTTGAGGATCTGCACGTCGTTGCCGGTGGCGCCGCCGGTCTTGGCGGCCAGGGCATCGCGGCCGGCCAGCAGCGCGACCGCGGCACCGGACAGCACCAGCCCCGACTGGCCGAGGAACATGCGCCGCGCGGCGACGGGAGAAGTCATTTGAAAGAAGGACATGGTTGTTTTCCTCGTAGTGATCGTGGGTAAGAGCTTCAGGGGCGGGGTGATTCCCGCCCGTCGGCCAGGCTCGCCAGCACACGCGCCACGATGCGATCGCAGCGCGCGCCGTCGAATGAAAATGCATCGCCCACCGCCACGTCGATGTCGCGGGACAGGCCTTCGCGCAAAAGGCTGCGCGCGCGGAAGAAGCGGGTGCGCACGGTGGCTTCGGGCAGCGCCAGGGCCGCGGCCGTTTCCTCGACGCTCATTTCCTCGACCGCCCGCAGCATGAAGACGGTGCGGTAGGCATCGGGCAGGCGATCGATGCGGCGCTCCATCAGCCGCCGAAGTTCTTCCCGCATGGCGTGGCGTTCCGGTTGTTTGTCGGGATCGTCGGCGGCGGCCGATTCGGGCTCGTCTTCATCGAAGCCGGGCGCGGCGGCGCCGTCGAGCGGAATCACCTGCGCACCGCGGCGCCGCAGGCGCCCGAGGGCCTCGTTGATCACGATGCGGACCAGCCAGGTCGAGAGCTGCGCATCGTCGCGGAAGCTGCCGATGGCGCGCCAGGCGCGCAGGTAGGCGTCCTGCAGCGCGTCCTCGGTTTCTTCGTCGCTCTTGAGGATGCTGCGCGCCGTGCGGAACAGCAGCTGGTTGTGGCGCCGCATGATGCACTCGAAGGCCGGCGCATCGCCTTGCGCGGCGCGCGCCGCGAGTTCGCGGTCGGAGCCCTGTGCGGGGCTCGCCGATGCGGCAACTGGGGAGGGGGCGGCGTGGGACATGTGTGCTTCTCTTTCCCATTGGATGAAGCAGCCCCGCGCCGCGTTTCAATTATTTTTGCTCGATGGCGCGAGTTCGTCGGCATAGCAGACCGGCGAGGACAGCATCACGCGTTCAGGAAAGCGCAGTGCCCGGCCCCGCAGCGAGGCCGCCGCGTCCGATGCGAGCTGGTGCAGGCGCCTGCTGGCGCTGGCGATCTTCTCCAGCGGTGCCGTGCCTTCGGCCTCACCTTCGCCCTCGCGCGCCTGCAGGGCCGCGGCACCCAGAACGGCGCCCTGCGCGCCCGCAGCCAGCGCGGCGGCAATGTCCGCCCCATCGGCAATACCGCCCGCGGCGAGCACCGGAACCGACGCCAGCACCAGCACATCCGCAAGAATGGCAGCCAGCGGCTGCGCACCGCGCACGGCGTCGCCGGCCTCCCGGCCCTGCACAATCAGGATCTGCGCCCCGGCGCCTTCTGCTTCGCACGCGCCGCTGACCGATGACACCTGGCAGGCCACCACCACCCCGGCTTCGCGAAGCTGCCGCACGGCGGTCCTGGACAGCGCGCCGAGCAGCCCGGCCACCGGCACGCGCAGTTCGATGCAGGCAGCAATCTGCGCGTCGAGCAGCGCCGGCTCCGTGGCGGCCGGATTCAATTCAGCGCCGAAGTGCCGGTCCGTGTGCGCCCGCACCGCCAGCACCTCTTCGCGGAGGCGCGCAGGCGGCGCCTCCGACGTGCCGAGAAAGCCGAAGCCGCCGGCCTGCGTCACGGCCGCGACCAGTTCGGGGTCGGCCGCGCCGGCCAGCACCAGCGGGAGGCTGCACTTGAGCAGCTCGCACACCGGCCGGTGCAGCGCCGCGGCGGATTCGGGCGCCGAAGCCTGGCGGGAACTGGACATGGGCGGCTCCTTGTCTTGCCTTGGCTAACCTGCTTCCTCGACAAACGCCTCTTCGCGCTTCGATCTGATCGAGGGCAGGAGCACGATCAGCAGCAGCGCGACCGCGCCCGCCAGCAGCCCCGCGGAAATCGGCCGCGAGACGAACACGCTCCAGTCGCCGCGCGAGAGCAGCAGCGCGCGCCGCAGGTTCTCTTCCATCATCGGCCCCAGGATGAGGCCGAGCAGCAGCGGCGCCGGCTCGCATCCGAGCTTGATGAAGGTGTAGCCCACGACACCGAAGATCGCCACCAGCCAGATGTCGAACACGTTGTTGTTGGTCGAGTACACGCCGATCGCGCAGAACAGCACGATCGCGGGGAACAGCCACCGGTAGGGAATGGTCAGCAGCTTGATCCACAGGCCGATGAGCGGCAGGTTCAGGATCACCAGCATCAGGTTGCCGATCCACATCGAGGCGATCAGCCCCCAGAACAGCTCCGGGTTGCTGGTCATCACCTGCGGGCCCGGCTGGATGTTGTGGATCGTCATGGCGCCGACCATCAGCGCCATGACCGGGTTGGGCGGAATGCCCAGCGTCAGCATTGGAATGAAGGAGGTCTGCGCACCCGCGTTGTTTGCGGCTTCGGGCCCGGCCACGCCGCGGATGTTGCCCTTGCCGAAGGGCACTTCGCCCGCCTTGAGCTTGATCTTCTTTTCGAGCGTGTAGGCCGCAAAGGCCGACAGCGTGGCGCCGCCGCCCGGCAGGATGCCCAGCGACGAGCCCAGCGCGGTGCCGCGCAGCACGGCCGGAAACATGCGCTTGAAGTCTTCCTTGGTGGGCATGAGGCCCGTGACGCTGGCCGTGAAGACCTCGCGCTCGTCCTCGGGCCGGGCCAGGTTGGCAATGATCTCGCCGTAGCCGAACACGCCCATGGCGATCGCGATGAAGCCCAGGCCGTCGGTCAGTTCCGGAATGTCGAAGCTGTAGCGCGCCACGCCCGAATTCACGTCGGTGCCGACCAGGCCCAGCAGCAGGCCCACCATGATCATGCAGATGGCCTTGAGCAGCGAGCCCGAGGCCATCACCACCGCGCCGATCAGGCCCAGCACCATGAGCGAGAAATACTCGGCCGGGCCGAACTTGAAGGCGATCTCGGTCAGCGGCGGCGCGAACGCGGCAAGGATCAGCGTGCCCACGCAGCCCGCGAAGAACGAGCCCAGGCCCGCGGCCGCGAGCGCCGGTCCGCCGCGCCCCCGCTTGGCCATCTGGTGGCCGTCGATCACCGTCACCACGGACGACGATTCGCCCGGCAGGTTGACCAGGATGGCGGTGGTCGAGCCGCCATATTGCGAGCCGTAGTAGATGCCCGCGAGCATGATGAGCGCGGCCACGGGCGGCAGCGCGTAGGTGGCCGGCAGCAGCATGGCAATGGTGGCCGTCGGGCCGATGCCCGGCAGCACGCCGATCAGCGTGCCCAGCAGGCAGCCGATGAACGCATAGACCAGGTTCTGCAGCGTCACCGCGGTGGAAAAGCCGAGCGACAGGTGGTTGATCAGATCCATCATGGGTGGTGCCTCGCGCTCAGCCGGTGATGAAGGTGGGCCACACCTGGAACTGCAGCTTGAGTCCCACGATGAAGGTCAGGTAGCTGCCGATGGCCAGCACGGTTGCCAGCACCAGCGACAGCTTCATCGAGAAGTTGGCACCGGCCATGCAGGCCACGATCACCAGCGCATAGATGGCGAGGATCAGGCCCATGGCCGGCAGGCCGATGCTGCGCAGGCCCGCCAGCAGGATGCCGAACAGCAGGTTGGCGCCGATGATGAAGCCGAGCGGCTTCCATGCGATCTTTCCGACCGGCTCGCCGTCGGACGTGGGGCCCGTGAACGCGGTGGCAATCACCACCAGGCCCAGCAGGGTCAGCAGCACGCCCACGATCAGCGGGAAGTAGCCCGGCCCCATGCGGGCCGCACTCCCGACGTTGTAGTTGGCGGCGCCCAGCGCGAACGCCGCGCCGACGCAGGTGAACATGATGCCCGAGAAGAAGGTCTTCTGGCTCTTGATCTGCATACGCAATCTTTCTCTCTCTCGAATGGAATGGATACGGCAACCCGCACTGATGCACGGGCAACGGCAGCGGACAACGGGGAAGTGCGCGCGGCATGCCGAGAAGGCAGCCGGCATCGCACAGGTCAGGTTCAAGTCAGATGCATCATGTTATGAGGTTTATTGCATCACATTGTGAGTAATTACCCTGCGTCGGAATCGGGCCGGCTGCTACATTGCTTTCCGTTCGCACAATCATTCTTGGAAAGTTCATGGCCAGCCAACGGGGATCCATCGAGAAGCAGCACTTCGAGGCACTGTCCGACTTCAGATTCAGGCTGCGCAGCTTCCTTCGCTTCAGCGAAGACGCCGCGCGGGAGGAAGGCATCACCGTCCTTCAATACCAGTTGATGCTCCACACCCAGGGCTTTCCCGGCCGCGAGTGGGCCACCATCAGCGAGATCGCCGAGCGACTGCAGGCCCAGCACCACGGCGTGGTCGCCCTGGTGTCGCGCTGCGAGGAGGCCGGCCTGGTCAAGCGCAAGCCCAGCCATGCGGACCGGCGCCAGGTCGAGGTCCATCTGCTGGCCGCGGGACGCAGGAAGCTGGAACGGCTCGCGGTGCTGCACGCGGACCAGGTGGCCGAACTGGCCAAGGTGGTGGCGCTCGCCAGCAAGGGCGGCGCCTAGCAGGCCGCTGCGGGTTTCTCAACGCAGGGGGCGAACCGAATATGTCATGAAATGATATATTCGAGGGCTGGCCTCGGATGAGGCAGATCGACTCTTCCCGAACAGCCATGACTCCAGTCCCCCACCCGCCCCGCGGCGACTTCGCCCTCAATGCGCGCCTGCTGCGCATCACCGTCATGGCCATCGTGGTCGGGGCGGTCAGCACCGTGGCCGCGCGCGTGCTGCTCGACCTGATCCGCTTCTTCACCAACCTGTTCTTCTTCCAGACCTTCTCGCTGGCGGACCGCTCGCCGGCCGGGCACACGCTGGGCGCCTGGGTCATTGCGGTGCCGGTGATCGGCGGGCTGATCGTGGGGCTGGTCGCACGCTACGGTTCCGACAAGATCCGCGGCCACGGCATTCCCGAGGCGATCGAGGCGATCCTGTTCGGCAAGAGCAAGATGTCGCCGAAGGTGGCGCTGCTCAAGCCGCTGTCCTCGGGCATCGTGATCGGCAGCGGCGGCCCGTTCGGCGCCGAAGGGCCGATCATCATGACCGGCGGCGCCATCGGCTCGCTGATCGCGCAGCACTTCCATCTCACGGCCGCCGAGCGCAAGGCGCTGCTGGTGGCCGGCGCCACCGCGGGCATGACGGCGGTGTTCGGCACGCCGGTGGCGGCCGTGCTGCTGGCGGTGGAACTGCTGCTGTTCGAGCTCCGGCCGCGCAGCCTGCTGCCGGTGGCCGTGGCCTGCGCGGTGGCGGGGTTCACACGTCCGCTGCTGATGGATGCCGGCCCGCTGTTTCCGCTGCAGACCGCGGTGCCCGGCCCGCTCGCGATGCTCTCGTGCGTGGCCGCGGGGCTTCTGTGCGGCGCATTGTCGGCCTCGCTCTCGATCTCGCTCTACAAGGTCGAAGACCTGTTCGGTAAGCTGCCGATCCACTGGATGTGGTGGCCGGCGATCGGCGGCCTGGCGGTGGGCATCGGCGGCTACTTCGAGCCGCGTGCATTGGGCGTGGGCTACGACGTGATCGGCGATCTGCTGCACAACCACCTGGCGCTCGGCGTGGTGGCCGCGCTGCTCGCGGTGAAGGCGGTGATCTGGGTCATCTCGCTGGGCTCGGGCACTTCGGGCGGCGTGCTTGCGCCGCTCCTGATGATGGGCGCGGGCCTGGGCGTGGTGCTCTCGCACGTGCTGCCCGGCAACGACCCGATGCTGTGGCCGCTGGTCTGCATGGCCGCCACGCTGGGCGGCGTGATGCGCGCACCGCTCACCGCCACCATCTTCGCCTTCGGGCTCACGCACGACAGCAATGCGCTGCTGCCGCTGCTGACCACCTCCGCCGTGGCCTATGGCTTCACGGTGCTGACCATGCGCCGCTCGATCCTCACCGAGAAGATCGCGCGCCGCGGCTATCACATCTACCGCGAATACGGCGTCGATCCGCTCGAGCGGCACTCGGTGGAAGAGGTCATGACGCGCGAGGTGCGCAGCATCGACGCGGCCCTGCCGGTGGCGCGGGCGCTGTTCGAGCATTTCGGCGACGGCCAGGCCCACCGTGCGTTCCCCGTGGTGCGCAACGGCGCGGTGATCGGCGTGGCGGACCGCGCGATGCTGGCCGCGTGCGGCACGCGCGATCCCATTGCCACCGTGGGCGACGCATGCGCCGACGTGCCGCTGTTCTTTGCGCTGCCGGGCGAGAACTGCCGCGCGGTGGCCACGCGGCTCGCGCGCCATCGGCTCGAGCGGCTGCCCGTGGTGAAGGACGCGCAGTCGCTGGTGCTGGTGGGCATCGTGGCGCGCAGCGACCTGATCAAGCCTTCGCTCGCGCACTTCGACGAGGAAGAAAAGCGCGAGCGGATGCGCGGGCTGCCGTGGCAGGCCTGATCCTGCAAGCCCTACATCAATCGCAATCCGCGCGCGAACTGCATCGAGGTCTTCACGAACTTGGGGGCGTCGCTCATCTGCGCGAGCTCGGCGAGGCCTTCCTCGGTGATGCGCCTCACCGTCGCAATGCGCGATGCGGCATCCCGGCCAGCGGGCCTCACGGGTGCGAACTCGGCCTCGATCAAGCCCGTGGCCACGAGCACCGAGACGATCCGCACTTCCTCCGGAAGCGCGACTCGGACAGGCAGCAGCGTGTGCTGGAGCCTCAGCAGGAACAAGAGCGGCATTCAGTCCTCCGATTGCCGGCGTTTGTTCGACCCAAAGAATGCCGGCTTTTCTTGGTCTGGAAAATGTAGCCTTAAGTACCCTTTCCTGCATCTGGCCACACGGCATAGCCCGTGCGCGCGAGGCGGCGGGGCGAAGCAAAGCTCAGCGCGGCGTCACGAGGTCCCGCCGCAGGCTCCAGATGCAGGCCCCGAGGCGAAGCAGTTCCTCGACCCGGCGGTCGTGGAACGGGCTTTGTGCATCCTCCTGGGCGATGAGAGCGGCGATGTGGTCGAGGGCGTCGGCAGGCGTAAAGCCGAGGCCGGCGCGCGCCATCTCGATCACGGTCACCAGGGCCTTTGTCTTCTCCATGCGGAAATGATGCCCAAGAAACGCGCAAAAACAATACGCAGTTTCGTTTTAATAATTAGTTCTTATAACTAGTTGGATGCGCTGGCGGCGAGGTGGATGCTCTCAGGGCAGGAGTTCGAACTTGAGGTCGGCCAGCGGCGTGACCTTTTCTTCGCGCACCATCTTGTATTCGGTGTTCGGGCCGAGCCACTTGGCCCAGATCTTGTCGAGCTCGCCCGACTTCTCGAGCGCGTAGAGCGCGCCGTTCACCTTGGCCAACAGCACCGGCTCGTCCTTCTTCATGCCGATGCCGATGGGCTGCAGCACCATCGGCTCCTTGATCATCTTGAGCGCCACGCCCTCGGTCTTCGATTGATTGACCAGTTTGGTGATGGTCATGGTGTTCGCGACCATGCCGACCGACTTGTTCTGCTGCACCGCCATGAAGGCCGAACCGGTGTCCTGGAAGGTCACGGGCTCCGAGCCGTTCATCTTGATCGACAGCTCCGAGGTCGATCCCTTGGTCGAACTCAGGCGCTTGCCCTTGAAGTCGGCCTTGGCGGCACCCGGGTCGGAGGCTTTCACCGCGAGCATTTCCTTGGCCACGTAGTACGGGTCGCTGAACTGGATCTGCTCGCCGCGGCTCTTGGTGTAGGCCAGGTTGGCAATGGTCACGTCGACGCGCCCGAGCTTGACCTCGGGCACGCGCGCTTCCACCGAGAGCGGCGTGACCTTGGCCGTCAAGCCGAGTTCCTTGGCCAGCGCGTGGCACAGGTCGACGTCGTGGCCCACCATCTCGCGCGTCTTCGGATCCGGCGCGGCGAAGGGCGGAACGTCGGCGAAGGTGCCGCAGCGCAGCTCCTTGCGCGCGCTGATGTCGCTCCACTGGTCGGCATGCGCCAGCAGAGAGGCGGCGCAAAGACAGGTTCCGATCGTGGTGAGGCGGAAGACGTTTCTGTTCGACATGGTGAGCTCCTGAGGAGATGCTGGGGGAAGAAAAAAATCAGTGCGCGCGCAGGTCCGACAAGAAGCGCTGCGCACGCGGATGCTGCGGACTCTTGAAGAAGGCCTCGGGGTCGGCCTTCTCGAGGATGCGGCCCGCGTCCATGAACCAGACGCGGTCGGCCACCTCGCGGGCGAAGTTCATCTCGTGCGTGACGCACATCATGGTCATGCCGTCGTGGGCCAGGCCGCGCATCACCGACAGCACTTCGCCCACCATCTCGGGGTCGAGCGCGCTGGTGGGCTC
>Ga0182006_1001931_pt1 | contig 11772 bp, 7 predicted proteins | sample Sormic07211104_1_FD_123022 | JGI IMG/M metagenome (GOLD analysis project Ga0182006, IMG submission 123022) | Rhizosphere microbial communities from Sorghum bicolor, Mead, Nebraska, USA - 072115-104_1 MetaG | ecosystem: Host-associated > Plants > Roots > Rhizosphere | place: USA: Nebraska...
GATCTCCCTGCTGCTGGCCAAGGGTGCGGATCCCAACAAGGCAGCCGGACGTGGCGCCACACCCCTCTCGACCACCTGCCGGGACTTCATCTTCAGCCCGGCCGCGTGGGCGGTGGAGAAACTCCGTCGGCTGCTCGCCGCCGGTGCGAACCCCCGCCTGACCAAGGATTCGCCGATCTGCACCGTGCTTGGCCTGCGCGACATGCGCGGCGAAGTGTGGAACCCGGCGTTTGATGCGGATGCAGATCCGGCGGAGATGGGCTACATCTTCGAGGCCATCGACGCGCTGCTGCAGGCCGGCGCCAGCCTTGAAGCGATGGACCACCGGCAGATGTATACACCGGTGTTGATCGGCGCGTACCTGGGCAGTGTGCCGCTGCTGCGGTTCCTCGCAGAGCGCGGTGCCAACGTGCACGTGGTCAATCCCGCCGGTTCCACTGCGCTGATGTATGCGGCGGGCGACGTAGACGGACTGAGGGCCAGCCGCGGTGGCATCTCCACCACATGGCACCGGATGGGCGACCCGGTGGCCGTTGCCCGCCTGTTGATCGAATGGGGCTTGGATCCGGCCGCTGCCAACGATCGCGGCCGCACGCCGCTCACGCTGGCGTTGAACGCCGGCAATGGTGACGTGGCGGCGGTGGTGGCGGAAGCCCTCGCGGGACACGGCAAACTTCTGAAAGCAGATGTGCGCCGGTTCAAGGGTACGGAGTTGGAGGCGCAGGTGGCGGCACTGGCCACCAGCGGCCGCACGAGCAAGCCGCCCAGGACGCAGGCGAAGCCGGTGGGTGCCGCGCAGGCCGCTTCATGGGACCGCGCACGCCAGGAGATGAACCACCCTGATGCATGGAAACGCCCTGCGTGGTTCTGCGCCTATAACAAAGCATTGTTCGAACACCTGGCCAGCGGCAGCCACCCGGCCATTCCGGTAAACCTGCTGTACGCCGATTACACCGATGCGCTACGCACGCTGCACCTGTCGAAGACCAAGGACTGGATCAGCCGCAGTGGGGTGGTGACGGTGAAGCCGGACATCGTGACCTGGGACAGCCTGCGTATCAGCTATTCGCAGCTAGATGGAGATGACCTGGTCTGCCGAGAGGAGATCGTCATGCCGCTGTCGCCGGAGCAGCAGCCTGGCATCGAGGCCGTAGCGCAAGCGGTGGGCGGAATGACTTCCCGCTATTTCAAGCTGCCCGCCTGATCCGTCCAGCGGGCGTGGAAGCATAGATCGAAGCCGGCGGCCTGCTTGAACTGCGAGGCCACTGCGAGCCTATTGTCGCTGCCTACCCGCGCAACTACGCCAGTTCCGACATCGGTTGTATTCGATCCATAGATACTTCCAAAAATGAGACGGGCTATTCAACTTCAGCCGTTATCCGGCCATAGACTTCGCACCCTCAAGGTTCAACGCAGGGTCGACACCGGGAGCAGGAGATGCAGACAGTCAAGAGCAAATGGCTTGCGTACACCGTCCTTATCGGACTGTTTCCTATCTTCTCCAGGTTCCTTGTCTGGTTGGTGACGAAGGAAGGAAGCATCGAGCCCTTTGCGCCTCAGGATTTCATTGCATTTGGTCTCGTTCTACTCATTTCCAACATCAATGAGTTGGAACACCTTGTCGGAGCTGATAGGTCGCGGGAGGTAGCGCAGAACGGGATATCGTCCTGCTTGATCGCCGCTCATGGCGTTCTTCTTTGCTTAACCTTGATTGAAGACGACGCGGTTGACCGTCAAGCAATCATGTACTGCGTGGCGATCATTGCCCTCGCGTCTCTCGGTCTCAGCTACACGCTGTTCACTCGCATCTCAAAGATTGACCTGACTAGCTCGGAGCACATTCCATGACAGCCATCCTTGTTACATCAACTGTTGTGATTGCCCTTGTTTCGCTGGGGGTTGCGGTTTGGACGGTGGTACAGACCCGCAAGGAGACAAAGCGACATGAACAACGTGATCAGGCAGAGTAGTCTGCGGTAATCTGCGCGCGCCGGCCAAATGCTGACGGCGACTTGCCAAGCAGGGCAGTGCTTTACGGCAAGACCGAGCTGGATTCTGTCCACTGTGTCGGCCGCGCCAAACTGTCATATCCGTCAATGTTTCTAATGTACTTTCTGCCGTCCTGCTGAATCGTCTCCGATTTCACCGGGCGCAAGGCCGCCTCAGTGAGCCCGTCTCCTTGATATTGACGAGTCGCACCGATCACCGCCTGGTAAGGCAGGTTGGTGCGCGACAATTCGTAGGTGTACGTCTCTGTACGTTGGACGGGGCCATTCAAGCCTCCGGATTCCTTACGCAGCAGCTTTCTTTCGTTGTAGCGATAGCTACTGCCATAGGTGTAGCGTTGCCAGCCGTCAGGTCCTGTGACGTCGGTAGAGACCGTTCCCGCGCACGCATCAGAGACACAGACCGGATCGGTAATGATGTAGGTCGAGATATCGGTAAGCGGCTTGCCTTCATCGGCGAGACGCGTATAGGTGTAAGGCCGCGCCGCCCAGCTTCCGGGTGGGCTGTAGTTGCTGGCGTGGGTCAGGAAACTGGAGGCCTGTGCTGGTGTCTGGCTCGCGTTGTAGGCATATGACCACTGCAGATCATCCAACCCTGGGCCTGATATCTTCTTACCCACCAGGCTGTTGACCCAGTAGAAGCGCACATAATCTGAGTAGTCCGCACCCACCTCCGGGTTGTCACTCCCGGCGACCGGCACGCATTGGTAGGGTACGTTGGAACGGCCGTGGAGCTTGGGGCGGAGCTCGAACTGCCCCCGCGCACCGGAGGGATGGATGATGTAAAGCGTGCTGCCGCCGTTGGTGTATCCGGCACCGTTGACGATGACACCGGGATAGTTGCAGCTAGACACGTCTGCGCCACTCACCGACATGCCGCGCACGTAGTTGGTGAAATCGTAAGCCCATGCGGTGCCGTCGGGCAGGGTCACGCTCGACAGCGACTGGGAGTCAGATGTGTATGCGTATGTCCAGGTTCGCCCCGCTGCTGAAGCCGAGGCAATCCGTCCAGCGGCGTTGTATGACAACGTGATGCTGCGACCATCGCTGCTTTCAATTGCCTCCAGCCGCACTGGCTGGTCGGCCGCATTACTGTATCGATAAGTGACCCAATTGCCGAATCTGTCCTGCACGCGGGTCGCGTACAGCATGCTGCGTCGACGTTCCATCTGCTGTTCGTAGGCTTCCTCAAACCCGCCACCTGGCGTGGAAATCGAGTAGAGGAACGACTTGCGCAGCGTTGGCTCTTGGAAACCGGCCATCCAGTCGAACCAATAGCGGTTTCCGTTTGTATCCGTTGCCAGAAAGCCTTCGCCGCTGGCGTTTTTGATCGAGGGCAGGCAGGAGAACGAAGTACGGCTCGTGGTAACCCAACGCTGCGGCAACCCGTTGTTAGGTGCCGGCAGGTTTGCCGTTGGAGCGAGCATTTCGCCGCCTCCGGGCATGTTTGCCTGCAATCCGTTCCAGTACTCCATGGGAAAGAACTCCCCGATGATGGGCGGAACCCGCAGACCTGAGCAGCGCTGATCCGACCAGCTATAGGTCGTGCCAGGATTGATCACCAGACCCTGGGGGCCGAGGACATTGCCCGTGAGCAGGCGTGCGAACACACCGCCTACACGGGGAATATCCAAGGTCCAGTCGGCAAAGGGCTGATCGTCCACGGGCGCTTCCACATGGGAGTACTCAGAAGCGACCACGGGGTCACGGGGGGACAGTGTGCGCGTCAGCGCCACTGGCAAGGCGGAGTTGCCATCCAGCGCGACATCGGTCTGCTGGAACGACACCCTGCCGGTGTAGAGATCCACGGTGTCACCGAACAGATCCGTGCTGAGCGAGGCAATACCTTTGGACTTCCCGATATGCTTCGCATAGTCTTCCCACGGCGCCTGCTGGGCACCTGCTGGCCCGCCGCAAAGCAGCAGCGACACGGCTACGACTACTGCAACCTGCTTCATCACTGCTCCTATTCGTACACACCCACGAAATGTTCGTTCAATAACTATCGAGCGATTGAAGTCGTCTTGCCAAAGACATCGCGGGCAATGGTCGTCAGCGAGCCGTCAGCCCGCTGAATCCTGATCGGGCTCTCAAACGAAGGCGATGAGAACACTTGGTACCACGTCCTTGTCTGGATGTTGCCAGGTGCAACAACCGTGGTGTACGGTCCCGCCGCGTCCGACGCGTAGTAAGTGGTAGTTACAAGCACGCCCTGTTCGCTATCCTGGCTCGACGCGGTTACTCGCCCAAGTGCATCGTATTCGGTCCAGATGCCGGACACCGCACTAGGGCTTGATGATGGATACGAAGCGAAGACAACCCTGCCTGCGCTGTCATAGGAATATCGTTGAAAGCTCTGCGTTTCGTCCAACCGGGCTGCGTCGTACGACCACACCAGCAAAGCGCGCCAGAGCGCATCGAAATAGGTGATCTTCACGGCATTTCCAGTGGTCACGACCTGGCGCCAATGCCCGGGCGCAATACCGTACTCAACTCCGCCGACCGGGCCAAAAGACTGTGCAGTCGGATTCCAGTTGACGGAATCGCCAGCAGGCGGCGTGATGCTAGCAACGCGGCCCATGCTGTCGTAACCGTAGGCCGTCGTGCTGCCATTTTCATCAGTCACCTGGGCAATCCATCCCTGCTCGTTGACCACTGCCGACTGGGTTGTTCCGTCTGGATGGGTCACCAACTGCGGCACGCCGCGCTTCCAGCTCCCATAGTGCGTTGCGTTCCCTGCGGCGTCGGCTGTTCTGCCCAACGTGCCATCTTGATTGTAGGCAAATGAAGACTGCAGCTTTCCAAATGCCGACTGCGTCAGCTTCATGGCGGTTTCGGTGTCGTACGTAGCCGACTCGGCCAAAGCGCCGTTGACAGAGTTACTGCTCACTTGGCCCAGCACCCAGAGGCCAGTGTGATCGTAGTAGGTGACCTGCACGGTGCGCGCGCTCTGCTGCGCTGCCGCAGGCGCTGATAGTCCAATTATTGCCCATGCGAGAAACACGTATCGGCCGGGAGTTCCAGGCATTTCCACATCCTCGTGAATTCGTTCCCCGAGACCCTCTCAGGCCCACTTCCGTTCTCGGTACAGGCATGCACTTGAATCCGGGCGACGGCCGCAGCCACGCGGTCGTCGATGCCGATTATCTGACCCGAAGCCAGCGCCAAAGCAGTACCTACCCCTAGGTAGCCGAAGACTACAACAAGGGTCGGCTGCAAGGAAGACGTCCAGAACGGTTGATGCACGAATGATTACGGCGTGCTATACAGCGACTCGACCTTGGCCGGCATTCGCTGCACCAAGGTCTGCTGGGGTTCAGCGCCAGGGGTGGCGCTGTTCTCTGCAGGCAGTAATGACAACACCTGGACAGGGGCCGCCAGCACGAGGTGCCGACGGCGCAGGGAAATAGCGATTCAAAGGAACGTTTCGCATGCGGAAGCAGGCTTTTGCGTTGGTGTCACAGGCATCCTCTCTGGTGGTCCTGATCGTTGGCACGATGGTGGCCTCGCCGGCCAGCGCCGGCCCGTGCAATGAGCCGCTCTCCATTCCCTTTGGCAGCCAATTGTCGGTGGCCGCAGCCGGGCCCATCTGCCCCGAGTATCCGGAGCCACCGCCGGAAACGCCCAACTACGATTCCGTCTTCGCCGGGCAGAGTGTGCCAAGCTCGATGGTGGTGGGTCAGACCTACACCGTCAGCGTTGCCATGCGAAATACCGGCGTCTGGCCGTGGACTGCGGCAGAGGCGTTTCGACTTGGGTCCCAGAACCCCGGGGACAACCTGACCTGGGGAACGGGGAGACTCAATACCCCGGGGACGGTCACCCAAGGGCAGACGGCAACCTACACATTCACGGTCACCGCGCCCCGAGCACCTGGCACCTACAACTTCCAATGGAAGATGCTTCGGGAGGGGGTGACTTGGTTTGGAGCCCCCTCCACCAACGTAAGCGTAAACGTTGTCGGCTCTACCATTCGCGGCAATGTAGAGGGAATTTCCAACGGCAAGATCATCGGATGGGCGTGTTCGAGCGGAATCAATTCTCCCATCGACGTCCATGTCTACCTCGGTGGACCGGCCGGGGGCGGTGGGCAGCTTGCTGCCTACGGCAGGGCAGATTCAGCCAGCGAACCTGCGGTCGCAGCCGCATGTGGCGCGGCCGGCACCGCCTATCGCTTCTATCTTCCGATTCAAGGTGACTGGACGGTCAACCAAGCCAACAAGGCCATCTATGTTCACGGCATTTCCCCGGTTGGTGGCGCCAATCTGGCGATCCCCGGGTCGGGCAGCTATCGCGTACCTGCAAACATTGCGCCCACCGCCAGCTTCACTTCGCCGGCGTCGGGAGCGGTGTTCGGCGAAGGGACATCCACTCTTCTTGCGGTCAGCGCGGCAGATGCCGATGACGGGGTGGAATCGGTTACGTTCTTCGTCAACGGCACCGCACGCGCCACGGTCGGCTATCCCTACCAGGTGCCATTCAACGGCATCCCAGAAGGGGCCCACACCATCCAGGCATACGCGCGCGATACCCGGGGCGCCACGACGTTCGCAGCTCCTTCTCGGATGATCTATGGCTCTCGCGTCATCGGTGACATCGGCATAGCCAATGGTGCCATCATTGGCTGGGCCTGTTCCACTTACGTCTCTGGATACCTCCCGGTGCATCTGTACCTAGGCGGCGCGTATGGCACAGGCGTCGGCTACGGCGTGTACCACGCCAACGTGCCCAGCGAGGCGGCCATCAACAATGCCTGCAAGGCCTCGGGCACGTCCTATAGGTTCAACATTCCCATCACCGACGCCATGGTCCGCGACTTCGGCGGCCGAAAGATCTACCTGCACGGAATCTCCCCCGTCGGGGGCGACAACGCCTTGCTCTCGAACTCAGGGACCTACGCGATCCCGGTCAATGCTCCTCCATCGGTCACCCTCACTGCGCCCGGTAACATCCAGATCGAGACACCGGGACGGGTGCGTTTGAGTGCCGCCGCTTCTGATCCCGACGACGCGGTGGTGCAAGTGGATTTCTATCGCGACGGGCAGAGGATCGCGTCGGGCACCTCGGCTCCCTATGACCACACGGTCAGCGACCTGGCCCCCGGAACTTATCGCTTCCACGCTATTGCCACGGACCGGCGCGGCGCGACCGCAACCTCGGCTACCTCGACGGTGACCGTGGTGCAGGCGCAGTCGCCATCATCGGTAACGCGCAGCTACGTTTACGACGCATTCCAGCGGTTGTGCAAGACCATCGAACCTGAAACCGGGGCAACCGTGGTCGGTTACGACGCGGCGGGCAATGTGGCCTGGACGGCATCGGGACTGGAACTGCCCAGTACCACCGATTGCAACCTGACGGAGGCTGCGAACTCTGGCCGGCGCATCGACTTTGGCCATGACACGCGCAACCGGCTCATCAGCGTTCGCTCCCCGGACCACAATGGCGAGCAGAATCTGACGTACCGCAACAGCGGAGAGTTGTCCCAAGTCACCACCTGGAACGTGCAGGGCAATGAAGCGGTTACCAATACCTACCAGTACAACAAGCGCAACCTGCTTGTGGGAGAGACGGTAAGCATCACAGGCCGCCCGGCATGGTCAGTGGGCTACGGTTACGATTCGCAGGGATCTCTTGCCAGCGTTCTGTACCCGAGCGGCTTAACGGTGACGTACAGCAACACCGCGCAGGGCCAGCCACTCAGCGTTTCAGCGGACGGAACTACTTTCGCTTCCGGAGTCCGTTACCACCCCAATGGCGAGATTCAGTCTTTCACCTACGGCAATGGCATTAATCATACGACACAGCTTAATGCACGCCAGCTTCCGTATGAGCAGGTTGATGCAGGCGTCCTGGCATATCGCTATACCTACGATGGCAACGCCAACCCCACTCACATTGAAGACCTGCTGCAGGGACCCGGATATAACCGGGTCCTCCAGTACGACGCGAGCCAGCGTTTGGTCGCCGCTGGTTCTGCCAGCTTTGGTGGTGACCACTGGCATCGTTACACCTACGATGCTCGTGACAACCTGCTGTCCGCGTCTCTTGGAGGTGTCAAAGACAGTCGGTACTGGTACGACGCTCGAAACCGTCTGACTAATATCCTCAACCCAGACGGCGCCACCATTACGGGGCTGACGTATGACGTACAGGGCAACCTGCGCACCAAGAATGGACGTACCCACGAGTTCGACATCGGAAACCGCTTGCGTTCTATCCAAGGGATCGAGACGTATCAGTACGATGCTTCCGGCAGACGCGCGGTTACATCCGACGCTAACGGAGATCGCCTCCGTTCCCTCTATTTGCAAAGTGGCCAACTGTTGTTCGAAGAGCGACGTGGCTCCGGTCCAACGGAATACATCCAGCTCGGACCTCGCCTTATAGCCAAAAGGGAGCATGGCTTGGTGAGCTATCAGCATCTAGACGGACTCGGCAGCCCTGTTGCTTCCAGCAATGCCAGCGCGACGATCACCGAGCGAACCCAGTACGAGCCTTACGGCCGTCCTATGGACAAGACGGTGGACGGCGTCGGGTATACAGGCCATGTGGCAGATGGTTCTTCCGGCTTGGTCTACATGCAGCAGCGCTACTACGATCCAGAGCTAGGACGCTTCCTTTCGGTCGATCCTGTCACGACTCTTGAAAGTAACGTCGACGCATTCAACCGATACTGGTATGGCAGTAACAATCCGTATCGGTACACGGACCCCGACGGACGGGAAAGCTGGTCCAACACTGGAAGCGCGAACGCGTGGCCTGCAGTTCAGCAGGCTTGCGGCGGGAGTAGTGGTTGTGAGCAGGAGGTAGCTGGAGACCTAGTCGTCGCGCAAGCTAACATGACGCTTGCAGCATCTGGCGCTGGCACAGTCCCCGGACTGCTACGCGCGGTTGCCGTTCCCTTCCTCAGGGCGAAAGTGACGGATGTTATAGTTGACTCGTCAAAGCACCCAGAGTCGGCGGCGCACATCCGGGATGCCCAAGCTGCCGGGCAACCGAAAGTGCTTACCTTGAATCGCGGCGGGGCGAATGCCAATCGCCGAGAGTCAATGAAGGACGTCCCCCGTCAGCCAGGCAAGGATCGAGATGAGTATCCACCAGCAATGTTTAGCGAGGGTGGAAAAGGTGCCAGCGTTCGCCCGATTAGTGCGTCTGACAATCGCGGAGCTGGGGCGTGCATGGGCAATCAATGCCGTGGCTTACCCGATGGATCCAAGGTCCGTATAATAGTGAGAGATAAGAAGCCATGAAGTTGGGACCCTCTACTGCGAAGCTCTTGGAGTTGGGCTCGGAACCTCTGATCCCGAGTTCCGAAAGTGTTGACCTGGGTACCCTTGAAGGAATGGGTGGCTCGTATCATGAGCTCGCCAGCGCGCTTCGCGCCAAGAACGGCTTTTACGCCTTTGAGTCCGCGCTGCATGTCTTCCCGTGGGAAGGGTTGGGTACGATTTCAGGAATTCAGGAGTGGAATAGTGATTCGGGCTGGCGTAGCGAGTATGGGCACCTCGCCCATGGCTGTCTTTTTTTTGCGGAAGACGCATTCGGTGGGCAGTTTTGTCTGAAGGATGGCAGCGCATGGCAATTTGATCCCGAGACGGGCGACCTGAGCTTGCTTGGCGCGTCTCTCGAAGAATGGGCCCAGGCAGTTCTCTCAGATTTCGAGTTTCTGACGGGGCACACCGTTGCGAGCCAGTGGCAGGTGGCGAACGGTGCACTTCCAGCAGGAGAGCGTCTGGTGCCAAGAGTTCCTTTTGTGCTTGGCGGGGAGTTTTCCATGTCGAACCTTGTTCTTATGGACTCTGAGCGGGGCATGAGAATTCGTGGAGGATTGGCTACGCAGATCAACAGCCTGCCGGAGGGGGCACAGATTCGCTTTGTCATTGATGGCGACAATTAGCCAACTGTCAGAGACGGCTGCTCGCGCCACGGTGCCTCGGCCCTTCTGGCCCAGCGCTCCTCCTTTTGGTCCGCTCGATAATTGCGATTCGATCCAAGGCATGTTCGCAGTTTGGCCGACGCGGCGCCCCGCGCGGTGAGACGAGATACTCTTTACCTATTCGATCAAGCGATTCTGACGACTCAGAGTTGAGTGGCGCGCCATATTGCCATCGGCATTCAATAATATTCATCAGAGGTGTTAAAGCTTTGGCGTTCACTTGAGCGTCAAGTTATCCACCTTCCGCCGCCCCGCCTTTTTTCGGGAAGCGCAGCATGCCGACACTTGCTCTGGTTGAATTCTTATACCTGCACGTCTAGCGGCAAGACACACTCTTCCGCATGACAATCAAGCACTGGCCCAAGGAAGATCGTCCCCGCGAGAAGCTTATGGAGCGCGGACCGGGTTCCCTCACTGATGCAGAGCTATTGGCGCTCTTCCTTGGAACTGGCTGCAACGGGCTGAACGCGCTTGAGCAAGCGCAACTTCTGATACAGGCCCATGGCCCCCTTCGCCGTCTATTGGATTTGGACGTACGGCAACTAAAGAGACTGCCCGGGCTTGGACTTGCCCGGGCCTGCGAACTGGTCGCCGCACTTGAGCTGACCGACCGCTATCTGCTTGCTGATTTGGAGCGCGGCGAGAGCATGCTCGATGCAACGACTTCCATGCGCTACTTCAAGCAGCGGTTGCGCGGAAGAAAGCAGGAAGTCTTTGCCGCCCTTTTTTTGGACAACCGGAATCGGGCCATTTCCTTCGAAGAGTTGTTTACTGGAACGATCGATTCTGCTGCGGTGTACCCCCGCGAAGTCGCCCGCCGTGCCTTGCTTCACAACGCGGCAGCCGTGATCGTTGGTCATAATCATCCCTCGGGCAATCCCAATCCGTCGGAGGCAGATCGCCAGATCACCCAGCAGCTTGTGGAGGCGCTGCCGCTGGTTGGCGTGCGACTGGTCGACCACATCGTCGTGGGAGATGGCGCTCCTGTTTCTCTGGCGGCGCTTGGCTGGCTCCGGCGCGACCTCTTTCTCCGAAGCTGAACGGCCTGCCCACCCCCTCCGGTGCCCGGCCACCAAAGGCCCCCACCCTTTCCCGCCCCGACTTCCCGCCCCCGCTGTGCTCCGGTTCAATGGATCGGGGCGGCTTCTGGGCTAAAATTGCGGATTCCGCCGCTCCAGTCTCAAAGCAGGCCCTGTGAAAAATCTCCTCCGCGCCCTGATCAGCCAAGGCATCGAAGCCTTGCGCGCCAACGGCACTCTGCCGGCCGACACCCTGACCCCGGAATTCGTGGTGGAACGCCCGAAGACCCGTGAACACGGTGATTTCGCCACCAATGCCGCCATGCTGCTGGCCAAGCCGGCGCGCAGCAACCCGCGCGCCCTGGCCCAGGCCCTGCTGGATGCGCTGCCCAAGAGCGACGATGTGCTGCGCGTTGAGATCGCCGGCCCGGGCTTCATCAATTTCCACCTCGCCCCCAGCGCCTACCAGCGCGAAGCGGTCAGCGTGCTCAAGGAAGGGGCTGATTACGGCCACAACCTGAGCGGCAACGGCCGCACGGTGGGCGTGGAATACGTGTCGGCCAACCCGACCGGCCCCCTGCATGTGGGCCATGGCCGCGCGGCGGCCATCGGCGACTGCCTGGCCCGCCTGCTGGATGTGAACGGCTGGAACGCCAAGCGCGAGTTCTACTACAACGACGCCGGCGTGCAGATCGAGAACCTGGCCCTGTCCACCCAGGCGCGCGCCAAGGGCATCAAGCCGGATGACGCCGGCTGGCCGGAAGGCGGCTACCGCGGCGATTACATCGAAGACGTGGCCAAGGCCTAC
>Ga0182006_1001933_pt1 | contig 11769 bp, 8 predicted proteins | sample Sormic07211104_1_FD_123022 | JGI IMG/M metagenome (GOLD analysis project Ga0182006, IMG submission 123022) | Rhizosphere microbial communities from Sorghum bicolor, Mead, Nebraska, USA - 072115-104_1 MetaG | ecosystem: Host-associated > Plants > Roots > Rhizosphere | place: USA: Nebraska...
GAAGTCCACGGCGCCGAGAAGACCGAGCAGATCCTCAAGGGCTGGGTCAACAACCTGTCCACCGACGTGTTCTCCGATGACGTTGCGGTGCTGGAAGCGATCAACGCCGGGCAGTGCGATGTTGGCATCGTCAACACCTACTACTACGGTCGCCTGCACAAGCAGAAGCCTGAATTGCCGGTGAAACTGTTCTGGCCGAATCAGGCTGATCGCGGCGTGCATGTGAATCTGTCAGGCATCGGCCTGACCAAACATGCACCGCACCCGGAAGCGGCCAAGGCTCTGGTCGAATGGATGACCACGCCTGAGGCGCAGAAAATTTTTGCCGACGTGAACCAGGAGTTCCCGGCCAACCCGGCGGTGGCGCCATCAGAAGAAGTGGCGGCGTGGGGCAAGTTCGTAGCCGATACCTTGCCGGTGGAAGTGGCGGGCAAGCGTCAGGCTGAGGCGATCCGGATGATGGATCGGGCGGGGTGGAATTGAGTCTGCCGCTGTAAAGATCAAAAGATCGCAGCCTTCGGCAGCTCCTACAGGGGAACGCGTTTCTAATGTAGGAGCTGCCGAAGGCTGCGATCTTTTTGCTTTTGTCGCTACACTCCATGACCCATCCACGAGACCCAAAAGTGGCCCACCCCGCCCAACGCCGCTGGTACCCCATCGTCTTCGCCATCGCCGCGCTGGTGCTGTTGCCGCTGAGCGTGCTGCTGTTGTCGTGGCAGACCATCGACCAGCAGATCTGGTCGCACCTGTGGCAAACCCAGATGCCGCGTCTGCTCGGCAATACCCTGACGCTGATCCTCGGCGTCGGTATCGGCGTGACCCTGCTGGGCGTCAGCCTTGCCTGGCTGACCAGTCTCTGCGAGTTCCCCGGTCGGCGCTGGCTCGACTGGGCGCTGATGCTGCCCTTCGCCATCCCTGCCTATGTACTGGCGTTTGTCTTCGTCGGCCTGCTCGATTTCGCCGGCCCGGTGCAAACCCTGCTGCGCGAATGGTTCGGCACCGGCCTGCGCCTGCCGCGAGTGCGCTCCACCGGCGGGGTGATCGTGGTGCTGGTGCTGGTCTTCTACCCCTACGTTTACCTGCTGGCGCGTACTGCGTTTCTGGCTCAGGGCAAAGGCCTGATGGAAGCGGCGCGGGTACTCGGGCAATCGCCGTGGCAGGCGTTCTGGCGGGTTGCGCTGCCGATGGCGCGTCCGGCGATCGGCGCGGGCGTGGCGCTGGCGCTGATGGAAACCCTCGCCGATTTCGGCGCGGTGTCGGTGTTCAACTTCGACACCTTCACCACGGCAATCTACAAGACCTGGTACGGCTTCTTCAGCCTGCCCAGCGCCGCGCAACTGGCCAGTCTGTTGCTGCTGGTGGTGATGCTGGTGCTGTACGGCGAGCGCCGGGCACGCGGGGCGAATCGGGCCGGCAATGAGCGGCCACGGGTGAAGGCGCTGTATCACCTGCGCGGGCTCAAGGCGTTCGCGGCGACAGGCTGGTGTGGATTGGTGTTCGCCTGCGCCTTCATTATCCCGCTGCTGCAACTGCTGGTGTGGTTCTGGCAGCGCGGACGCTTCGATCTGGACGAGCGCTACGCCGGGCTGATCCTGCACACGCTGTATCTGGGCGCGATGGCCGCGCTGATCACCGTCATCGTTGCGCTGTTGCTGGCGTTCGCCCGGCGTCTGGCGCCGACCCCAGCCATCAACTCCGGCGTCGGCCTGGCCAATCTCGGCTACGCCTTGCCCGGTTCGGTGCTGGCGGTGTCGATCATGCTTGCCTTCAGTTATCTGGACCGTGAACTGGTGATTCCGCTCTCCGCCTGGCTCGGCGGTGCCGGCAAACCGTTGCTGCTTGGCAGCCTCGCAGCGTTACTGATGGCTTATCTGGTGCGCTTCATTGCTGTCGCTTACGGGCCGCTGGAAAGCAGTCTGGCGCGTATACGGCCATCTTTGCCTGAAGCGGCACGTAGCCTGGGTGTCAGTGGGCCGCGACTGTTTATCAAAGTGTATCTGCCGCTGTTGCTGCCCGGCACCTTGAGCGCCGCATTGCTGGTGTTCGTTGATGTGCTCAAGGAAATGCCTGCGACCCTGCTGATGCGCCCGTTTGGCTGGGACACGCTGGCGGTGCGCATCTTCGAAATGACCAGCGAAGGCGAATGGGCGAGGGCGTCCTTGCCGGCATTGACGCTGGTGCTGGTCGGGTTGTTGCCGGTGATCGGATTGATTCGACGTTCGGCGCACCGAAACACTTAGTCGTCAGTCCTACATCATGCGGCTACAATGCGCGGCATTCGGTGCGGTTCGTCTGACAGACCCGTGCGCTGGAATCGGCTGAAAGCCTTATTCATCAAGGCTTTCAGCCGTATAGCGGCGGTCCGCACCCTCGCCACGCCCGGAAGGAGAAACCCATGGGACAGCGTACGCCTCTGTATGACCTGCACCTCGCGCTCGGCGCGAAGATGGTCGATTTTGGCGGTTGGGACATGCCACTGCATTACGGCTCGCAGGTCGAGGAGCACCACGAAGTGCGCCGCGATTGCGGGGTGTTCGATGTTTCCCATATGACCGTGATCGATGTCACCGGCGCCCAGGCCAAGGCCTGGCTCCAGCATCTGCTGGCCAACGACGTCGAACGTCTGCACAGCCCCGGCCGGGCGTTGTACAGCACCATGCTCAACGAGCGTGGCGGCATCGTCGACGACATGATCGTCTATCGCCTCGACGATGCGTACCGGCTGGTATTCAACGCCTCCACCCGCGATCAGGATCTGGTCTGGATGAACGCCCAGCTCGGCGCTTACGACGTGCAGTTGCACGAGCGCGCCGAGCTGGCGATGCTCGCCATTCAGGGCCCGCAGGCGCGGCACAAGATTGCCGAACTGGTCACCCAGTCGCGCGCCACGCTGATCCAGCAACTCAAACCTTTCGAAGGCGCCATCGACGGCGACTGGTTCATCGCGCGTACCGGTTACACCGGCGAGGATGGCCTGGAAATCTGCCTGCCGGCGAATCAGGCGCCGGGTTTCTTCAACGACCTCGTCGGCGCCGGCATTTCGCCGATTGGCCTCGGTGCCCGTGACACCTTGCGGGTCGAGGCTGGGATGAACCTGTACGGTCAGGACATTCATCAGGACGTTTCGCCGCTGGCTTCGAACATGGCCTGGAGCATTGCCTGGGAGCCGGCCTCGCGGCAGTTCATCGGCCGCTCGGCGCTGGAGGCGGAAAAAGCCGCCGGCGTGGCGCACAAACTGGTCGGTCTGGTACTGGAAGAACGCGGGGTTTTGCGCGCTCACCAGGTGGTTCGCATCGCCGATGTTGGCGAAGGAGAGATCACCAGTGGTAGTTTCTCTCCTACGCTGAGCAAATCGATTGCCCTGGCGCGTGTACCGATGGCAACTGCCGACCGCGCCGAAGTGGAAATCCGTGGCAAGTGGTACCCGGTACGCGTGGTCAAACCGACCTTCGTACGCCATGGCAAGACTTTGATCTAACCTTTTCCGGCGGGCACGACCGCTGACCAATTCCTGAGGAAACCGAAGATGAGCGATATCCCTGCCGAACTGCGATTTGCCGAAAGTCATGAATGGGCGCGTCTGGAAGCCGACGGCACTGTCACCGTGGGCATCAGCGATCACGCGCAGGAAGCGCTGGGCGACGTGGTGTTCGTCGAACTGACCGAAGTCGGCAAGGTGTTCGCCGCCGGTGACCAATCCGGCGTGGTCGAGTCGGTGAAAGCCGCTTCCGACATCTACGCCCCGGTCAGCGGTGAGGTCATCGCGATCAACGAAGACCTGAGCGGCTCGCCTGAGCTGCTGAACTCCGACCCGTACGGCGCGTGGATCTTCAAGCTCAAGCCAAGCGACAAGGCCGAGCTGGACAAGCTGCTCGATGCTGCCGCTTATCAGTCTGCCATTGGCGAGTAAGCGTTAAGCACACCGCAAAGCCCCGACCTGTCGGGGCTTTTTTGTGCACGATGATTTCCCCCTGTGGGAGCGGGCTTGCTCGCGAAGGCGGTGTATCAGACACATTCATGTCGACTGACAAACCGCCTTCGCGAGCAAGCCCGCTCCCACAATGGAAATGCGTCTGATACTGGAATATTGGGCGCGATACGGGCTGCTATGCTGGTTTGACCGTGTTGCAATGACGCCGAGCGCAAGCCAAGAGAGAGCCCGTCATGTCCCAGTCGCCGTCCCTGAGCCAGTTACGCGATTCCGAAGCCTTTCTGCGCCGCCACCTCGGCCCGGATGCCGCCGAGCAGCAGGCGATGCTCGACAGCCTCGGCCTGGGCAGTCGCGCCGAGCTGATCGAACAGACCGTGCCGCCAGGCATTCGCTTCAATCGCGCACTGGATCTGCCGCCGGCCCTCGACGAACAGGCTGCGCTGGCGAAGCTGCGCGGTTATGCCGAGCAGAATCAGCTGTTCACCAGCCTGATCGGCATGGGCTATCACGGCACCGTCACGCCAACCGTCATTTTGCGCAACGTCCTGGAAAATCCCGGCTGGTACACCGCGTACACCCCGTACCAACCAGAGATCGCCCAGGGCCGGCTCGAGGCGCTGCTGAATTTTCAGCAACTGACCATCGACCTCACCGGCCTGGAACTGGCCAACGCCTCGCTGCTCGATGAGGCTACCGCAGCGGCCGAAGCCATGGCTTTGGCCAAGCGCGTGGCGAAGTCGAAGAGCAATCTGTTTTTTGTGGATGAAAATTGCCATCCGCAAACCCTCTCGGTGGTACAGACCCGCGCCGAAGGTTTCGGCTTCGAGCTGATCGTCGACGCTGTGGATAACCTGGCGCAGCACGAGGTGTTCGGCGCGCTGCTGCAATATCCCGACACCCACGGCGAAATCCGCGATCTGAAACCGCTGATTGATCACCTGCACGCGCATCAGGCTCTGGCCTGTGTCGCCACCGATTTGCTCAGCCTGCTGGTGCTGACGCCGCCGGGTGAGTTGGGTGCCGATGTGGTGTTCGGTTCGTCCCAGCGTTTCGGTGTGCCGATGGGTTATGGCGGCCCGCACGCGGCGTTCTTCGCCAGCCGCGAGGAATATAAACGGGCGATTCCGGGGCGAATCATCGGTGTATCGAAAGATGCTCGCGGCAACGTCGCGCTGCGCATGGCCCTGCAAACCCGCGAGCAACACATCCGCCGCGAGAAAGCCAATTCGAACATCTGCACCGCGCAGGTGCTGCTGGCCAATATCGCCAGTTGCTACGCGGTATATCACGGCCCCGAGGGCTTGAAGCGGATTGCCCAGCGCGTGCATCGCCTGACCTGCCTCCTCGCGGAAGGGCTCGAGCGCAACGGTATCAAACGGCTCAACAGGCAGTTCTTCGACACGCTGACCCTGGAGGTCGGCGGTGCACAAACGGCGATCATCGAAAGTGCTCAGGCAGCGCAGATCAACCTGCGCATTCTTGGTCGCGGTCGCGTTGGGCTGAGTCTGGACGAGACCTGTGATGAGCACACCGTGGCGAAACTGTTCGATGTGCTGCTCGGCGCCGATCACGGCTTGAGCATCGGCGCACTGGATGCCGAAGACATCGCTTCGGGCATTCCCGGCGAACTCCGGCGCAGCACACCATATCTGCGCCATCCAGTGTTCAATGCGCACCACAGCGAAACCGAGATGCTGCGTTACCTCAAACAACTGGAAAACAAGGATCTGGCGCTCAACCAGTCGATGATTCCCCTCGGCTCCTGCACGATGAAACTCAACGCAACCAGCGAGATGATCCCGATCACCTGGCCGCAGTTCGCCCATCTGCATCCGTTCGTGCCACGGGAGCAGGCTGTCGGTTACACGCTGATGATCGAGGAGCTCGAGCGTTGGCTGTGTGCAATTACCGGTTTCGATGCGATCTGCATGCAGCCCAACTCCGGCGCCCAAGGCGAGTACGCAGGCTTGCTGGCAATTCGCAAATATCACGAGAGCCGAGGGGAGGGCGCGCGGGATATCTGCCTGATTCCGTCGTCGGCCCACGGCACCAATCCTGCCTCGGCGCAGATGGCCGGGATGCGTGTGGTGATTGTCGAATGCGATGAGGCGGGAAACGTCGATCTGGATGATTTGCAGCTGAAAGCCGCGGAGGCCGGGAATAAGTTGTCGTGCCTGATGGCGACCTATCCGTCGACCCACGGGGTTTACGAGGAAGGCATCAGCGAAATCTGCGCAGTGATTCACCAGCACGGCGGCCAGGTGTACATGGATGGCGCCAACCTCAATGCGCAGGTCGGCCTGGCCAGACCGGCGGACATCGGCGCCGACGTGTCGCACATGAATCTGCACAAGACCTTCTGCATTCCCCATGGCGGCGGCGGGCCGGGCATGGGCCCGATCGGGGTTCGCGCGCATCTGGCGCCGTTCGTCGCCAATCATCCGGTGGTGCCGATTGACGGGCCGCTGGCACAGAACGGTGCGGTCAGCGCAGCACCTTGGGGCAGTGCGAGCATTTTGCCGATCAGTTGGATGTACATTGCCATGATGGGCCCGCAACTGGCGGATGCCAGCGAGGTGGCGATCCTGGCGGCGAATTATCTGGCGCAACATCTGTCCGGCGCGTTCCCGGTGCTCTACACCGGGCGCAATGGCCGCGTGGCCCATGAATGCATTCTTGATCTGCGTCCACTGAAGGCGCAGACCGGCATCAGCGAGGAAGACGTTGCCAAGCGGCTGATGGATTACGGTTTCCACGCGCCGACCATGTCCTTCCCGGTGCCAGGCACGTTGATGGTCGAGCCGACCGAGAGCGAGTCCAAGGCAGAGCTCGACCGCTTCATCGCGGCGATGCTCAGCATTCGCGCCGAGATCAATGAAGTGCAGAAGGGCAACTGGCCGGGCGAAGACAACCCGCTGAAACGCGCGCCGCATACCTTGGCCGATGTCACCGGAATCTGGGAACGGCCCTATAGCCTCGAACAGGCCATCACCCCGGATGCGCACACGCGCTTGCACAAATATTGGCCGGCGGTGAATCGGGTGGATAACGTTTACGGCGATCGCAATCTGTATTGCGCCTGTGTCCCGGTGGAGGATTACCGCTGATCTCTAAATTCACCACCGTCCCTGTGGGAGCGAGCCTGCTCGCGAAAGCAATCGTCCAGCCAGCATTTTCGGTGACTGGCTCACCGCTTTCGCGAGCAGGCTCGCTCCCACAAGGCATGGTGGTGAGGCGGTAATCCGGGCAAAAAAATGCCGCTCGATCGAGCGGCATTTTTGAGGGCGCGAGGCTTACTCGGAAGCCACGGCGTTCTTCGCCAGGATCGCGTTCGCCAGTTCCATGTCCGAAGCCTGCAGGCCCGGGTTGTCGGCGCGGACTTTCTGCATCGCCGCTTCCAGGTACGGGCCACGGATGCCGCCGTCGCTGGCGACGAAGCTGCCGGCGTCGTCCTGGGCGGCGACGATCAGCTTGTGATCCTTGAACGTCAGGTAGGTCGATCCGGTGGTGGCACCGGAGGAAATGACGTTACGCCAAAAGCTGTCCGCCATGGCCGAACCAACGGGAAGCGACAGCAGGGCCAAGGTGGCGACAGCGAGTTTGAGACGCATGATGAGGTGACTCCTGGGGATTGACTACGGCGTTGGATAGGCGATTCCCCGATCCAGTTCCGTGCCGACTTATTTCAACTCACTTTGTGGCGTCACCCGCAGCACTTCTTCCACCGTGGTCAACCCTGCGGCGACTTTCTGCGCACCGGACAGACGCAGGCTGCGCATGCCTTCCTTGAAGGCCTGGCGGCGAATCGCGGTGAGGTCGGTATCCGGGGTGATCAGTGCTTTGAGGCTGTCGCTCAGCTGCATGATTTCGTAGACCCCGGCGCGGCCGCGATAGCCGGTGTCGCGGCATTCCAGGCAGCCGATCGCCCGTTGCGCATTCCTCGGCAGCGGCGCCTGCCAGGGCCGGGTCAGGGTTTGCCAGTCTTCTTCATCGAGCGTCAACGGTGCCTTGCAGTGCGGGCATAACGTGCGCACCAGACGCTGGGCCATGACCCCAAGCACGGTGGCCTTGATCAGGTAATGCGGCACGCCGAGCTCAAGCAGACGGCTGATCGCGCTTGGCGCATCGTTGGTGTGCAGCGTCGACAGAACCAAGTGCCCGGTGAGCGCGGCCTGAATCGCCATTTCGGCAGTTTCAAGGTCGCGGATCTCGCCGATCATGATGATGTCCGGGTCTTGCCGCATCAGCGCGCGGACCCCGGCAGCGAAGGTCAGCTCGATGTTGTGCTGCACCTGCATCTGGTTGAAGGCCGGCTCGACCATTTCGATCGGGTCTTCAATGGTGCAGAGATTGACCTCCGGCGTCGCCAGTTTTTTCAGCGTGGTGTACAGGGTGGTGGTCTTGCCCGAACCGGTCGGCCCGGTGACCAGGATGATGCCGTTGGGTTGCCGGGTCATGTCCTGCCAGCGGCGCAAATCGTCGGCGCTGAAACCCAACTGGTCGAAATTTTTCAGCAGCACTTCCGGGTCGAAAATCCGCATGACCATTTTTTCGCCGAACGCCGTCGGCAAGGTCGACAGCCGCAGCTCCACTTCGCCGCCATCCGGAGTCTTGGTCTTGACCCGGCCGTCCTGGGGTTTGCGCTTTTCCGCGACGTTCATGCGGCCAAGGCTTTTCAGGCGGCTGACGATCGCCATGGTCACCTGTGGCGGAAATTGATAGACGTTGTGCAACACGCCGTCGATGCGAAAGCGTACGGTGCCGTGCTCGCGGCGCGGTTCGATGTGGATGTCACTGGCGCGCTGCTGGAAGGCGTACTGGAACAGCCAGTCGACGATGTTGACGATGTGCGCGTCGTTGGCGTCCGGCTCCTGGTCGCTGGCGCCGAGGTTGAGCAGTTGTTCGAAATTGCCGAGGTTACCGCCCTGGGCATCGGCATTGCTGGCGCCGCTGACCGATTTGGCCAGCCGGAAAAACTCCACGCTGAAGCGCTGGATGTCGACCGGGTTGGCCACAACCCGTTTGATCGGCAGCTTCAACACGTGGGTCAGGTCAGCTTCCCAACCGTTGACGTAGGGCTGAGCGCTGGCCACGGTGACCGAGTCGCGGTCCACGGCGACGGCGAGAATCTTGTGCCGTTGCGCGAAGGCGTAGGACATCAGCGGCGTGATCGCCGCAACATTGATTTTCAGCGGATCAATGCGCAAGTAAGGCTGGCCGGCCTGCTGCGCCAGCCACAGGGTCAGGCTTTCCAGATCCAGATGTTTGCCCGGACGGCTGAGGTCGTCGAGTTGCTGGCTGGCGATGAATTCCAGCGGATGCATCTGCCCGTGAGCCGCATGGCGACGGCGGGCATTGAGCGCCTGTTCCGCCGCGTCCTGGCAGATGAAGCCTTGGGCGACCAGTTCCCGTAACACATCGTTGAGGTCCAGCCAGCGGTCCTGAGTGACAAATTGAACGGACATGCGGCTTTCCTTTTTAAGCGTCATGCGCAAAAGGATAGTCGTGGCCCCGCTGACCGTTGGGCCACTACCCGACGAAGCCGTTGCCGGATTTGTCAGCCGGCAGCCTGGGCGGGCGCCTGCCACGCCGCGTCGGCGTTGTGCAGGTCCACCGCACAGACGCTGATCAGGTTGCGCAGTTTTTCCGCGATCACTTGCGCGCGATGCCAGCTCAGGCCGCTCATGAGCAGATCGATCGACAGCAGATCGTCCTGGCGCTGGACGTTGACCCGCTCCGGGGTCAGAAACTGCAAGGCGAACAGATTCAGCACGCGCACCAGCAGATCCGGCTCGGCCTCCGCGAGGATTTGGTATTGCGCCAGGCAGTGAGCGTTGTTGACGTTCCAGACATCGGCGCGGGCGGCGGGGCTGTTCACGGCTTCAAGGTGCGGCATGACGAGTCTCCAGATCAGTGGAGAAATTTTTACATTCGGCGCGGGGTATTTCTTGGCTATGATCGGTCTTTATGGCGATTTATCGAAACGGATAATTCGTTAAAGGCAATGTTGGAGGAATTTTTATGCACAGCGAGCTGGACGCCTACGACCGGAAGATCCTCGCCCTGCTGCAGGAAGACGCTTCGCTGTCGAGCGCGCAGATCGCCGAGCAGGTCGGCCTGTCGCAATCGCCGTGCTGGCGGCGGATTCAGCGGATGAAGGAGGAGGGCATCATTCGCGGTCAGGTGACCTTGCTGGATCGCAAGAAGATCGGCCTGAACACGCAGATTTTTGCCGAGATAAAACTCAACGCCCACGGCCGCTCGAACTTCACCGAATTCACCGAGGCGATTCGCGGCTTTCCGGAAGTGCTGGAGTGTTATGTGCTGATGGGTGCGGTGGACTTCATGTTGCGCATTGTCGCGGCGGACATTGAGGCGTACGAGCGGTTCTTCTTTGAAAAGCTGTCGCTGGTGCCGGGGATACAGGAAGTGAATTCGATCGTGGCGCTGTCGGAGATCAAGTCCACCACCAGCCTGCCGGTTTGAGGTAAGGCAGCTGGCCTCTTCGCGAGCAGGCTCGCTCCCACAGGAGATTGCATTCCAATGTGGGAGCGAGCCTGCTCGCGAAAGCGGTATTACATGCGCAGGAGGATTTTCCAGGCGCGATTCTGGTACACCGCAATCGCCTGATGCTTGCGCGCATCGAGCAGTTCGTCGGTGATGGTCGGTTCGTTGGCCAGTTGCGCCAGTTTGTTCAGTTCGCCGTAGAGGCGATCCATTTCCGGGATCTCCAGCACGTTGCGCGCATGGTGCAGCCAGACCTGAATGCGCTCGATACGCGGCAGTTGCTCAGCGAGATCTTCCGGCTGCTGCTGATAGCGCTGCAGCTGCAAAGCGGTGGCTTCTTCACCCAACAGACGCGGAAGCCAGCTGTGCAGTTGCGCGTCACCCTGACGATTACCGCGAGTGTTGCGGTCGGCGGTCCAGGTACGGGCCAGCAGCCAGCGCGAGGCGTTCAGCGAGAACTGACCCCAGCGCGGGTCTTCCAGCTCTTCGAGGAACTGCTCCGGCGCGGCCTTGCGCACGTCTTCGTCTTCGATGCCGACCTGCACCAGCGGGCGCCAGTCTTCCAGCAAGGCATCGAGGGCCACACGCAAATCGTGAGTCGACTGACGCGGCGCAGCCTGGCCGAGGCTGCTGAGCAGGGCGCGCATCTCCGCGAGGTTCTCGACCCAGTCCTGCAGCAGGCGCCAGTGGCCGTTGAAGCGATATTGCTCGGCCAGTCGCTGGCTGCTGCCGAGCAGATGCCAGCTCAGCGCGGCGAAGGCGTCGTCGAGACGGGTTTCAGTGGTCAGCTGCGGCGCTGGCAGGCTCAGCGAGTAGCTGTTGGCGTCGTGCAGGCGATAACCGCGCTCGGCTTTGCTGATATCGCATGGCATCAGCGCCAGGGTTTCGGCCAGTTCGGCAGCTAGTTCCAGCAACGCAGCAGGCTCGCCTTCGCGCAGCTCCAGTTCCAGCTCGCAGATTTCTTCCTTCTGCTTGCCAACCACCACGTGACCGAGGTCCAGCGCGGCTTCGATGACCACTTTGGTCTTGCCACGGCCCCAGGCGATTTCGGCGCGCTCGCGGACGAAATCGGTGGTGAAGATCGGCTTGAGGGTTTTCTTGTCCAGCTCGGCCAGCGCCTCGGGCCAGCATTCGCCGTCGAGCTTCTTCACGTCGAGCTTGGCTTTCGGCAGTTTCCAGTCGTACTCGTTACGCTCGGACAGACCGGCGACGCTCTGGCCACGGGTCTTGAGGGTCTGAATGACTTCGTCACCGTCCTTGCGCAGGCGCAGGGCGACTTTGGCCTGGGCGAGGTCGCGCTCGGGGGTGTCGAAGTACTGGTTCATCAACTC
>Ga0182006_1001937_pt1 | contig 11759 bp, 10 predicted proteins | sample Sormic07211104_1_FD_123022 | JGI IMG/M metagenome (GOLD analysis project Ga0182006, IMG submission 123022) | Rhizosphere microbial communities from Sorghum bicolor, Mead, Nebraska, USA - 072115-104_1 MetaG | ecosystem: Host-associated > Plants > Roots > Rhizosphere | place: USA: Nebraska...
GCATAGCATTCATAATGCTGGGGTCCGGGGTTCAAGTCCCTGTGTAGCCACCAAGTACTAAAAACGGCTTACCGAAAGGTAGGCCGTTTTTTTATGCCTCGAGAAAAGTGGCGGGCGCCCCCCCTGATTTGCGTAGCACTCCTTCGACCGATAAAGTCCCTGGACCTTTTATCCCATGGACGGAGTGCCTCGCGTGTTCTCAGCCTTCCACTTGAACCGCTATCGCCTGTCAGCCTTTTCGCTGATCGCCACCGCTTTAACCCTCGCCGCGTGTAACGCCCCGCCCTCTTCGCCTTCGGTCTCGACCTTGCCGGTCGCGCCGGAAATCACCTCTGGTTATCGCACCGACCTGCAGACGCGGCACGCCTCCAGACACATGGCCGCTGCCGCCAACCCGTTGGCGGCCGAAGCCGGACGGGAGATGCTACGCGAGGGTGGCTCGGCGATTGATGCGGCCATTGCCATGCAAGCGGTGTTGACGCTGGTCGAACCGCAATCGTCGGGCATCGGCGGTGGCGCGTTGATCGTGCTGTGGGATGGCAAGGCCGTGCGCACCTACGACGGTCGCGAAACCGCACCGGCTGGCGCCACCGAGAAACTGTTCCTGCAAGCCGACGGCAAACCGATGCCTTTCACTCAGGCGCAGATCGGCGGGCGCTCGGTGGGTACGCCGGGTGTGTTGCGGGCGTTGGAGCTGGCCCATCAAAAGCACGGTCGGCTGCCGTGGGCGAGGTTGTTCGAGCCCGCGATCAAACTCGCCGAGCAAGGTTTCGCCATCTCGCCACGACTGCATCAGTTGATCGCGGCCGACGCGTTTATCCAGCGCTCACCGGACATGGCCGCCTACTTTCTGACTGCCGATGGTCACCCGAAAGCCGTCGGTACACAGCTGAAAAACCCGGCACTCGCCGCAGTGTTCAAGCGCATCGCCAAGGAAGGTCCCGACGCGCTGTACACAGGGCCGATCGCAAAAGAAATCGTCGCCAAGGTTCAGGGCCATACCAACCCCGGTAGCCTGTCACTGAACGATCTCCAGGGCTACAAGGCCAAGGAACGCGCGCCGCTGTGCACCGACTACAAACGCTGGAAAGTGTGCGGCATGCCGCCGCCGTCATCGGGCGGAATCGCCGTGGCGCAAATCCTCGGCACCTTGCAGGCCCTGGAAACCCGCGACCCACGCTTTGCCCTGGCACCACTCAAACCGGTCAAGACCAACAAACCGGCGGGCATAGAGCCAGCCCCTGAAGCCGTACACCTGATCGCCGAAGCCGAGCGCCTGGCTTATGCCGATCGTGCGCAGTACGTTGCCGACACCGACTTCGTACCCGTGCCGGTCAAAGGGCTGGTCGACCCGACTTACCTGGCCAGCCGCGCCGCCTTGATAGGTGATCGCAGCATGGGCCAGGCCAAACCCGGCACCCCGCCGGGCATTCAGGTCGCCTACGCGCCGGACCGCTCGCCGCTGCGCATCTCCACCTCGCAGGTGGTGGCAGTCGATGACGAGGGCGATGCCGTGTCCATGACCACCACCGTGGAAGCGGCATTCGGCTCACACTTGATGGTCCAGGGTTTTCTGCTCAACAACCAGATGACCGACTTTTCGTTCATCCCCGAAGAGCAAGGGCAAAAAGTCGCCAACCGCGTCGAACCCGGCAAACGCCCGCGCTCGTCCATGGCACCAACGCTGATCTTCGACCGCCAGAGCGGCGAGTTCCTGGCCACCGTCGGCTCCCCTGGCGGCTCGCAGATCATCGAGTACGTAGCCAAATCCACCATTGGCCTGCTCGACTGGAACCTCGACCCACAGGCCGCCATTAACCTGCCCAATTTCGGCAGCCGCAACGGCCCGACCGAACTGGAACAGGGTCAGTTCAGCCCGGCACTGATTCAGGCACTGAAGGACAAAGGGCACAGCGTGGGCGAGATCGACATGACTAGCGGGACTCAGGCGATTGTTCGAGTCAAGGATGCGCAGGGGAAAGCCGCGTTGGCCGGCGGGGCCGATCCACGGCGTGAGGGGGAAGCGTTGGGGGATTGAGTCTTACGCAGGAATGAGGAAAGGCTTACCGGGAGGTAGGCCTTTTTGAGGACTACCCGCGCCGGATAGATAGCATCAAGTCGATAATTGGTTGGCAAACTGCCCGACTGCGTTCACCACTTTCTGCGCACCGTCCTGGATCTCGACGATCACCGTGCCCGCCTCCGCCGCCAGCGCCAGACCTTGTTCAGCCTGGAGCTTGCCGTCAGTCATGAGCGCCACGGCGTTGCGCGCCATGTCCTGGTTCTGACGCACGACGCCGACAATTTCATCGGTCGCCTGACTGGTGCGCGAGGCTAATTGCCGGACTTCGTCCGCCACCACGGCAAACCCACGTCCCTGTTCACCGGCACGAGCCGCTTCGATGGCCGCGTTGAGCGCCAGCAGGTTGGTCTGCTCGGCGATGCCGCTGATGGTTTTGACGATGGTGCCGATCACCAGCGATTGCTCGTTCAGTGCTTCGATACCTTCGCCAGCGGTTTGCATGTGTTTGGCCAGGTCACGCATCACGTCTACAGCTTGGGTCACCACGGCAGTTCCGCGCTGTGCACTCTGGTCGGTTTGCTGAGAAGTGCTGTAGGCAATGTTGGCCGCCTCCGCGACAGCCTGCTCCTGATGCACCTGATCGGTAACCACCGTGGCGAACTTCACCACTTTGTAGAGCTTGTTGTTGGCATCGAGCACCGGGTTGTAGGAAGCCTCCAGCCAGACCACGCGACCGTGGCTATCGACACGCTTGAAACGATCAGCGACGAACTCGCCAGCGTTCAGACGGCGCCAGAAGTTCTGATACTCAGCGCTGTTGTATTCCTCTGGCTCACAGAAGATGCGGTGATGTTTACCTTGGATCTGCGCCAGGCTGTAACCCATGCCACTGAGGAAACGCTCGTTGGCCATCAGCACGTTGCCATTGAGGTCGAACTCGATCACTGCCGTCGAACGCACCAGCGCGCCAATCAGGTTTTCATGCTCACGGGACGCCTCGATGGTACGGGTCAGGTCGCTGGAGTAAATCGAGAAGTTCTTGATACGGCCGTCCGAGGAGCGCACCGGCTGCATGATCGAACGCAACCAGGCTTCGGCACCGTTGCCGCGTAGCAAACGGACCGCGCCGGCAAAGTGCTCACCACGGGTCAGCGCGGCCTTGAAACGGTTATGGAATTCATCCGATTTCACATGGACCGGAACAAGGTCTTCGATGTGCCGGCCGATCAGATCATTGCTTTTGTAGAGCATCTCACTGACGAAGTTTTGGTTGACCGATTGAATTCGCCCATCGGAGTCAAGAGTCAGGACCAGCATCTCGCTTTCCAGACTCTCCTTGACTTGCAGAAGGCTGGAGAGTTCTTCGCGAAGAGCCGACAGCTCCTGCTTCAAGCGTTTATTGAACATGGGAAGCACCGATGGACAGAGATAAAAAGCGGCTTACAGCCTAGCCATCGGCTTTGCAGGTATTTTCTGAAGAGTGTTGCAGGGTTGTCCTACAAAAATAGTCGCGGCACAAACAGCCTCATGCCGCGCCAGCCACCGAACAGCGCCCGACTCGCGGCATTCGCGCACCGAAATACACCGCGCTGCTGATGCCCACGGCCCCCATCACCGCGCAGAAGATCACACAAATCCACGGACTCCATTGCATCAGACCGATCAACAGCAGCGGTGTGACACTCGCCCAGGCGGCGTAGGCAATGTTGTAGGTGAAGGAAATCCACCGTGCGCAGCGGCAGTTCGACAGCGGCCTCGCGCTGGGCCTGCATCGCCATGAACACCGGGGTTTCGCTGAGCCAGCGGCGCAGCCAGACACCGATCACGCCAAACACACCGCCCAGCAGAAACGGGTAACGCCAGGCGTAATCGAGGATTTGCGCCGAGGTGAACGCCTGAGCCAGAAAAGTCGCCGTCAAGGCGCCGATCAGGTAACCGAAGGTCAGCCCCGCTTGCAGGAAACCGAGGGCATAACCGCGATGTCCGACCGGCGCGTGCTCAGCGACGAACACCCAGGCACTCGGCACCTCACCACCCACCGCCGCGCCTTGCAGGACCTTCAGGGCCAACAGCAACAGTGGTGCGAAATAGCCGATCTGGGCGTAGGTCGGCATGATCCCGATCAGCAAGCACGGCAACGCCATCATCAGAATGCTCAGGCTGAACACCTTCTTGCGTCCCAACCGGTCAGCGAAATGCGCCATCAGGATCCCGCCCAACGGACGCGCGAGGTAACCCGTGACGAAGATCCCGAAGCTTTGCAGCAGACGCAGCCACTCGGGCATTTCCGGCGGGAAGAACAGCTGGCTGAGGGTCAGCGCGAAGAATACGAAAATAATGAAGTCGTAGATTTCCAGCGCACCGCCCAAGGCTGCAAGCCCCAGGGTCTTGTAGTCCGAGCGAGTGAAGGGCGCCGGGCGCGCATTGATGTTGGCAGTCATGTAAAAGAACTCTGGCAGGCAAAAAACCAAAGCGCCCACGGTCTACGCAAATGCGCTTGTGGACAACCCGTTAGACCATAGTCCCAAACGCCCCAAACAGCGTCCCCGCAACGGGCCGATTGATTTACTGTTGGCACCGACCGGATGGGCCATTGCGCCCTGAACCCCACAATAAACATAAAAACGAGGTACTCCCGTGGCCGCTGATATCGAAGATAGCCGCTATGCGCGCTTTGCCCTGCATTGTTCAAACTTTGCCGAACGCTGGTTTCCCGACTCCTGGGTATTCGCCGCGCTGGCAGTGATCATCGTCGCTGTGGCGACCATAGCCATGGGCGCCAAACCCACCGACGCCGCCATGGCCTTCGGTGACGGTTTCTGGAGCCTGATTCCGTTCACCATGCAGATGGCATTCGTGGTGATCGGCGGTTACGTGGTCGCCAGTTCGCCACCGGCGGTGAAACTGATCGACCGCCTGGCACGGGTCCCGAAAAACGGCCGTTCCGCCGTGGCCTGGGTGGCGCTGATTTCCATGGTCGCGTCGTTGCTGAACTGGGGGCTGTCACTGGTATTCGGCGGGCTGCTGGTACGTGCCCTCGCCCGCCGTACCGATCTGAAAATGGATTACCGAGCCGCCGGTGCCGCCGCCTATCTTGGTCTGGGCGCGGTCTGGGCCTTGGGTCTGTCGTCGTCCGCGGCACAATTGCAAGCCAACCCCGCCAGTTTGCCGCCATCGATTCTGTCGATCACGGGCGTCATTCCCTTCACTCAAACGATCTTTCTCTGGCAGTCGGGTGTGCTGTTGCTGGCACTGACCGTGGTCTCACTAATCGTTGCCTACGCCACCGCGCCCGGCCCCGCGACAGCCCGTGACGCCAAAGCCTGCGGTATCGATCCGGGTTTCAGTCTGCCGGCGCCAGCACCGCGTACCCGCCCTGGTGAATGGCTGGAATACAGCCCGCTGCTGACGATTCTGCTGGCATTGCTGGCGGCCGGATGGCTGTTCCATGAGTTTGCGACCAAACCGGCGATCAGCGCGATTTCCGGACTGAACACCTACAACTTCCTGTTCCTGATGCTCGGCGCGCTGCTGCACTGGCGCCCCCGCAGCTTCCTCGATGCGGTGGCCCGTGCGGTGCCGACCACCACCGGCGTGCTGATACAGTTCCCGCTGTACGGCTCGATCGCCGCCCTGATGACGGTGGTCAAGGGCACCGACGGACAATCATTGGCCCACCACATCTCGACCTTTTTCGTACAAATTGCATCCCACGACACCTACGCCCTGTTGATGGGCGTGTACTCGGCTATCCTCGGTTTCTTCATCCCGTCCGGTGGTGGCAAATGGATCATTGAAGCGCCGTATGTCATGCAAGTGGCCAACGACCTGAACTATCACCTGGGCTGGGCCGTGCAGATCTACAACGCCGCCGAAGCCCTACCGAACCTGATCAACCCGTTCTACATGCTGCCGCTACTGGGCGTGCTCGGGTTGAAGGCCCGGGATCTGATCGGGTTTTCGTTCGTGCAGCTGCTGGTGCACACGCCACTGGTGCTGTTTCTGCTGTGGGCGCTAGGGACGACGCTTACGTATATGGCGCCGGTGATGCCTTGACGCCGACCTTCAATCCACCACCAATCCAGTGTGGAAGCGGGCTGCTTCCACACTGGCGACTTATTGTTTTCACAAACGTAACCCCTCTGTCACACCTCGCTGCTAGCGTCCCGCCGAAACATATTGAAACAACTTAGCAAGACGGAACTCGCCATGAACGATGAAGAAAACCGCAACGACGCCTCTTCCCCGCAAACAGATACGCCCACCGACACCAGTCGCCGCCGCTTCCTGGGTGGCGTGGCGGTACTCGGTGTCGGCGCGACCCTCAGCGCTTGTGGCAGTCATGGCGATGAGTCGGATAAACCGCTCGAACGCCTGCTTTCACCTGTCGAATTGGACAAAGCCCTACGCGACCAGGTGAAAACCGTAGTGGTGATCTACGCCGAGAACCGTAGTTTCAATAACCTGTTCGGCGACTTCCCTGGCGTCGAGAAACCGCTCTCGGGCCTCAAGCCCGTCGAATATCAGCAGCGCGATCGCGATGGCAGCCTGTTGCAGACCCTGCCGCCAGTCTGGGGCGGCGTGCTGCAGATCGGCCCGCAAACCCTCGATGGCGTGACTTACCCCAGCGCAACCCAGTTCCAGGAACACCTGCCTAACGCGCCCTTTGCCCTCAAAGGTCCGAACGCAGAAGACTTGCCGTTCGGTCTGGTGACGCGCGACCTGTGGCATGCGTTCTATCAGAACCAGATGCAGATCAACGGTGGCAAAAATGACGGCTTTGTCGCCTGGGGCGACTCCGGTGGCCTGCCCATGGGGCATTACGCCCAGAGTCGATATTCCCTGCGGTTGTGGGACGTTGCCCAAGAATTTGTGCTCTGCGATAACTTTTTCCAGGGGGCTTTCGGCGGCTCGTTTCTCAACCATCAATACCTGATCAGCGCCACCGCGCCGTTCTATCCGGACGCCGTCAACTCGGTGGCCAAGACACAAATCGCCACGCTGCAAAGCGATGATCCGGCCGATCCACGCCTCAAGCCCCTGGAACAATCCCCAGCCAGCGCCATGACCGGCCCACCCCAATTCGGCCCCAGCGCGCTGACGCCGGACGGCTATGGGGTCAACACGCTCGCTCCGCCGTACTGGCCGACCTGGATTCGCGACCCGGAGCGTCCTGCGTACGCCAAACCAGACCTGCCGAACGTCATGGTCCCCCAGACCCACGAGCACATAGGCGACAAGCTCTCGAAGAAAAACATCGACTGGGCCTGGTATGCCGGAGGTTGGCAGGCGACGCTGGATCAGTACAAGGACTCTGGCGGTATTCCGAAAATCCCGAACTTCCAGTACCACCACCAACCGTTCAACTACTTCAAGCAGCAGGGGCCGGAAAACCCGCTGGAGCGCGGTAAACGTCTACGGGATGCGGGGTTGGGCGATGAATCGAATACCAACAAGTTCTTTGCCGATGCCGAGGCGGGCAAGCTGCCGGCGGTGAGTTTCTATAAACCCCAGGGCAACCTGAACATGCACGCCGGTTACGCCGATGTAGCGTCCGGCGACCGGCACATCGTCCGCGCCCTGAAAGTGCTGCGGGAAAGCCCGCAGTGGAAAAACATGGTGGTCGTGGTCACGGTCGATGAGAACGGCGGTTGGTGGGATCACGTCGCACCGCCCAAGGGCGACCGCTGGGGACCGGGCTCGCGGGTACCGACGCTGGTAGTTTCGCCGTTTGCGCGCAAGGGCATGGTGGATCACACGGTCTATGACACTGGCTCGATTCTGCGGTTGATCACCCGGGTGTTTCAGCTTGAAAAGCTCGATGGCCTCAGGCAGCGGGACGATGCAATGATTGCCCGTGGCCAGAAACCCATGGGCGATTTGAGCAATACACTGCACTTTGCCTGATGAAAAAGGGGCTCTGACTGGCGCTCTTTTCACTTGTGTACTAGACCGTTCGACACAACTAGTTCCAGTATGTACCCGCCCCACCTCCGAGGGCTCACGCTGAAAAGGATCTGAGCATGTTCAAACTCGCAGGATTCACCCTCGCCGCGCTCACCCTGAGCGCCGCCGCTCACGCCGATGTCGATCTGAATCTGGGCAGTACCGAGCGCGTTACCCGGCTGTTCGCCTACCCCAACAACTGTAATGTCATCTGCTTCCGCAACTGGACACTGGAGCAGACCGTCGAGCATTACCTGACCCAAAGCGTACAGCGCGATGGCTACAAGACCGCAAAAGTGCTGGTCAAAACCGAAAACAAGCAGCTTCACGCCCATATCAGCGGTGTGCCCAAAGGCTATGACAAGCCACTGACCGCACTGCTCAATGCTGGGGATTTGGCCTACAACGGTGCCAACAAGCTGAGTGCCGATGGCAAATGGACCTATAACTGGTACCTGTTCCTGCCGCTGGGCATGGCGCTGGAAAACCGCAAAAGCGTCGAACTGCTGCACTTCCCGCCAGATTATTCCCTGACCCAGGCCCAGGACTATCTGGAGTCCAAGACCACCGACCGCTGGGCCGCGCTGCTGACCGCCAACAACATTCCCGCCGACCAGACGCCGGCCTATCAGACCATCATCGACATCGCGCCGATTGCCGCGCCGTCCACCGCCGGCAAGGATCTGGAAGGCGTCTACAACTACTTCACGGACTACCAGACCACCATGGTCAAGGAAGTCAGCCAGAATGCCAAAGGTGCAGCATTGCCAATGGTCGCCTTTGGTTCACCGGTGCGTAACTGGATCAAGCAACAATACGGGCAGACCGTAGAAATATTGGGCCTGGCAACCATCAGCCCGAGCAAGGGGGTGACGGTACCCGTACTGGGTTCCAACCACCCGAGCTACATCTGGTACGCCGCCGACCCCGAAGCCTATAGCGGCGACGATGCGCAGGCCAAGGCCGACGCCGCGGGGCTGAAAGTCATGGGGCAGGATTTGAGTGCCGCGTGCTGGCAGGCCGGAATGGGCAGCAAACCGGGCACTGACCCTACCGCTCAGCTGAAAAGCTGCACTCAGACCTGGCAAGTGACCCAGAAAGAAAAAACCTGCGAACTGTTCTACACCTCGATTCGCAACCTGACGCCTGAGCAAGCGGTGGCCAAATGCTCGACAGCGCCGGTCAAATCCGAGCTGAAACAGCTGCAGACCCCGGCCCTTATGACCTCCGCATCTGCCCCACACTTGTAAAACGAAGGAAGTCTTTCCCGCGTGAGCCATGGCTGACGCGGGAAAGAGCTTTTCTCGACTGTCATATCTGACAGTAGACCGGTTATCTCATTTGCGAGAGGCTTGTGTCGTATCCACGTGCTACAGAGCTGACAGGATGTCAGCAGACGGAGGTCGTAGCACCCAACTGACAAGGATTGTTATGAGACGCCATGCCGAACAAGGACTACCACCGCCGTCATCAAATGGCATCTATCCGTTTGTAGAGTTGCCCCTTCGCCTTGGATTCCCCTCCAAAGACGACTTTGAAATCATCCATAACGCTCAGGGCTCGGCAATGGCGGTCGCGGCACTGCGCGAGTTCCCCCGCATCAGCCGAATCTGCCGTGTTTCCGGACATCTATTGCCCTATCGCTGCCGACACACCCGGCAGTTGGCGCCGGGAATCCATGTCTACGATCCGTGCTTCAGTGGTCTGCTGAGTCACTCCTGCGACCCCAACGTCTTTCTCGATATGAGCGAGCTGTGGTTATGGGCGCTCAAAGACATCAAAAAGGGTGACCGACTGACGATGGATTTCGCCGCGACAGAAGACAAGCTGCTGCGGCAGTTCGCCTGCCGCTGCGGTTGTCCTTGCTGCCGTGGCTGGATCATCGGCTACGACGAGTCACCGAATGCCAATGGTGAACAGTTCTTTCAACACTGGCGTCGGCGAAGTCTCGGCTGAAAGGCTTTTACAACGCCTCGACCGGGCGCAAACGGTACTGCGGCGGCAACTGCTCGAAACCACTGATGGTGGCGTTCAGGCTCTTCCAGCGACCGTCCTTGATGCCATAGATGCAGCCGTGGATCGACAGGCTCTGCCCGCGGTGCCAGGCATTTTGCACAATGCTGGTGTGACCGACGTTGGCCACCTGCTGGATCACATTGAGCTCACAGAGGCGGTCGACCCGCTCTTCTTCGGTGGGCAACTTGGCCAGTTCGTCGCGTTTTTCATAGTAGAGATCACGAATCGAGCGCAACCAGCCGTCGATCAGGCCCAACTGACGATCCTGCATCGAGGCGCGTACACCGCCGCAGCCGTAGTGGCCGGTCACCAGGATGTGTTTGACCTTGAGTACATCCACCGCATACTGAATCACCGACAGGCAGTTGAGGTCGGTGTGCAGCACCACGTTGGCCACGTTGCGGTGCACGAACAGATCACCCGGCAGCATGCCGACGATTTCGTTGGCTGGCACGCGTGCGTCTGAACAGCCGATCCACAGGTATTCCGGGGTTTGCTGACGGGCTAGCTTGGCAAAAAAATCAGGATCTTCGCGGGTGATCGCATCAGCCCAGCGTTCGTTGTTATCAATCAGATCTTGTAAGTCGTTCATGCAATGAAGCCTCGAGAATGATGCACTGCTTTGACAGACAACCGCCCGTCGGGGTCACGCACGAGATGCAGATCCCCCTGATGTCCTGATGTATGTAGCGGCTAGCCGGCGCTCCCTGCCCGCGGGAATTCTCGGCAGTCCAGTGGGTCAATTGTAGTAGGGCCTACAGTATGAGGAATAGCCATGACTGATTCACGACGTCCGTTCGATAAGGAGCCACCCGAGCCCATCGACGACGATGAAGACCGCATGGGCTCGGTGCATGAGCTGGATTTCGACGAGGAAGAGCCCGGCACCAGAATCGGCGACCTGGCACCTGAACACGAGCATACACAGCAGATGCCCGACGCACGCGTCCGTAAACCCCGCATGACTGGGGGCTCGACCAATGACAATGACGCCACCGACGATGACTTGACCCCGGAAACCCTGATCCGTGAAGACGGCGCACGGGATGCCCACGAAGCGGGTGAAGACGGCCAGGCGGATTGGGATCTGAGCATTGTCGACGGGGACGATATCGGTGGGGGCGATGGGCTGGATGAAGCGGAACTGGCCCGGCAGGATCCATTGGACGGCAAGCCTTGATCGTTGACGTCCGTGCAGACGCCTTCGCGGGCGAAGCTTGCCCGCGAAGCCTTTAGAAACGATCAATCAACCAAGGTGCAGGCCATCACCACGGCATCTTCTCGCCCGCCAACCGCCGGGTAGTAATCCCGCCGACGTCCGATCTCGTTAAACCCATACCGCTCATACAACCGAAATGCCGCCCGGTTGCTGTCACGCACTTCCAGAAAACATTCCCGCGCCTCAGCTTTGTAGGCAATCGACATCAAATGCTCCAGCAGCGTCAAGCCCAGGCCGCGGCCCTGATTTTCCGGTTTGACGGTGATGTTCAGCAGATGCGCCTCATCAAGGATGATCTGCACTACGCCATGACCGACCTGCTGCTGCCCTTCGAACATCAGCCAGATCTGGTACTTGCCCAGGCCATCGAGAAAAATCCCGCGAGTCCAGGGATGGCTGTAGGCTGCGTATTCGATTTTCAGTACAGCGTCCAGGTCCGCCTCGGTCATCGGGCGGAACGATACAGCGTCACTCATTCGATTCTTTCCAACGCGCCATCAGCCGACGCATGGCTTGCCAGACATCAGCCTTACGCTGTGGCTCTTCCATTAATAA
>Ga0182006_1001938_pt1 | contig 11757 bp, 12 predicted proteins | sample Sormic07211104_1_FD_123022 | JGI IMG/M metagenome (GOLD analysis project Ga0182006, IMG submission 123022) | Rhizosphere microbial communities from Sorghum bicolor, Mead, Nebraska, USA - 072115-104_1 MetaG | ecosystem: Host-associated > Plants > Roots > Rhizosphere | place: USA: Nebraska...
AATCCATGCACCTGAACTTCGGCATCGACGTGATCAACCAGATCAAAATCGAAAACCCACACTTGTGGGATGCTGAAATGAAGGAAGAAGCGACCCAGATGATTCTGCAGGGTACGCAGCTGGAGATCGAATACGCACGGGATACCATGCCTCGCGGGGTATTGGGCATGAATGCGGCGATGATGGAGGACTACCTGAAGTTCATCGCTAACCGTCGTTTGAGCCAGATCGGTTTGAAAGAGGAATATCCAGGGACGACTAACCCGTTCCCTTGGATGAGCGAGATTATGGACTTGAAGAAAGAGAAGAATTTCTTTGAGACTCGCGTGATCGAATATCAAACTGGTGGTGCGTTGAGCTGGGATTGATAGTCTCGCTTGGTGCGATTTGACGATTGCGGTTTGAGTCGGCGAGTCGAGAAAGCAAAAAGCCCCGATCTGATCGGGGCTTTTTTTATTGGAGTCTATTACATGACTAACTCTGATCTAAAATACCAATTTAAGCGGTACCATTAACCAAAAACACCTCACCTTCATGATAGATCACCTCAGCATATTCAATAATTAATTTATCCAACTCGCCCTCCGAAAGACCAAGATACCCCTGCAACGCATCTACAATTAACTTACTCCGCAGAATGATAGATCCTATTAAATCTTGATCCCTCTCGCTTATAACTACATCTATTTTTGTAGACGCAAGCGCCTCGAAATCTGACTTCAATAGTGGCAACAACCCTAAAGCATAGGAAACTTTCTGGGCCTGATTAATTGGAAGCCCCGCGAGTGTTTCCAAAAGAAAATTCGGATCAACCCATATCCCCTTGTGAATAACCAAAGACGAAAATTTAAAACTTTCGTGAGGCCGACTCGCCCCTAATCGCAGGCCTTTTTTCTGCTCAACAACGCCACTTGCGGTAGCTACGCGCTTAAGAATCAGTTCAATTGCAGGACGATGATAAGAAACAAAACGCGCCGTTTGATGGCGACGATCTAACCAACGGATAACGCTGTCCCTTATCGCCACCCCCAGAGCCACAACAACGGCTAAAAATGTTGCAAGAGCTGCAAAATCAATCTTCGACTCCACCGACCATGGCCAGCCACGGAATGCTACTAGCGCGAAAGCCGCAAAAACAACAAGAGCAAAAAACGCTAATAACATCGGCCTCATAATAATTCCTAACCAATTCGCTGTAGGTGTCCATGGAGCTTACACCACTAAGTTCCGCCATCCAAAAGCCATCACGTCAAAAGGACGTCGTACCCACAACAGGTCACGGTTGCAAAGCCTTGGTGGCACAGGGTTACGCAGGTGTCTCAACCTTCGAAGCGTCTGATGGGGCTAGAGAGTTGTTTGTAGGATGTCGCGAGATCCGTCGCTATTTTTTGTAGGAATTTTCGTAGACAGCAGTGATGGCCACTCAGTATCGTCCGAGGATTTTCAACCCTCGGCGGTTTTATGAGCGACAAGAAAAAAGACACTGACTGGACTGTTGCTGAGATTGAGGCAGCGGTTGATGCCTATCTGAAGATGTTTGAGCTTGAGCGAATCGGTCAAAAATTTAACAAGGCACACGAGAATCGCGTGCTGCGTGCATCTGCGTTGCACAACCGCACTGAAGGCTCAGTTGAATTCCGCATGCAGAACATCTCTGCCGTTTTATTGAGAATGCATAGGGAATACATCAAAGGGTACAAGCCAGCTAGAAACGTTGGGTCCAACGTTGAGCCAGCCATCCGAGCAGTGTTGATTGCCAAAGGGGTTACGCTTGGGGATCCAACGGTTGCGACTGAGAATGAAGAAGCTCTAGAGCAGAGAGCTCTGGCGCTAGAGAAACTGCCTCTTGAAGATGAACCTGCGGGGATTGTGAAGCCGAAGCGCGCTCCCGCCCAAAGCACTGCATTTATACGTGATCCGAAGGTTAGAGCCTGGGTCCGTCAGAAAGCCAAAGGGATATGTGAAGGGTGTGGTGAACCGGCGCCATTCACTAAAAACGACTCGCCTTACCTTGAAGTTCATCACGTGAAGCATTTGGCGAATAAGGGTTCTGATCGAATCAGCAACGCTGTAGCACTTTGTCCGAACTGTCATCGGCGCTGTCATCACTCGAATGACAGCAAAGAGTTCACCGAGTCGCTTTATGACAGGGTTAAACGGTTGAAGCGTGAGTACCCGAACCGCAAAACTATGTGACGAGAAAGCTTGCCCTCGCTCGTCCGTGAAATCTGGTTGATGCCACCAATCGCCAGCAGACTGCCCCCACAGATTCCGCATCATCCCGAAAACAATCAGTGCAACCTACCCCGCCGCCCGCTATTAATACCCCTCCCCCACTCAAGGATCCGAGCCTCACCATGAAATTCGATCTCGCCTACTGCCTCAGCCTCGACGACAAGTTGTCGATCTATGACGTTCGCGATCTCAATTTCGATGAGACGGTGGCGTTTGACTCGGCGAAGGAACACTTCCAGTGCCCCAACGATGCTTGTCTTTCGGCGTTCGAGGCTTCCAACGAGTTGGGTACGTTCAACGCGAAGAACGTGAATTATGTGCGCACGCCGCACTTCAAGAATCTGCCCACGACGCAGCATGTGGCGGGTTGTCCGTATGTGAGTTTGAAGGCTTCGGCGTTAGGCGGTGAGACGGCTGATGGCGAGGTGGATGACGGGCGTGAGGAGCATTTCCCGTCGGAGTTATTGCTGACCCGACGTGAGTATGTGCGCAAGCCTGTCGCGCCAGAGGGGGCGGCGGATGTGTTGCGCGATGATCCGGTGCGGGTGGCGGCGGACGGTGGTAAGGAGTCAGCGAGTCGTGAGTCGGCGCCGGACAAGACCAGTGTGTTTGCGCATCCGGTGGAGTGTTTTGTTTCGAACTTCGCCGACAAGGAGTTGCTCAAGCGGATGCCGTTGAAGGTCGGCGAGCATACGGCGCCGTACAGTTCGTTCTTCAAGAAGATCGAGTATCTGACGGACAACAAGGGGCTGATTTACTGGGGGCGGATCAAGAAGATCGAGGACTTCCACAGTGCCAGTTTTCGTATCGATTTCGAGGACAAGGTCTGGTTCAAGAAGCCCGAAGACAGTAAGAAGAAGCCGTATCCGGTCAGCGTTTATCTGAACAAGAAGCTGATCGACAACTACCGCAAACGCAAGGCGTTTCTGGAAGAGATCAAGCACGCGTTGGATAGCGACAAGGCGTTGTTCTGTTTCTTCTATGGCGTAACGCCGGAGTTGAAGCAGGTGCCCGGCAAGAAGAACCCCGAAAAGCCTTTCGAGGTCTTCAATGCCAATATCGAGAACCTGGATCACTTTATTATTCGTGAAGCGCCGGGGTTGGGATGAGAGTTAGCTTTCGGGCAGTTGCAGTTTCACGGCACCCGGATGCTGCTTGAGCAGAGCATAGGGTAGAACGCCCCACTCGACGTATCCGCAAACAGCCATGACATGTGGATAGGAAGGAAAAAAGGTGACGCCGTTTTCTCCGAACTGCCACGTAGGAAATTGCCAGTGTTCCGGCTCGTCATAGCCGCAATCATTTTCGCCCTCAGCGACAACTGTCATTTCGGTAGGGTAACGCTTCGACAATTGTTCGACGAGCCAAGGGGCGAGTTCTTTGGCGCGGTAATTGGAGTTTTCCTCCGAAGATGCGTCAGGTGATTCCTCACGATGCAGCGGCTCGCCCTGGCCCACCCACAGCACATCTTCAAGGCTCAACAGTTGCCCAGTCCGCGTATCGAAGTTCAGCGATTCATTATTTTGATCAGGATACGCACCGCCGCAATAATACTCGGTGGAAACTCGCACGCTCATGACTGAAGACGACATCCACAGCGGCTGCGCGGATTGCCTGTAACTCCCCGAACAACCGTAATGCTGCGACACTTCGCTCCATAACCGCGCCCTCAAATATTGATTGATGCGTTCCTGCGCTGCCGGGGCGTAACCCGATACCACTTCAAACAGCGAAGCCCCCGACTTCGGCTCGCTCCACCATTGCAGGGTGTAGCCCATGAAGGTTTCAGTCTTGCCTTTTTTCAACAGCAAACCCTGAAGCCGCAGGTATTCGTAGGGCTGTGTGTCATGCAGTTGCGCCAGATAAGGCGCGGCATCTGCTGGAACATCAGGAAGCCTGGCGGGTTGTAAAACTACTTTTAGCGTTTTTCCAGGGGGGCCTTCCACTCGCCGCTCCAACCGCTGAGCGTGGGCAGCAAGCGCAAGGTCGGGCGCGAGTCACCGTCCATTGCAGCGCCTTCCAGCATTACCAACGCGTCGCCCTCTTTACTAGTTTCCAGCGCAAGGTCGGTTCGGTATTTTCGGTAAAAATAACGTCCTTCGTTGTAGCGCGCGTCGAGCTCAACAACTATCGCGGCTTTACCCAAGGTGCCGGTGAAGACTTGCCTACTTTCTTCGGCCCAGACGCGCGGTGAGAGACATAAAGCTACAAGTGCTAAAGCCAAGTTGATGCGCAACAGTCCAAGAGGCATCGTTTCATCCTTGAATGAGCGGGCCGTTGCCCGTAAAAAAGCGTCGCAGGTGGTGACGGGCCAGACTCAATTCCTCGAGCTCTGCCTCTCATACTCTTCCATAAAAGCCTTGCGCTCCATCTCCGCTATCTCCCGCGCGACTTGATGCCGACGCTCTTTCGCAGCATGCAGCTGGACATCATCGAGGAAGCAATAATGGCGCAGCCAGTGAAGCGTCATTTCCTCGTCCGGGAAGTAGTAGGACTTGGCTCCCTTGCTGTTTCTTGGGGTGTCGTTCATTTGTTCATCGAAAACCATCGCCGTGACTTCATTGGGTGGCAAGCACCCTGTTCCAGCGACCTTGTCTCGGAAACACCAGGCAATTTCATCAATGTGTTTTTGCGCGCTGCGATGGCCGCGCCGATAGAATCGCTGGTGCTCACAAGTCTGTAGCATTCGCGCCAACATCACCTCGGGGTCTAGCCATTGTCCGAGGCCATGGTTTTGGGCATTGATCATCAGGCCATTCACCCAACGCTCGGTGAAGCGCAGAACGAACTCGTGATCGTCGGCTTTTTTCGCGTCAGCCAGGATCACGCAATAGCGGGTTTTGATGTGCAGGACCAATAACACATGTTTGCGCTGCAGAGTGATCGCATGAACCAACCACTGTTCGTCCGCGCCGTTCAGCTCATCATCCTCAATAACTGATGACGGCGGTTTGGTGTCCACCGGCGTGATCGTTTTGCCTTTATGAACACGGCTGAAGAACTTGCTGGCGGCTTCGGTGCAATTGAAGATCAACATCGTGGTTCTCTGCTGAAGACTGGAGGGCAACGCTCTGCCGCCGATTCTGATTTCTTTCGCCTGCGTCAATCAATGATTCATTTGAGCGAAATGCTCAGCAGCACCAGGATCAGCAGACCGATATAGATCCACGCATGCAGCCGATCCGGTATCCGCCCAATCCACCGCGCAGCCAATCTGATCCCCAGCAACGAACCAACCGTCAGCAGCGCAAACGCCAGCACATCGACATACCCGATATACCAAACGCCCAAATCAGCCCCGGTGAAACCGGCCAGCGCCATGTAAGTCATCGTGCCGGCCAACGCTACCGGCACGCTGAGCGGATTGGCCATGGACGTCGCTTGCGACATGCTCAGCCCGCAACGGCGCAGCAGCGGCACGGTCATGACGCTTCCTCCTACACCTAGGAAGGTCGCGATGGCGCCGATGCCTACACCGCCGGCGGATGTTTCTGTTGAGGTCAGTCTCCGTGGGATTGTCATTTGGGACTGGGTGAGAAATCCGCGGCGCAGCAGGCAATCGACGATGGTCACGCCCAGGTAGGCGATGAAGGCGTACCGGATCACTTCGCCGCCGACCCACATCGCAGCGATGGCGCCGACTACCGCGCCCAGGCCGATAAACCCGCCCAATGGCCAGAGGTAGTCCCGGAGCAGATTGCCAGCGCGCTGGTGTTTGCGTGTAGCGATCAGGGCGTTGACGATCATCACGCAGGTCGAGGTGGCCACGGCGATGTGCATGGCCGACTGGGCGATGGGGTCGTCGGCTGCGTGGCTGGCGGTGAGCATGCGATAGAGCAGCGGCACGATGACGAAGCCGCCGCCGAAACCGAAGAGCACGGCGCTGATGCCGGTGAGGCAGCCAAAAAGTGCAAGCAGGAGGTAGAACATGGTGGGCGTCCAGGATCGGGAAACCCGTGACATTAGTGCGGCAGGCATTGGCCGGCTTCAGTGGTTGAGCCAATAATGTTCGCGTTTACGCCAATCGCTGGAACTTGCCTGATGCGCAATATCTCGATCAATCAGCTCGATGACACGCCTCGCCCGGTCGTAGCCATCGGTACCGATTATTCCCACGGCCACCTACTCCCGTTTCATACGCATAGACGTGGGCAATTGCTTTACGGCGCCACCGGTGTAATGCAGGTCAGTACTCAGAGCGGCAACTGGGTGGTGCCGCCGCAGCGCGCGGTGTGGATTCCGCCGGGCGTGGCCCATGAGGTGTTGATGCTCGGGGTGAGCACGCGCAGTGTGTATATCGAACCGGGCAAGATGGATCTGGAGCCGGACTGCCAAGTGCTCAACGTGTCGCCGCTGCTGCGGCATCTACTTATGGAAGCGGTGGACGTGCCGCTGATGTACGACCAGGCCGGACGCGACGGTGTGCTGATCAACTTGCTGTTGCATGAACTGACACGCAGTGCCCCCCTTCCCCTACACATCCCTATGCCCGTCGAAGGAAAGCTCCTCAGTCTGTGTCAGACCTTTCTGAACATGCCCAACACCCATCAATCCCCGCAGCATTGGGCGGACCAGTTACACATAAGCTTGCGTACCTTTAACAGATTGTTTCGGCAGCAGACCGGGCTCAGCTTTCGTCAGTGGCGCCAGCAGGCGTGCGTCGTGCAGGCGTTGGCGCGGTTGGCGGCGGGGGAAGCGGTGACGCGGATTGCTCTGGACTTCGGCTATGAGAGTCCGGCGGCGTTTTCCACGATGTTTCGGCGTGTGCTGGGACAGGCACCGTCCGTCTGGTTGGAGCCGACGAACTAGGCAAATTCAAAAATTGCGTTTGATCCCGGCCGAAAACAACTGTACAAAAACACAGTACATTTTCAATCAGCACTTTTGAGCCCGGAGCACACCATGGCCTCTCTTGCGATGAACCACGTCCTCGAACGCATTGCCCTTTTCCAGTTCACCCCGACCCACTGCGTCCAGGCCCGCGCCATGCTGGGCTGGAGCGTTGAACAACTGTCGCGCGAGGCCGAAGTGGCGGTTGCAGATATCCAGCGGTTCGAAGCGCAGCAGGACGTGGCGGACGCCGCAAGACTGGCACTGGCTTATCGGTTTGAAGCGCAGGGGTTGGTGTTCTTCCCGGGGTTTGCACCGGGGCGCAGTGTCAGGGCGCAGGGTATGGCGGGGGAATCGGTGGGGCGTGGGGATTTTGCGATGGCTGACTAAGCTGGCAAGGGGGACGCCCCTCACCAACTGAACGGATTCATGCGTTCTGTACCACCGCATCACCCTCCTCTTCAACCGCCATCCACCACGCACTCCCCCGTTGTGGATGCGCAAGGTTGAACGCCTCCCCCATCCGCGGTGTGGTAATCGCAATACTGCGTTCCCATGCAAGCGCAAGGATGCGGTCAAAAGGTTCGTGCCAGGCGTGCATGGCCAGGTCGAAGGTGCCGTTGTGGATCGGGAAGAGCCAGCGGCCCTTGAGATCGATGTGGGCTTGCAGGGTTTCTTCCGGTTGCATGTGCACGTGGGGCCATTCGACGTTGTAGGCGCCGGTCTCCATCAGGGTCAGGTCGAACGGGCCGTATTGTTCGCCGATGCGTTTGAAGCCGTCGAAGTAACCGCTGTCGCCGCTGAAGAAGATTCGTGTGTCGGCATCGATCATCACCCACGACGCCCACAGCGTGCTGTTGCCGTCGAACAGGCCACGGCCGGAGAAGTGCTGCGATGGGGTGGCGACGAAGCGGATGCCAGCGATTTCGGTGCCCTGCCACCAGTCGTACTGGCGCACTTTGCCGGAATCGATGCCCCATTTGATCAGGGTATCGCCCACGCCCAGTGGGGTCAGGAAGTACGTGGTTTTGGCGGCGAGTTTGAGTACCGCTTCGTAGTCGAGATGGTCGTAATGGTTGTGCGAGAGGATCACCGCTTCGATCGGTGGCAACTCGTCGATGCTGATCGGTGGCTGATGGAATCGTTTCGGACCCGCCCACTGCACCGGCGAGGCGCGCTCGGCGAAGACCGGGTCAGTGATCCAGAATTTGTCGCGCAGCTTCAGCAACAACGTTGAGTGCCCCAAGCGGTAAACGCTGTGGTTGGGCGCTGCGAGCAGATCTTCACACGTCAGCGGCTGCACAGGAATGGCGGCGCTCGGACGGGTGTTGCGCGGTTTGTGGAAAATCATGTTCCACATGATCCGCAACATCTTACGCAGGCCTTCGCGCTGCACCGGCGTATGATTGCGAAACAGCCCTTGATCCTGGCGCGAGGCTTCAGGCGTGGGAGTGTTATCCGGGAGAGAGACTGGATTGGCCATGACTGAACGACTCCGAAAAACCGTGTGCTGCACGGTATTCCACGGGAAATGAAAATGGCCAGGCTGCACGCAAAGGCCAAACGCTCTGGTTTGTAAGGTGCGAGGATTAACGCAACATTACACTGAGCGGTGTAGTTTCTAGGTTGCATCAAAGCCGGCGCCAAGTAAACTGCCGAGTGTAATTTCCTCCCTTCTCTGCCGAAGTCCGCTCATGACCGCTCCACAACGCCTCACCGACCGCAAACGCGAAGCCATCATCCAGGCGGCGATCGCCGAATTCCGTGCCCACGGGTTCGAAATCACCAGCATGGACAAGATCGCCGCCACGGCCGGCGTGTCGAAGCGGACGGTGTACAACCACTTCCCGAGCAAGGAAGAGCTGTTCGCCGAGATCCTTAATCAGCTGTGGGCGCGGATCATTGCCGAGCCATCGGTGAGCTACGACCGCGAGCGACCGCTGCATGAGCAGCTGCGCCTGATGCTGCGAGAAAAGGTGCAGATGATGGCCGACGAGAATTTTCTCACCCTCGCCCGGGTGGCGATTGCAGCAACCATTCATTCCCCTGAACGTGCGCAGAATATGATCGAGCGCATGGGCGAGCGCGAGGAAGGCCTGACTGTCTGGATACGCGCAGCACAAGCCGACGGACGGCTCAAACCGGTGGATCCAGAATTTGCCGCGCATCAAGTACAAGGTTTGCTCAAGGCATTCGCGTTCTGGCCGCAGATCTCGCTGGGTCGCGCGGCCCTTGATCCAGACGCGCAGAATGCAGTTGCCGAGTCGGCGCTGGAGATGTTCCTGGCACTGTATCAGCGGTGAATCACTGGCGCGGCGAGCCGCGTACAACTAATTTCGCAAAAAGTTATACAAACTCGTGAAAAATTCCTTTCTTGTACAACTTTATTAAGTTTTGTATAAGTAGCCATCTGCCAGTAACGGAACGCTGGCATTGAGCAGTCACCACCGAATGCCGTCCGTGCATTTCGGTCTGCCGGCGCAGGAATAGGGACTGAATCCTTTTGATTTTCCCCACTTCCCGAGTATCGCAAGCATGTTCTTCAATCGCCAGAAAGCCGCCCTCGCTGAACTGCAACACACCGTTTTTGACCAAGCTGCAATGCTCGAAGCGATCAACCGCTCGATGGCGGTGATCGAATTCGATCTTGATGGCGTGGTGTTACGGGCCAATGACAACTTCCTCAAGACCATGGGTTACACGGCTGCCCAGGCGATCGGCCAGCCACACCGGCATTTCTGCACGCCTGAATTCGGTCGCAGCGCCCAGTACACCGAATTATGGTCGCGCCTGAAGAACGGTCAGTTCCAGTCCGGCACTTTTGAACGAGTCGACAGCAAAGGCCAGCCGATCTGGCTCGAGGCCAGTTACAACCCGATCAAGGATGCGTCGGGACGGGTGATCAAAGTGGTCAAGTACGCGATGGATGTCACTACCAAGGTGCAGCAGGAGAACGAGGCCAACGCTAAGTTGCAGGCGATCGATCGCGCGATGGCGGTGATCGAGTTTGATCTCGACGGCAACATTCTTACCGCCAACCAGAATTTTCTCACGCGCATGGGTTACAGCCTCGTAGAGCTCAAGGGCCAGCATCACCGCCTGTTCTGCACCCCGGCGCTGGTCAACAGCGGCGCCTATCAGGATTTCTGGCGGCGCCTGAATCAGGGCGAGTTCTTCCACGGGCAGTTCGAGCGTGTGGATAAACGCGGCCAGATCATCTGGCTGGAGGCCAACTACAACCCGGTCTACGACGCTTCGGGGCGTTTGTACAAAGTTGTGAAGTTCGCATCCGACGTCACCGCCCGCGTCGAACAACACGAGCAGGACGCGCGCAGTGCCAGCACCGCTTATCACATCTCGGTGGCGACGCGAAAAGTCGCCGAGCAAGGTACGCAGGTGATTCAACAGGCTGCCAGCGAAATGCGCGAAATCGCCGAGGACATCAGCCAGTCCTCAACGCTGATCGCGCAACTGGGCGACCGCTCCGAGCAGATCACGGCCATCGTCAACACCATCCGCGCCATCGCCGATCAGACCAACCTGCTCGCCCTCAACGCCGCCATCGAAGCCGCACGCGCCGGTGAACAGGGCCGCGGCTTTGCCGTGGTGGCCGATGAAGTCCGGCAACTGGCGGCACGCACTAGCGGTTCCACCGCGGAAATTTCCACCATGATCAGTCTGATCCAGAACGAAACACGGCAGGCGATCAAAAGCATGCAAGGCACCCGCGACCGCGCCGCAGAAGGCGTGGAACTGGCCAATCAGGCCGGCACGGTGATTCTGCAGATTCGCGATGGCGCCAGTGAGGCGGTGGATGCGGTGAGCATGTTTGCCAATGAGCGGGTGTCGGGGTGATCAGGACTGACAGGACCTCGTGACTGGATCGCACTTGCGGCTGGCGATGAACCGAGGTGTGGCCTTCGCGAGCAGGCTCGCTCCCACAGGGATTTTGTGAACGCCACAGAGCCAATGTGGGAGCGAGCCTGCTCGCGAAGAGGCCCGCAACCACACAGCAAAACCTCAACCGCGCACCAGACTCCGCACCGCCACAATCTCCGGCACCTCAACCTTGCTCATGTAAACCCGCAACGGTTCGGTGATGTTGATGCGGTCGTCGATGTGTTGATCGAGCAACAACTGAATCAACTCGCGCTTGAGCGTCATGGTGGTGTCCGACGCCGTCGCCCAGACGAATTCATTGGCCGGGATGATGCCGTCGTCGGCCACGTCCATCCCGAAGGAATCTTCGCTGAAGCGCACGATATATTGGCCGGTCTTGCGGTTGAGGCCGACGAAGCCTTTGAGATCGTCGGCGGCCTGGCAGATGAGTTGGGAGGTGATGCGCATGGTAAACCTCACGAAAGATGATCGATGGTTTACACGCAGGGCAACGCAGCGGCGCGCCCTCTGCCGGGACGTCTGCCGAGGGCAAGCCTACTGCAAACAGCGCCACAAAAGTGCAGGAAATTTCCGTTTTGCTCGGTTTATGTCGGTCTGGCGATAGCCCTGCGGCGCTTCAGTTGTTAAAAGGTACGTCTCGAAAAAAACCTGCGAAAGGAACTCGACCATGCCTGCCACTTTTACCCGAAGCGCTCTGGTGCTGAGTCTGTTGTTCGGCCTCGGTCAGGCGCACGCCGCCAGCCATCCCGAGCCCAAGGCAATCGCTGCCGCCCATGGCATTCCGCATCCGGC
>Ga0182006_1001939_pt1 | contig 11751 bp, 11 predicted proteins | sample Sormic07211104_1_FD_123022 | JGI IMG/M metagenome (GOLD analysis project Ga0182006, IMG submission 123022) | Rhizosphere microbial communities from Sorghum bicolor, Mead, Nebraska, USA - 072115-104_1 MetaG | ecosystem: Host-associated > Plants > Roots > Rhizosphere | place: USA: Nebraska...
TAAATAGAATCCTTCTTGTTTACCGTAGCCGGAACCTTCAATAATTCGCCGGTAAAAAAGCCTTTCGGGAAGTTGGGTGAAAGGTTGTAGTTGGTATAAACGCCAAGATAATAGCCTTCGAATTTGAAGCCCATTACATTGCCATTAAACTGGAAATTCACGTTGGATGGCATGTAAGCGTTGTCCACCTTGATGTACTGCTGTTTAATGTTGAGCGTATCGATCAGGTTTACGCCAGTGTTTTTGGTGAGGTACAATTCAGATCCCAACAATCGCCAGCTATCATCCGTGATGTACATAATCCCACGGAATACCGGGTCGTGCTCCCGGCGTGGGATGACCTGGATCTTGTTGATGGTTTCGCCGTTGCTGGTTGACATCCCCAGAAACTTATAATTGTAATAGAACATTGCATTGTCTGCCAGGGGCGAGACAAAACCGCGGGAACTCAGCACGTTTTCCAGCAGCATGTTGTTGTAGAAGTTGATGTTTAGATCTGAGGCCTTATTAAAGCTAAATGCATTGTTACGACCAGCAATTTTTGAGGAGATCATCTCTTCATGAATTTTGTCGGGCTGCTGGTAGTTATAGGTGGATTGGGACTCGGAAAGGTATAGTATGCCTTTGCGGTTGGTGTCCAGGTCAAGGGTTTTCTGAATATCCCTGCCGAAGAATTTTTTAGGCGCACCAACGAGTTTCTGCAGGCCTTTGATGTACACATCGCAACTGTATGCCTCTACTTCCTCCAGGTGCACTTTTCTACGTTTAATGGCTTGGCGCATGATTTCGTAAGCGGGATCTTCTGCATCCGCCGAAATCGTTACACCTTCAAGTGTATAGGACTCCGTTTCCATAACGACGTCTTGTCTCAGTCCCGCTACAGGATCAATCTTGCGTTCGGTAGGCTTGTAGCCGATGGCCTTGTAGATCAGGGTATGTTGTCCGGGGTCGACCATAATGGAATAAAGACCATCGATATTGGCGGAGGTGCCTTTGCTTGTTTCCTTGACGTACACAGAGGCGAAGGAGACGGCTGTGCCCTGGGGATCTTTAATGGTGCCGCTAATTTTGATTTGTTGTGCGGTAAGCTGCAGAGCGTATAGCATGCCTAACATTAAAACGAGAAGGATTTTGTTCATATAAGGTTTGAGACGCAGTTTGATGTCGTAAAGATATGCGTTAACAACATCTCACGTATGAAAGTTTGATAAGTGATGAAGATAAAGGTTAGCAGCAAAGGTGAGAATTACTAACTTTGGTAGATCAATATAGATATTTATGTACAAAACACTGCAGCCTGTTCTTCAACAAGAACTAGAACAAATAGAGAAAGACGGATTATACAAACGTGAAAGAATCATCACCAGTCCTCAGGGTGCTGATATTAAGGTAAGTACCGGACAGGAAGTTATAAACTTCTGTGCGAACAATTATCTTGGTTTATCATCGGACTCAAGGGTAATTGAGGCTTCTAAAAAAGCACTTGACCAATATGGTTATGGCATGTCTTCCGTACGATTTATTTGCGGTACGCAGGATGTACATAAAGAATTGGAGGCAAAGCTTTCCACATTCTTAGGTGCAGAAGATACCATTTTGTATGCTGCAGCTTTTGATGCAAACGGTGGTGTATTTGAGCCATTATTCAATGATCAGGATGCCATTATTTCTGATGAATTAAACCATGCGTCGATTATTGATGGGGTACGTCTTTGTAAGGCTAAACGTTTCCGTTATAAACATAATGATATGGCAGACCTGGAAACACAGCTTCAACAAGCGGAAGGTTGCAGGCACCGCATTATCGTTACGGATGGTGCATTTTCTATGGATGGCACGATTGCTCAACTGGATAAAATCTGCGATCTGGCAGATAAATACCAAGCGCTGGTAATGATCGATGAGTCGCACTGTTCAGGATTTATGGGTAAAACCGGTCGCGGTACCCACGAGCACTTCAACGTAATGGACCGTATAGATATCATCACTGGTACATTGGGTAAGGCACTTGGTGGCGCTTCAGGCGGTTTTACTGCCGGCCGTAAAGAGATTATTGATATGTTGCGTCAGCGTTCAAGACCATACCTTTTCTCCAACACTTTGGCGCCAGGTATCGCGGGTGCTTCTGTAGCTGTTTTAGACATGCTGAATGAAGCGACTACTTTGCGTGATAAATTGGAGTACAACACCATGTATTTCCGTAAGAAAATGACTGAAGCTGGATTTGATATTAAAGAAGGCATACACCCGATCGTACCGGTAATGTTATATGATGCTAAGCTGGCACAGGAATTTGCTGCGAAGATGCTTGAAGAAGGTATTTACGTAATTGGTTTCTACTATCCGGTAGTGCCACAAGGTAAGGCCCGGATTCGTGTACAATTATCTGCAGCACATGAGCAGCACCACTTAGACAAAGCGATTGAAGCTTTCACTAAGGTTGGTAAAAGCCTTGGCGTAATTTAATTCTATTTTAAGCAGTATATTTGCGGCATGTTACAAGAGAAGATAACACAATACACAGCAGAAATCAATGCTTTCAGCACAACGAAAGCAGATGAGCTGGAACAATTCAGAATAAAGTTCCTTGGTACCAAGGGGATTATCAAAGATATATTTGATGAATTCAAAGCTGTTTCACCAGAGGAGAAAAGAACGCTGGGGAAGGTGTTGAATGAGTTCAAGCAACTTGCGGAAGCAAAATACCAAAGTTTAAAAGAAGACGGTGGACAAGAGCAGGGTGGCAAAGATGCCGGTATGGATCTGACCCTGCCAGGTGAAGGCTTTGAAGTGGGTGCACGTCATCCACTTGCATTGGTTCGGAGAGAAATTGTGGAAATTTTCAATAAGCTAGGATTCAGCGTTGCTGAAGGCCCGGAGATTGAAGATGACTGGCATAACTTCTCTGCTTTAAACTTCCCTGAGGAACACCCTGCAAGAGATATGCAGGACACGTTCTTTATCAAGAAAGGCGGCGAAAAAGGTGATATCGCTTTGCGTACCCACACTTCCTCTGTGCAGGTTAGAATGATGGAGCATGGTAAACCACCGTTCCGCGCTTTGATGCCGGGTCGTGTGTACCGTAATGAAGCCATCTCTGCACGTGCACATTGTTTCTTCCACCAGATTGAAGGATTGTATGTAGATGAAAAAGTTTCTTTTGCTGATTTAAAGCAAACGCTGTTTTATTTTGTACAGGAACTATACGGGGAGGGTACTAAGGTGCGTTTCAGACCATCATACTTCCCTTTTACGGAGCCTTCTGCGGAAATGGACATTAGTTGTACCATCTGTAAAGGTGACGGTTGTCAATTGTGTAAATACAGCGGCTGGGTAGAAATTCTTGGCTGTGGTATGGTTGACCCGAATGTTCTGGAGAATTGCGGTATTGACAGCAAGAAATACAGCGGCTTCGCATTCGGAATGGGTATTGAGCGGATTGCAAATCTTAAATACGAGATTAAAGATTTGCGTTTGTTTTCTGAGAATGATACCCGCTTTCTTAAACAATTTAAAAGTGCACTGATATAACATTTGTGGAAGCTTAAATACATATGGTTATTGCTCCTGGTACTGCTAAGCTGCTCGAAAGGGGAGGGGTATGTGCCGGAGCTTCCCGTAAATTATACAACCACCATTCAGTTGTTTAACTACAACGCCCGGAATGGCATTCTCGAAGTGCCGGATGTAGGCGCTGCAGGGCTGCTGATTGTCTCTACCGGAGCCGGTTATAAAGCATATGATCGTTGTAGTCCTGTAAATCCGGAGAATTTGTGTAAAATTGTACCTGATGCTGGAGGCATTACCACTACTGATCCCTGTACCGGTGCTAAATGGCTGCTGATGGACGGAAGTCCGCAGAAAGCCCCTGCTGTTCATTATTTAAAATCTTATACCGTCCGTATTCAGGGCAGTCAACAAATACGCGTCACTAATTAAATGGAACCAGAAAAGATCAAAGAAAGCATAATTAGGGCCGCAAAGGACTTATTCCGGAAATATGGCTATCATAAAACCAGTGTAAACGAGATTGCCAAGAAGGCGCGTATTGCTAAAGCTACGATCTATAAGTACTTTGAGAGTAAGGAGCAGATTCTTGATGCCATTTTAATGGACTATCTGGATATGAACCTTAAGGAGATTCTGCGGAACAAGGCGCAATTTACCAATGAGGAAGCGCATTTAACTGCATTGGTGATGAAAACCTGCAGGCTGACTTACACGGTTTGTAATGAATTCATTGGTTGGGATTTTGTGCGTGAGAATGCAAACTCCCAGGAGTTCCTGAAACACCTATCTGATCAGCTGGAGTCTTTACTGCTCGCAGCTTACCTGCAACTGGACCATTTTAAGAACAATCCTTCCAGAAGAGAAGGCTTAGCCTTTTTGCTGAAAGCAAGTAAAAGCATTGTATTTTCATTTGCATTCACCTCTGTAAGTGAATCTGACGTCCGCAAAAACTTCGTCAGTTTTCAGAAAGATCTGCTTCCATTCCTGGTTAAAGCCGCTTTATAATCCAACGCAACAATCGCCATCTTTTACTTTACAAAACCTTAACATAGACCGTTCCGGTTTTTGGTATGAAAACTGCTATATTTAAACCATAGCACCGTTTATCATGAGCAAAGAGGTTTTGGAATTTTCAGTTTTAGTAGATGAGAAATTTGATATGAGCTTCAATCTTGCCGATGGAATATTAGGTTTTTTCCTTAGTATTTTTGGCAAGTAGAAGTTTGAAATCCTGATTTATTATCGGGCAGACGATGTCAAATCGTTTCATGGATGGGTATTGCCTTAATTTTTCCTGCATGATGCATAAAAATTCTAAATTTGCATTCTGATGAGTAGAAAAAGAAAAGACGGTACCGTAAGTATCCTTCAGGACTTGCATATTATCGATATTGCCGAAGAAGGAAAAGGTGTTGCAAAAGCAGAAGAACTTGTTGTATTTGTAGAGAAAGCCGTTCCGGGCGACGTTGTTGACGTACGCGTGGTGAAAAAGAAGAAGAATTTCGCTGAAGCTGTAATTGAAACCCTACATACAAGTTCTGAACTAAGAACAGATCCTTTTTGCCAGCACTTTGGTACTTGTGGCGGTTGCAAATGGCAACACATGCAATATGAAGCACAACTACAATTTAAATACAAGAGTGTAGAAGCCGCTTTGCAGCGTCTGGCTAAAGTGGATACGACGATGATGGAGCCAATTCTCGGCTCTGCTGAAGATACCTATTACCGTAATAAACTAGAATATACCTTCTCCAACAAACGTTGGTTGAACCGTGGGGACATGGATGATACTTCCGAACTGGAGATGAACGCATTGGGTTTTCATGTGCCTTTGCGCTTTGACAAGATTCTTGATATTCAGCATTGCTACTTGCAGGCTGAGCCTTCAAATACACTGAGGAACCAGGTTAGGGGTTATGCTTTGCGCATGGGGCTTACCTTTTATGACCTGCGGAACCATAGTGGCAATCTGCGTAATCTGATTATCCGCACTTCATCTACAGGAGAAGTGATGGTGGTTGTGGTGTTTGCTTATGTGGAGCAGGAGCAGATTGACGAGATGATGGCCTACTTACAGCATGAGTTTCCGGAAATCACCTCTTTACTCTACATCATCAACCAGAAAAAGAATGATACCATCTTTGATCAGGAAGTAATTACCTACGCAGGTCGTGATTACATCTTTGAAGAAATGAATGGGCTTAAATTTAAAATTGGCGCCAAGTCTTTCTATCAGACGAATTCTGCGCAAGCCTATGAATTGTATAAGATTACAAAAGAATTCGCCGGCTTTACCGGTGATGAATTGGTTTATGACCTTTATACAGGAGCAGGTACCATCGCTAATTTTGTTGCAGGTGGGGTGAAGCAGGTTGTTGGTATTGAATACGTACCTACTGCGATTGAAGATGCAAAGTTCAACAGTGCTTTAAATGGCATTGACAACACGATTTTCTATGCCGGCGATATGAAAGATATCTTAACGGCCGATTTCATAGCAAGTCACGGCAAGCCGGACGTGGTGATTACGGATCCGCCACGTGCGGGGATGCATGCTGATGTGGTTGCACGTTTACTGGAAATGGAAGCAGAGAAGATTGTGTATGTAAGTTGTAATGCTGCAACGCAGGCAAGGGACATCGCTTTATTGAATGAAAAATACGAAGTGGTCCGCATTAAGCCTGTAGATATGTTTCCGCACACACAACATGTGGAAAACGTTGTTTTACTTAAACTAAGGGTAGGTTAATGGATATAGAAGAATTATTGCCACAGCAGCCGGAAGGCGAAAAGAAAGATAAGAAAAAGGAAAGTCCTTTGGTAAGCCTGGAAAAGGATCTCGATTTATATGCAGATTCGATCCGTGAGGTTGCCATCGACATCATTATGGAGGGTATTTCCACGCATCCGATTTTCATTGCGCATCAGCACAGCGTAAGCATCGGGGAAGTTATCCTGAACAGGGAGGAATTGAATACAAACTGGACCGTACAGGCTTCCACTTTGGAGGAGTTTGTAGAAAAAGGAATTATCAATCCGGAAAAGAAGGTGCTTTTTCTGAAGAGCTATAAAAAGCCTGAGGACTTCATGTGTGTTTTTGTGATTGTACCTGAAGGTGCCAACTTTATTTATTACCCGTACAAAAACAAACGGGCATAAAAAATCCCGGCAGGACATCCATCCAGCCGGGATTAAACTAAAAACTCAAACTAACTCAATTTATTCTCTTTACGCTTCCACTTTTGGAAGATGATGTCTTTTTGTAGGAGGCATTCCCACTGAATCTAATGTCACTTCCCCCTGATGCATTGGCTTCAAGCGCTTTGTTGACGTGGATTTCTGCATCTGAACCGCCACTTGCATGTACCTTCGCGTAGTCTACACTGAAATCTTCAGCATTCACATCGCTGCCGCCGCTGATGTGCATATCCATGTTTGTTGCAGATCCCTTAAGATCCAGATCTGAACCGCCACTTGCCTGAATGGTAATGTCTTTGCAAACAATGTTTAGTTCAACGTCTGAGCCACCTGAAGTCGCTAGCGCCATACGATCTGTTTTAATGGTCTGCTGTGCATAAACGTCGCTTCCGCCACTGGCAGATAATTCATCCAGGGATTTGAAGCTTAGGTATACCTTAAGGCTTTTGTTGCCTCTGAACATACCAGAAAGCCCATTATTATCTTTGTATTTGATGTTCAGTTTACTGCCTTCTTTTACAAGAAGCAAGCGGTCTACCAGATCTTTATCGCCCACCACCTTTGCAGCTTCTGTATTGCCCTGGCTGAGGTAAAGATCTATTCCGCTGGATACACTCACTTTATTGAAGTTGCTTACCGTCATATTCCTGGTTACTTGTGCAATTAGTGTATTGCTGATTAAGAGCGCTGCGGTAAACAAAACTGCTGAGGTTGTGTAGATCTTTTTCATGTTCTGGTTGCTATGTTTAAGGATTAGACGCACTTGCATGCAAAACGTTGCAGGGAAACTGAAAAATTTTAGGATATTTGATTAAACCCATTTAAATTGCTCTTTTTGCAGGGTAAAACACATTCTATGGCAGATTCTCCATTACTCATCTTAGACAAAGCACAAATTCAGCAGAAGATCAACAGGATAGCATACCAGATACTGGAAGACAACCTAAATGAAAAGGAAATTGTACTTGCTGGCATATGGGATAGGGGTTACAAGTTTGCGTTAAGACTACAAAGTAAGCTTCAGGAGATATCGAGTTTGAATATCATGTTACTGCGCATTGATCTTGAAAAACAGAACAGCAAGCTTGTTGCAACGACTGATCTGGAGGAGACAAAGTGGAAGAATAAAGTCATCATTATTGTGGATGACGTACTGAATAGTGGCAGGACCCTGGCTTATGGACTGGGTGTTTTTCTTAATACGCCACACAAGAAAATCAGAACGGTAGTGCTGGTAGACCGGAGTCACAAGATTTTTCCAATTGCGACGGACTTTGTGGGCCTGAAAATGGCAACGGTATTAAAAGAGCATGTTGATGTGGTGATGGATGTACCCAATGAAGAGGACGGTGTTTATTTAAGCTGATATGATCGTCTTCACGTATACGGTACTCGTTTTCCTTATTCTTCGGTTTACCGTTACGTTGTTTAATTTTCTGTCCAACCCCAAACTTACGGCATTCAGACCTTCATTCTCGGCCTCGGTATCCATTGTGATCACACTTCGTAATGAGGAAAGCAACTTGTTGAGCTTGCTCGACTCCATTAAAGCGCAGGACTTTACTTCCTTTCAGGCTTTTGTTTTCTATAGTGCCATGGAAAAACAGGATGAAGAAACGGTTGCGGAATTCTGCAGTTTAGATAACCGCTTTCGTATGGTGAAAGGGGACTTGCAAGATCTTTCCTGGATTGAGCGTGAGGCCACAGGTAATTACCTGATGCTGCTGGACTCCAATACACATATTCATGCTGGCTTAATCAATTCCATGATTTATAGGCTGCGGGTTTTTAAAATGGGCATCCTGAGCGTTATTCCTACGCAGATTGTGAAAAGTCTGCGCCAGCAGATCTTACTTCCTTTAAGTGACTTCATCGTGCTGAACATGGTTCCACTTCGGTTGGTTCGCTTGTTTAAAACACCTGTGTTTTCTGTTGCAAATAAAGATTGCCTGCTTTTGGACGCGCAGTTGTGTTTTCAGAATCAATGGCTGGAGCGTATGGATCAGCGTAAAGGTGCTGCGGAGTTGCTCCGGCTGGTAAAGCAGGATCAGCAGAAAGCAGAGGTACTGCTAGGCAATACCTTCATCTATAAATGTCCAAAAAATGATGATGCCGACGTACTGGCATCTGTTAGTGATGGCTTGCGCCTGCAGTTTAACGGCAATTTGCTGGTGGCTTTTCTTTATGTGTTTTTGGTTGTCGTAGGGCCGCTGATTGTATTTTTAGCTTTTGACATTAATGTCTTGATCCTGCCGATAGGGTTGATTTTTCTCTCCCGGTTGATGACTGCTTTCATGACCGGGCAGAATCCGATATATATGGTACTTACCCATCCCTTGCAGATGGCCATGCTCATTGTGGTCTATATAAAAACTTTAAGCAATCAATTATTGACCTCTGGTAAACAGAAGTAACGTTAATGTAGCGGCTTTTTATGTAAATTTGTGACTTAAACTATCAACCTGGGATGAGTTATAACTTAGCTGTAAACATTGACAAGGCGTCTGGCTTCTGCTTCGGCGTTGTTTATGCCATTGAAATGGCGGAAGATATTCTGGAACAGGAAGAGTACCTGTATTGTTTGGGCGACATTGTCCATAATGATGAAGAGGTGAAACGTTTAACTGCAAAAGGCCTGCGCATTATTGATCATGACGATTTGAAGAATCTCCGTAAGGAAAAAGTTCTGATCCGTGCTCATGGCGAGGCGCCATCCACCTATCAGCTAGCGCTGGAAAATCAACTTACCCTTATTGATGCGTCATGCCCTGTGGTTTTGAAGTTGCAGAACCGCATTAAACATTCGCATGATGAAAAGGAACAGATCGTGATCTTCGGGAAACATGGCCATGCTGAAGTTATCGGCCTGCAAGGCCAGACCAATGGGGAAGCCCTGGTATTCCAGGATGTAAACGAACTGGAGCAGCTATATCTACCGCAGAAGTTTACCTTATACAGCCAGACGACCAAAAGCACGGACAAGTTTTATGCGATAAAAGATCACCTGATCAACAAAGGGTATGATGTGAAAGCAAACGATACCATTTGCAGACAGGTTTCTAACCGCTATGAGGATCTTGCCAACTTCGTTGTAGACTATGACAAGATCATTTTTGTTTCCGGTAAGAAGTCATCCAACGGAAAGGTGCTTTTTGATGTTTGTAAAAAACACAATGAACAATGCTACTTCATTTCTGCAGTATCTGAGCTGGATAAAAGCTGGTTTAGTCCGAATGACCGGGTAGGGATATGTGGTGCAACATCAACGCCGATGTGGTTGATGGAAGAGGTGAAACAAGCAATTCAATTATATTAAATTAATAACTGTCAGGCATGCATAAACAGCCTGAATATCATATGGGAAAAAAGGGTGTACTATTAGTGAATTTAGGGACGCCGGATAGTCCGGAGGTAAAGGATGTGCGTAAATATCTTGATGAGTTTCTGATGGATGGACGTGTAATTGACATCCCGGCTTTTAACCGGAATTTGCTGGTAAGAGGCATAATTGTACCCTTTAGAAGTCCGAAAACAGCTAAACTATACAAGGAGATCTGGGATGAAAAGGGCTCCCCGTTATTGTATTTCAGTGAACTGCAACTTGCTATGGTACGTGAACAACTTGGGCCGGATTACCAGGTAGAGTTGGCTATGCGTTACCAAAGCCCGTCCATAGATATGGCATTGTCAAAACTTAGAGCGGGTCAGGTCGACAGCATTCGCGTCCTGCCTTTATTTCCGCAGTATGCTTCTGCGAGTACCGGTTCTGTTATTCAAAAGGTGATGGGCATTGTAGGTAAATGGCCGACCATTCCGAATGTGAGCTTTGTCAATTCCTTCCATGATAACAAGTTGATGATTGAGGCTTTTGCAGATAATGCAAAGAAGTATCAACCGGAAACCTATGATCATATCTTGTTTAGCTTCCACGGTTTACCGGAACGTCAGCTGATTAAGTGTGATGATTCAGGTAAACATTGCTTGAAAACAGCAGATTGCTGTTCGAAGCTGACAGATGTAAATCAATTCTGTTATTCGGCACAAAGCCATGATACCGCACGCTTAATTGCTGCGGAACTGAATATTCCTCGCGAACAGTATTCAGTGTGTTTTCAAAGCCGGTTGGGGAAAGAACCTTGGGTACAGCCATATACAAGTGATGTGCTGACGGATCTGGCTACAAAAGGGAAGAAGCGTTTGCTGGTATTTTGTCCTGCTTTCGTGGCTGATTGCCTGGAGACCTTGTATGAAGTTACCGTAGAATATGGTGAGGAATTTAAAAAACTTGGTGGCGAAGAAGTACAGCTGGTTGCCAGTTTGAATGATCATCCAAAATGGATTGAAGCCATGGTTGAGATGATCAAAGACTAATTTAAATAACCTTCAACTTTTTCATAAATACTTGCTGTAGCTCCTTTCTGTTGAGTTACATATGTCTTTGCAAGTGCTGCTGCTTTCTGGTTGTTTTTGAACAGCTGGAAAGCAGTAATTAACGACTGCTCATCTTCCACACTTTTAGCTGCACCAATCTTTAAAAGGTCATGTGCTTCCTGAAATTTCCGGTAGTTTGGACCGAAAATCACCGGCAATCCAAAAGCTGCCGCTTCCAGGGTATTGTGAATACCAACACCGAAACCACCACCGATATAAGCAACCTCCGCATACTGGTATAATGAGGATAACATGCCGATATTATCGATAATAATCATGTTCGCTTGCGATGCATTTGCTGTCGTAAGTTCTGAGTAGCGGATGGCTGCCGGAAAAAGGTTCTGAATCTGTCTGATGTGTTCTGCACCGATTTCATGTGGTGCAAGGATGATCTTCCAGTCGGGAATGGCTGCAGCAAGTTCTTGGAGGAGCTGCTCATCGGCGGGCCAGGTGCTTCCTGCGATAAAAACCCGATGTTCTGCTGCAAACTGCCTGATCAGGGGCAGATCTGTTGGATGCGCTGCATTTTCTGCGACGCGGTCAAAACGCGTATCACCAGCGATGCTCGCATTGTTGAGGTTTAGCTGCTTTAGCAGGTTTATGCTTTCCTGA
>Ga0182006_1001941_pt1 | contig 11746 bp, 12 predicted proteins | sample Sormic07211104_1_FD_123022 | JGI IMG/M metagenome (GOLD analysis project Ga0182006, IMG submission 123022) | Rhizosphere microbial communities from Sorghum bicolor, Mead, Nebraska, USA - 072115-104_1 MetaG | ecosystem: Host-associated > Plants > Roots > Rhizosphere | place: USA: Nebraska...
ATTTGGAAAGATATGGCTTGAAAATTCAAAAGAAAAAATTGAAATAATGAAATTTAGAGCATCTAAATTCAATTTAGAAAAAAATGATTTTGAAATATCACAATACTCGCTTCCAAAAGATTTTGTATTCCCTAAATGGCAAGGCAGAGAACCGATTATGTTTCCAGAATTAGATTATTGGCAGGAAAAGTAAACCCTATAGCGTGGATTTGCAATCCATGCCCTCAAAGATTGGTTTGCTTCTCTATTTTAAATACCAAACAAAAGCTGTATGATTCTTTATAGCTTCTTTCTTGATAATTTTTGTAGTGTCTTATTGTTGCGCGCACGGATTGCAAATCCGCGCTATCGGGTAACTATCGGGTAATCGATATCTAAAAAAAAGTGATATCATCTTCACATTTTATGAATAATTATAATGGTTACATTAAAGCAAAATAATGGAAATGAAAAATAAAATATATTTTACTACTTGTTTAATTTTTGTAATTGGATTGTATGCTTATTTAAGGGTGCGTAAACAAGACAACATAAAAGCTGAAATTTACACCAAGTGTACGAACGATACTATTGTTAATTTAAGAAATGGCAATCTATCACTACATTTTAACAATATCTACGAAAAAATTGCTAAAAATAAAATGATAATACAGATAATACGAAAAGGTAAAGTTTTTAAAAAGTTAAATCACATAAAAAAAAACGATAATATTGAAATAGAGCTAAAAAAGTATCAACTATATACAACTGATAGCTTAAAAATAACTTTTGATAATAACAAATCTATCTATATTCACGGATTCGAAAACGAGATAGAATACGCATATGGAGAACAACACATTATAGGTTGTTTTTTACTTTATTACAATGTTGATAATCATGTAAAACAAACTATTCATGACGGATTCAAAATTGATATTTTATAATATTAGATGCGTATTAAGTATAATCAAGATACTTAAGAAAAACAATAAAGTCAAATCATTTTATGAATAATTATAATGGATATATTAAAGCTAAATAAAATGAAGGAAATTATATTGTTTTTTTTTGTACTAACATTTTCATTTTTCATTTTTCGATTCTTTTATTTTACTGCTGATGATTATAGTAATCACAATAAATGTGAAAATAGCAATTTTGTAGGTTCTAGCAATATTATTGTTAAATTTTCAAGCACTCAAATAAATGAAAATCTTAAAATATTAATCATACAAAAAGGAGGTATCAAAAAAATGATTAGATACCCCGCTCCTCGAGGTCTTCAACTGAAACGCTACGCAAACGTCCCAGGTCTTTTAGGTGTGAAACTGGATGAGATAGATTTTAAAGTTTATACATGGGGAACTGATCCAAATGGCACCAATCGATATTTGAAAAAAGTAATAACATCTTCTCATTTTATTAATAATTATAATGGGTATATTAAAATGAAATAATTATGAAAAAAAAGACAAAGGGTTGTTTAATTTTCTTAGTAATAATTTTTCTAATAATTGTAACTATAATTAGCTGGATATATTACAGTATTGCTACCAGTCACGAAAGAGAAAACATTGATAGAACTCAATGTGAAAAAACCGAATATATAACTGAAAAACCTTTAATTGTTTTAGAAAAAGAAACAAATAGTATTGTAAATGAAATTAACATATTACTAATAAGAAATAACAAAATTATTGATGACACTTTAATTAAAAACATCTACAATAGCGAGACTTACTACTCTTTTCACATTCCATTGAAAGAATTTAAGAAAGATGATATTGTAGAAGTTATTACAAAAAATGAAAAATATAAAATTTCAGGATTCTTTTACAATTTAAAAAGTAGATGGCTAATGTTTGGATATAATGGAGGTGAATGTTTCTTGGACTATTCGCAATTAAAAATAAATGATGAATTGTATAATTTTAATTTATTAAAAGAATATGAATATGAAAACGAAAAAAATAAAGAATATTAAAAGTATATTCTCATATACACGCCGATGGTGAAATTATTTATGGAGAGCCCGGTCTTTTAGGCTCCAAAGTAGATGAGATAGATTTTAACGTATACTCATGGGGAACTGATCCCGGATAGCGCGGATTTACAATCCGTGCACTCAAAGATCGGTTTGGTTCTCTATTTTAAATACAAAATAAAATCTGTATTATTCTTTTCTTTCTTGATAATTTATATTGTGTCTTACTGTTGCGGGCACGAATTGCAAATCTGTGTTATCGGGAAAAATAACATTTAAGAATTATACTACTTTTTATACTATTAAACCAACTTCTTTTTTAATATATTTGCAGTCCTAAAAGTAAAGTTATGATCTCAGAAAAAAAGTTTGCCCATGTGGTATGGTGGCGGTATTGGAAACAACCGCAACGCTCACTTTACAGCGTAGGACACCTAAGCCGCGTGGGTTTTATATTTCCTTAAAGTAAAGTTATGAGTACCAAAACCCTTTCAAAAGAAGCCGAAATCGGTCTAATGAATTTCTTCAACGACAGAATTGATCCACTCGATATGGCCAGAGCCATAAGACAGGTAAATCTAACCCTCGCATTGGGCGTTCTAAACGATCAAGAAAACATTCAGTTAAACGCTGCCAAACTTGGAGACAGCTTCTATTGGCTCAATGAACTAGCCGAAATTTTAGATCCTTATCTGGATTTGGAGTAAAAGGTTTGTGCTTTTTTGAAAAATTAAAACCCTTGGTCTTTGAGAAAAAAGATTGAGGGTTTTGTTTTTATGAATTGGAGAAAATACCGTAGAAATACTTATTGTTTGGAGTTTTAATTATTTTTAGAATTGTTTAAAATTGATCCTTAACATATCTTTACAGCATTAAATAAACCTAATCATTATAATTGTCAATGTGAGAATTATTTGATATGTTTGGTCAATATCAAAAAGCCCATCAGTCTAATATGAAAAATGAAGCTCATGCAAGAATCAAAATTAATCAGCTACTTTCTGAAGCGGGCTGGCGATTCTTTGATAATGAGCAAGGTACTGCAAATATTTTATTAGAAAATCATGTAAAAATAACTCAAACAGAAATTGATGATTGGGGTAATGATTACGAAAAAGTAAAAAATGGGTCTTTAGATTTTTTACTTGTAGATGATACAAATAAGCCTATTTGCGTTCTAGAAGCTAAAAAAGAAAGCATTCATCCACTTGCGGCAAAAGAACAAGCTAGAAAATATGCTAATTCAGTAGATGCCCAGTATATCATTCTATCAAATGGAATAGTACATTATCTATGGGATTTAAAGAAAGGGAATCCAAAACCAATTTATACTTTTCCATCTCCAAGTGAAATTGGAGCAATCAAAAATTGGAATCCAGATAGAGAATCTTTAGTAAATGAAATTATAACTAATGATTACATTGCTTCAATTCAAATGCCTGATTATGAAAGTAGACCAGGATGGAAAGGTAACATAGAAAGTAGTACTGATTTTATTTGGGATAACAAACTTCGTTTCTTAAGATATTACCAATTAAATGCAATAAAAGCGCTTCAAAAAGCTGTTGGTGAAGGAAAAGATCGTTTTCTTTTCGAAATGGCAACAGGAACAGGAAAAACATTAACTTCTTCTGCTGTCATTAAATTATTTCTTCGCTCAAAAAATGCGAGGAGAGTTCTTTTTTTGGTCGACAGGCTTGAATTAGAAGATCAAGCGCTTAAAGATTTTACTGCTTATTTAAAACCAGATTACACAACTTATATTTATAAAGAGCATAAAACAGATTGGCAAAAAGCTGATATCGTTGTTACAACAATTCAATCTTTGTTATATAACAATAAATATAGAGACTTTTTTAAACCAACTGATTTTGATTTGATAATTTCTGATGAGTCCCATAGGTCAATTTCTGGAAATTCTCGAGCAGTTTTTGAATATTTTAACGGCTATAAATTAGGATTAACAGCTACGCCAAAAGATTATCTAAAAGGTGTTGATATAGATCAGGTTAAGGAAAATGATCCTCGCGAAATAGAACGAAGAATATTAAAAGACACATATACAACTTTTGGATGTGAAAGTGGCGATCCAACATTCAGATATACTCTTTTAGATGGGGTCAAAGATGATTTCTTAAGAAATCCAATAGTTATTGATGCACGAACTGAAATAACAACACAATTGCTATCTGATGAAGGATATGATGTTATTGTTTCTTCTGATGAAGCAGAAGAAATTGAAACGTTCGTATCAACAGATTTTGAAAAAAAATTCTTTTCAGAAGAAACTAATTCAATTCTTTGTCAAACATTCTTAGCAAATGCTTTAAGAGATCCAATAACTAATGAAATTGGAAAAACAATTATTTTTGCCGTAAGTCAAAATCATGCCCGAAAGATCGCTGAACTTTTAAACGAATTTGCAGAACAAAAATTCCCTAACAAATATAACTCAGATTTTGCAGTTCAGGTAACTTCGCAAGTAGCAGATTCAAAACAAATGACAATTAATTTTTCCAATAATAATTTGAATGGAAGATCAAATTGGTTAGAAGGCTATAAAACAAGTAAATCTAGGGTCTGCATTACTGTGGGAATGATGACAACGGGTTATGATTGTCCCGATCTATTAAATATTTGTTTGATGCGTCCAATTTTCAATCCTTCGGATTTCGTACAAATCAAAGGTCGAGGAACGCGAAAAAATACTTTTTCTTTCAAATCAAAAAATGAATTGAATGAAGAAGAAATTATTACATATGATAAAGAGAACTTTAAGCTTTTTGATTTTTTTGCCAATTGTGAATATTTCGAAAAAGATTTTGCTTACGATGAGGCTTTACAACTTCCTAAACCAAAAGAAGGTTCCAATAATATAGAACAAATAGCAAATACTTCTATAAATAAATATATTAGTCAAATTTCTGATCCATTAACATTAATGGAAGAAACTAAAATAGGATATGAAGGTATGAAGATTGACCGCATGCTTTTTCAAAAATTCGAGGACCGAATAGTAATGGATGACATTATTAAAAAGAATGTTGAACTAGGCAATTGGGAATTCATAGTTAGTCATATTCAAAATGAAATTTTAGAAAAACCTAATGAATATTTCAACATTGAAAAACTTCGTAAAGCAGCTTAAATAGATCGTAAAGTTTCAATACGTGAAATAGTAGAAAAGATTTTTGGAATTATTCCAAAATTCAAATCAAAGGATGAAATGCTTGATGAAGAATTTGACAAGTTTATTTCAATATATCCACCGGAAGAGGACGTTAATATTAGAGCACTACAATACTTTTTCAAAGCTTACATTGTAGATCAGGATATTAGAAAAATAATCGAAAATAAAGATTTTCAGGCTTTACAAACAAATGCTACTTTAACTATTACTCAGTTTAAAGAAGTAAATGTTAAATACAGAGAAGTAATTCCAGTTTACATAAAAGATTATATAAAACTAGAAAATTTCGCTGCATAATTTTAAATTTAAATAATACCCATAATAAACATAATGTTAGATAACATAACAAAAAGAAGAATTGATGATTGTCGTGATATTTTGGTTGGAAAATTACCAGACCCTAAATCACAAATTGAACAAATTACTATAGCTTTAATTTATAAATTCATGGATGACATGGATAAAGAAGCTATAGAATTAGGTGGAAAAGCAAAATTCTTTTCAGATTATAAAATTCCTGATCCAAATGATTCAAAAAAGGAAATAATAGTTTCTTTTGAAAAATATAGTTGGGATAATCTTTTTGATACCAAAGTTAGTGCGACAGAAATGTTAAAACTATATTCGGAAGCAATTGAAGGAATGGTGAAAAATCCAAATATTCCAGAACTGTTTGCTAATATTTTTAAGAACGCATATTTACCTTATCGCGATCCAGAAACTTTAAAGATGTTTCTAAAAACGATAAGCGAATTTGAATATACTCATAGTGAAAAACTAGGAGATGCTTTTGAATATTTATTATCTGTTATGGGATCGCAAGGTGACGCTGGACAATTTAGAACTCCACGTCACATTATCGACTTTCTAGTTGCTGCTGTTGATCCAAAAAAAAATGATACAGTACTTGATCCTGCTTGCGGTACGGCAGGTTTTTTAATTTCTGCTTTCAAACATATTAAAGAAAACAATAACAATTTAACGCCTGATGAACGCAAAAAACTAATCAAAAATTTTATTGGTTATGATATATCTCCTGATATGGTTCGTTTAAGTTTAGTCAATTTATATCTACACGGTTTTTCTGACCCTCATGTTTTTGAATATGATACTTTAAGCAGTGAAGATCGTTGGGATGAAACATTTGATGTCATTTTAGCAAATCCTCCATTTATGAGCCCTAAAGGAGGCATCAGGCCCCATAAAAAGTTTACGATTAGCAGTAATCGTTCGGAAGTTCTTTTTGTAGATTATATAGTTGAACATTTAAATCCAAATGGTAAAGCTGGAATTATTGTTCCTGAGGGTATTATATTTCAAAGTGGTACAGCATATAAAGCTATACGAAAAATGTTGATCGAGAAATATTTGTATGCGGTAGTAAGCCTCCCTGCAGGTGTTTTTAATCCATACAGTGGTGTAAAAACCTCAATTTTATTAATGGATGTTGATTTGGCTAAAAAAAGCAAAAATATACTTTTTATTAAAATTGATAATGATGGTTTTAATCTTGGGTCACAACGAAATGCTATAAGTGGTGGTCAGTTAGAAGAAGCTATTAGTGCTTTAAAAACATTTAAAGTAAATTCAATTAACGGGAAAACCTTTGAAAACACAAATATTGCACAATCTGTAAAAAAGATCGATATAGAAAAAAGTGGAGATTTCAATTTGAATGGAGAAAGATATAAAAAATCTTTAGTATCAACCTCCAGTTTTCCAATGGTAAAATTATCTGATGAAAAACTTTTTAAAATTGTGTCAGGAGGAACTCCAAGTTCTGAAATTGAAGAATATTGGAATGGCACAATTAATTGGGCAACATTAGCTGATTTGCCTCAATCGGAGTCAATATCTTCAATAATAGAAACAAAAAGGAAAATTACAGAAAGTGGATTAAAAAACTCTTCTGCTAAATTACTACCCATTAATTCAATACTTGTTTCAACTAGGGCAACAATTGGCAGAATTGCGATAAATAAAATTGAATGCGCAACAAACCAAGGATTTAAAAACATAATAATAAATGATTTCAACAAAGTTAATACTGATTTTGTTGCGTTTATGATGACAAAATTAGTTGATAAAATGAATTCAATGGCATCAGGTGGTACTTTTAAGGAACTTTCCACTACAAGTTTCAAAACTTTAGAAATTCCGCTTCCTACAATTGAAATACAAGAACAAATTGTTTCACAAATTCAAGAAACTCAAAAATTAATTAATTCTAGTAAAAATTTAATAATGGATTATGAACAAAAAATAAAAGATAATATTACTAAAGTTTGGAGCGAATGATAGAGGAAGCAAGATCTATTTATAATTATCTTCCAGTGCGTTTTAAAGAAGTAAATGAACAAGAATATGTTGATTATTTATGGGAATCTTTTGAAAACAATTATGATAATGAAAAATATCAATTTGCCTTTATGGCTTTTCATATGCTTTTCATGTGTAGTGTATATTTTAATGTATGGCAAATAAAATCAATAAAAGAAGAAGATTTTAATAAAATAAAATTAGGCTTTAGCGATAAATTAGATAAAGCAACTAATCCTTTTATGTTTAGTACAGAAGGTGAGAGTCGAATTTTTGATCTTCTTAAGTATATGTGCGCCACACACACTGATGTAAATGCATTAGTAGGAAGATATAAAGCTCTTGTAAAAGATCGAAATGAAATTGCTCATGCCAATGGTTTGATTCCTTTTAGAAATGTTACCTATTTAGAGAATAAAGTAAGAAGTATATTACAGTATTCAGAAGAAATACAATCTTTTAGTAAAGCAATAATACAAGAATGTTTTGCGAAATTTTTAATTGAAAGTCAGGATGAAGATACTAGACAATATTATGATATTAGTGAGCAAATAAATGAAGCACTAATTCATTATCACTATTTATCCAAAAAAGATATTAGTAATTGCTTAGAGTATGATATAAGTTTACTTAATGAAGAAAGTAATTTTGATGAAATTAGAAGAATTTATGCCACATTAAATGATTGGTATCAAAATGAGGCCAATTAGTCATGAATAGAAATAAAGGGGACATTTTAGAAGCAAGAGATCGAGGATTTCAAGCAGGTAAACATTACATAATTTTTTATAGCGGTTATAATGATAATGAATTTATCGCTGGTGTTTTGACTTCCACTGATAAATTTCCTGTAAATATATCAATGACTGATTTACATTTTGTTGAAAAAGATGAAGTTGGAAATGATTTTAAAATCACATACAAGAATAGCAAACTAGTTCCTGCTAAATTGTTTAAACCTGAAGAATGGGGCCCTTTTGAAAAAGTTGGTCAATTGACCGAAGAAGGTATTGAGTTTATAGATCATCACATTGGACATCTCGAACCTGAATATTGGCAAAATTATATTCTAAAATAAATTATATGGCTATTCCATCAAACATTACTAAAGAACATATAATAAATGCAATCAAAAGAATTGACAACGAAGTTAATTTTAATCCTAAACGAAAAGAAAGAGTTTGGGCTTTAGAATTCAATGAAAAAATTTATCCATGTAAATTGGTAATTTCCTATGCAAATGTTTATCCGAATAACGAAGAATTAGATTCAAACCCAAAAGTTTTTACTACATACATGGCACAAAGATTTTTAAAAAGTAAAGGTTTTAATAATATCATTAGAATAAAAAAATAAAATGAAAAAAATATTTATTCTCAAAGGAATTAGTGGTTGCGGTAAAACAACCAAAATAAATACTATTGCAGATTGGATTATTAATACTTACACAATTCCTAATACTATTGGATTAGACCCGACAAACTACCTAATAGATACTTTTGGAATCTTAACTATTGGCAAACTAAAAATAGGCATTAACAGTGCTGGCGACCATGAAAATCAAGTTAAGAAAATTGACAAACTCGTAGAATTATCTTTATCTAATAATCAAGATAGTGATAGTAATAATGATATCGATATAATAATTTGTGCTTGTAGAACTAGAGGAAAAGGGAGAAAACACATTACAAAGAATTACAATTATTCAAAAGGTTGGCTCCAGAAATTCATTAATGTAGAAAAATTTAATCCATCAAATATACTTCTAGAAACAAACAGAGATAAAAGAATTTTTGATGAATTGAAAACTTGGTTAGTTGGTTTAGAAAAAAAGTAAATTATGATCGCCAAAAACACGCAAAACCAAATCATTGAAATTTGGGAAGATTATCAAAAAACAAATAAAAAAGTTCTTGATACAAAAGGCAATATTATAAAAGATATTGATGAAAATAGAATAGATTCTATTAAACATATCAAAGACATACTTGACATTTTTATGACAGGTGATTATTTTGTCAATGAGTTTAAAACTAGTTTAGACAGTTATAATAAACGCAATAACTATTGGGGATTTACTGCCACAAAAGGACAAATGTTTTTTAATCAACTAACGAAAAACAGTGAGCCAAATCTTGATTCTTTAACTATATTGCTAAAGGAGGTAATGTCTGAACCTTCCAATTTAGAAGATGCATTAAATAAAATTGAAAAATTAGAAAAATTTGCTGGCTCAATTTTCAAAACAGCTCCAGATAAGCGTAAAGCTCCAAATCCTGGCTCTGTCGGTTATTTTCTTTCCTATTTTTGGCAAATATATAATCCAGAAAAATGGCCAATTTTTTATACTTCACTTGTAAACGGTTTTAAGGAATTAGAAATATGGGAAGATCATAAAACTCAGAAGGAAAACTATAAATATTTCTTTAATTTAAATGAAGAAGTAAAAAAAATCCTTGAAGAACATACAGGAAGAGAAATTAGTAACTGGGAAGCAGAACATGCATTTTGGAATTTCACTGGAAAGCCTAGAGTAGATTACAAAAAAGCAAAACCAGAAATAATAATTTTAGAGCCATCTCAAAATGATGAGCAAATTAATTTTAAAGCGAATTTTGATTTAAATGATTATTTGATTCCACGAATAGCTCGACTTGTAGAATTAGGAAATTGCAATGATAAATCATCTTCAGCGAAAGGAAATGAGTTTGAAAAGATGGTTGCAGAAACTTTCAAATTCTTAGGATTTGAAATCGAAAATTTTGGTCAAGGAACAGGAAGAAACCCTGATGCCATCATAAAATTTAGAGAGGAGCATACTGCCTTTATTGTAGATGCAAAAGCTTACAATGAAGGCTATTCTATGGGACGTGACGATAGAGCAATAAGAGAATATATTGCAACCTTTTGCCCCAAATTAAAGAAAGAAGGATTTACCAAAATTGGATTTATTATTGTTAGCAATTCATTTAAATCAAATTTGCAAGATTTTGCAAATGAAATTACTTGGAACACTGATATTAAAAGATTCATTCCGCTTACAACAGAAGCCCTACTCTATTACTTAGGTTATAAAACAAAAGATGACAAAGTTAATCTTTCAGTTATTATTGAACATTTGACTGGTTTTAGTGGTATTATAAACTCACAAAATGTAATTCAACGTTTTGAAGATATTTAAGAAAAGAGATGTACATTAAGTTGTTTTATGTACATCTCTTTTAAATTATTATCACCCCAAACTCATTCCCCCATCCATAATAACATCAGCTCCAGTCATAAACAACGCAGCTTCACTACTCAAATGCGAAACCATTTTAGCCACATCTTCTGCCCTTCCCATTTGTTTTAGCGGGACTTTTTCTACTACGACATCCATAATGCCTTTTACGGTGGCTTCGTCTAAGCCTACTTTGTTCATGACTTCGGTTTGAGTTGGTCCTGGGCTAACCGAATTGACACGAATCTTTCTTGGCGCTAATTCTAAAGCAGCCGATCTCATAAACGAATTCAAAGCTGTTTTACTCGCCGAATAAACCGAAGATCCCGGACCCGGCATACTTGCAGTATTCGAAGAAAGAAATACCACCGAAGCACCATCTTTCAAAATCGGAATAAATTTGCTTAAAGTGAAAAAAGCACCTTTTAGATTCACATTCATAATATTGTCGTACAACTCTTCTGTGGTTTGTTCGATCATTCCTAAACCAGCTATTCCTGCATTAATAAATAAAATATCAACCGAACCGAAATCAGCTTTTACCTTTTCGGCCAGTTTTTCGATATCCGAAATATTTGATTGGTCTGCTGTAAAGGCTGTAACGCCTAGTTCTAAAGCTGCCGTTTCTATCGCCTCTTTTCTTCTTCCTGTAATAATTACTTCTGCCCCCTGATCTTTTAATAATTGGGCTGTAGCATATCCTATTCCACTGTTTCCGCCAGTTATCACTGCCACTTTATTTTTTAAATTGTCCATTTTATATGTGTTTTAAATTAATGAGACAAAGGTAAATCCAAAATGGTATAACTTTGTAACCAGTATCACAGAGTATACCAGAAGTACATTTTAACATTAAAATAGTATTGAAAAATAAGTTTTAGTAAAAAGCCTTGTTTTTATGTTAAATATTGAATTCGTATTCTTTAGATTTTTGGTTAAAATTCTTCGATTTATTTAGATTTTTAAATCAATTCTCTTAATTTATTTTTAAAACTTCATTAAACGCCTGTTAAATCTTAATCAGAATTCATTGAAAATTCTGCAGAAAAAG
>Ga0182006_1001946_pt1 | contig 11725 bp, 14 predicted proteins | sample Sormic07211104_1_FD_123022 | JGI IMG/M metagenome (GOLD analysis project Ga0182006, IMG submission 123022) | Rhizosphere microbial communities from Sorghum bicolor, Mead, Nebraska, USA - 072115-104_1 MetaG | ecosystem: Host-associated > Plants > Roots > Rhizosphere | place: USA: Nebraska...
AGAGCGCTCCTTAAATTCCTCGGGATAATGCAGTTTATTGGGTACGGGCAATATCAGTCCGCTCGTACCCGAATAATAACCATCTATTTCTTGTCCCATTGTTTATAAAGAAAACATCATGATAGGCCAAATTGTTGTATATAATACATTTTAATAGGCTATTTCGCCAGTAAATAGGATGCATATCTACAGGTATCATCACCAAATAGATGCTGGCAGGTAAAAATACGCAGCATGCGAAATCTACCTGTTTCGCCTGATATTGATAGGAACCGGAAGGGATGGCTGTTCGTGATCATGAAGAATACCTTTATCAATAGTTACAGAAAAAAACTAAAAACTAGGGATCTTACTGTACAGGAAGATGAGATCACCTCGGCCAACTTGCATTATAGTGCTAACAACGAATGGCTCGGAAGGCAATTTTGCGTTACAAGACATTAACCGTGCACTGGCATTGCTTCCCAAAAAATACTCGGCGCCTTTTATCCGTTACTTTGAAGGATACAGATATCATGAAGTAGCAGATGAAATGCTAATTCCGCTGGGAACGGTTAAACCTTATATCCATGAGGCTAGGATTCTCTTAAAAAAATACCTCAAACAGTACCAGGCATAAATTAAAAGAGGAAAGCAATTAGAATTTGCTTTCCTCTTTTTGTACATTTTCACTAAAACACCTCCCCCTCAATTTAAGTCGTCACTTGTGGAAAACACTTGTTTTTCCGAGTGAAGTACTCAAAAAATTAATTTTGAGGGAGTTCAATAAAAAAAGTGGTACCTATGCCTTCTTCGCTGACAAACCAGATCTTTCCGCCGTGCAGGTCTACAATATTCTTGATTATACCCATGCCAAGTCCACCAGATTCCTCACCATTTAGCCCTTTTCTTAAAACCTCTTTATTATGCTGAAATAGACTGTCTCGCATTATAAATGGAATACCTATGCCATTATCACCAACAGAAACAATAACCTTATCGCCCCGCTGCTCGGCATAAACATCAATATTTCCACGATATTCGGTAAATTTGATGGCATTGGAAATCAGGTTATTGATCACCTGCATAAATTTCATACTATCTAAAAATAAAAATATTTTTTCCTGGGTGCTGTTAAAACTAAAATTCCGGATCTGGCTTAAGTGCGAGCGGGTATAAAACCTCACCACATCTTTTAGCTCCCATATTAGGTCTACCCTTTCTTTTTTGATGGCCACCACAGAGGATTTTAAAAATTCATGGTTTACCATACTCCGTACCAGTTTCAGATTGCGTTCGCACATTTGGTTGATAAACCGCAGCGAGTTCCTGAGATCTTTTTCCTTCATCCGCCCAATATTGTTTTCAATTGTAGAGGCAGCCATACGGATCATGCCCATTGGCTCTTTAAGATCATGGGAGAGCACCTCCAAGGTAACATTCTTTCTTGCATTGATCTGCTCTATATGGATCTTGTTCTGCTTTGCTATGGTTACATCCTCAACAATTCCATAAACATAATGACTGTTTTCCGATACCGCTAAGGAACACTTGAGGTGCTTTTCTCCTTCGGGCAGACTTAGCCTAAATATGTATTTCTTGGCTCCACCATTTGCAATAAGTTCATCATAACACGCCATTACATGGCTGGTATCTTCAGGGTGCACCTGCGCGATTAATCTGTCTGGCGTATTCAGTATAGTCTCTGCCGTTAACCCAAAAATGCCACAGCATGCGGGGTTAAAATATTTTAGCGTTGTTTTTATATTATCAAATACAAAGTAGCCGTCGGGAGAAATCTGCCCCATTTCGCAAAAAATCTGTTTATCTGTTGTTAGCATAATTTAAGTTTTTGATTGCCAACCGTCCTACATCAGTTTAGAATTGCTTTGGTGTAGCAAAACGCATCAGGACAGCCGTATTTTGGCACCTGTTTTATCGATCAAGCTCTGACGGTGTCCTTCAACAGTCCTGCGGGAAATAAAAAGCTGGTCTGCTATCTCCGCATTGGTCAGACCCTGCCCGATAAGCTGTAGTGTTTCGATCTTTCTTGAAGAAAATTCAGAGCCTAGCATCACCAGGCTTAGTGAAAGGGCTGAACCAATCATCTTATCCACCAATTTGATTGAAAGTCCTGAGCAGACATAACGCTCACCTGCAAAAAATTTGGAAACTGCAAAAAACAATTCTTTAGCATTTACCGATTTGGTGAGAAAGCCCATGGCCCCTGCGCGCGTGGCCTGATATAGGTGTAATTCATCTTCGAGCATCGAAATAATCAATACGGGAACATCTGGATATTTTCCCCTGAGTGCGCTGGTCATCGTAATTCCGTCCATAACGGGCATCCCAATGTCAGAAACAACAAGGTCGGCTTTACAGCCCTGAGCCAACGCATCAAGCACTTCCTGTCCATTACCTAAAGCAAAAACAATTTTATATTCGTTTGTGGATTCCAGAAGCATTGCAAGTCCGGTCCTGATGACCTCATGATCCTCTCCTAAAATAATATTTCTCATTATGGTTTTACCTCATCAGGACAAGCGCTAAGGTTATTTATTTAAAAACATTCCGCATTCTGTAATGTTTTAATTCATCTTGACTGATCTATATTATCAAGAACCAAAGAAGCAATCAAAATAAAAAGGCCAGAATATATTGTGCCGACCTCATTAGCAAACGTGAGACTATTCCAATCTACTCTGCTTTAGAATCCCTGAGACCAAAAGATGCCATTGTGCAAAGGACATGCCAATGGCACTGCCACCATTTACCATTAAGTTCCTGGTCTTGTCTAACAGATTCTGGTCTTTAGTATTCGGCACTTCATTCCTTCCATGCACTTCAACACTAAGCACATTAGCTCTACGGAAAACCATAAATGTCGATGTAGCCCGATCAGTAAAAAAATGGGCTATATTTCCTCCAATAACACCCGGAATCCTACTGGGCCTCGCTACCAACAAGGTAACATCGATATCTGCTCCATCATCGGTATAGTTATCCAATTGTTCGATATATACCCAATCAAAACCTTTTCCCGCAGCTGTTCCCGGACCAGGTATGTCTATTCTAATATAGTCACCCTCAAGAGCAGCTCTATTGAGCGGGGATCCATTTTGGTCATATAGTTTGAAGCAGCTGGCTTCAATAGTAGAAATCCGATGCCATTCATTAACGTTCAAAAGATGTTTAACAGCTTTTTGATAAGCTGCATTCGCTTCAACAGGCGAAACCAATATCTCTTCTTCTTCAGCATCAGACTGCTGACCGATCTGCTGGGTGGGTATCAGTTCCTGCTTTTCCATGGTAAACTTTTACTTAAAATCCTCTTAGCTTTAAAATTGTTTTGCCTTTTTTTATATAAGCATAAAACAGGTAACGAATACACATCTGGTAATAACTACTTGTCGTGCTCACGAAAAATACGTGTTTTGCATAATTCCCCAAACCATTAGCGATAAGTACAGTTTTCATAACAAAGAAAATAATCATTAAAGCATATGGCAACTACAACAAAATCAACTTCAGCTAAGGCTGGCACTAAAACAACAAGTAAAACAGCGGGGAATACAACAGGGAAAATTGAATCATCTGAATTCCACGAGTTTTTTGTTGATGAGTTAAAGGACATTTATTGGGCGGAAAAACACTTGGTAAAAGCGCTTCCAAAAATGAAAAAAGCTGCCACAAGCCCGGAACTGGCCACAGCGTTTGAAAAACATACGCAGGAAACCCAAACCCACATTGATACATTGGAACAGGTATTCGAATTGCTTGATGAGAAACCTGCAGCAAAAAAATGTGATGCGATGGCAGGGTTAATTGAAGAAGCAAACGGTATCATCGAAGATACGGACGCAGGGACTATGATCCGTGATGCCGGTCTGATCCTTGCAGCGCAAAAGGTAGAGCACTACGAAATTGCCACTTACGGAACCCTAAAAGTGTTCGCTGAAAACATGAACCGTTCGGATGTAGCTGATTTATTGGGACAAACCTTAGAGAACGAAAAAGCAACAGACGTAGCACTTACCGAAATTGCTGTAAGCGCAGTAAATGCTGAGGCTGCAGCTGAGTAAAAAAATATTTTAACAGGCGTTACGGAGTCTTTTTGATATTTATTTAAAAATGTTTAAGAACGGAAAGTCCTGTTTAGTTTGATGATCAGAATTTTCGGTAGCACAAAAGATTCTGCAGTTGCTGAGGTACAAACATTTTAGGTTATTTTAACATTACATTTTGAAGCCGCGAACCTGAAAGTTGCGGCTTTCTATTTTATCCTATATACGGTTGTCCTCTCCTTGACCATTATCCACGGCACACATCGTCATAGCTGAGCGGCACCTTTTTGTACGCCAAATTAAACGGCTTAGGTGGCCAATATAGCCATAATGATCGCTTTACGTACACTGAACCCTGCTGCTGCGTTTCCACGATTATAAAATTTTTAAAGGTTCAAATGGCCTCGGCTATTAAATTATTTGTATTTGGAAACCGTATTTCACTCCTAAGACTAAACATTTCAATCAGAAAGCAAAAAAGAACTATTGAAAATCCAGATGACCGTGGACTCTTTTCAGAGGAATCAATTGTAGTCCTCCCCAAATTCCTACGTCAAAAAGGATCACAGGAATAAAAACCTTGCACCGCTCCATATCTTGAAATAGGAAAATGACGGCCAGAAGCTGACATGAATTACCATGGTGAGCATCTCCGAGGATCTAAGCATGTTGTGAGTCATAAAATCATCCGTTTTTATACCTTTCGGAAACTATTTTTATCCTTTTTGCGTTTATCGCTAATATGAGCAGTTACACGATTCAGGACAATTCAATCACTATCTGGACCTTTTAAATAAAATCCACAACATCGGCCACGACATCGATGCTTCAATCAACGAGGTAGAAAATAAAAGACCTGGAAGCTAAAAGAGCATCTTTTAAATATAGGCTAAAGATGGTTACCAAAATCCTGGTTGCATCCTTAAATGAGATGGACAGCAGGTATCCGATCCACAACTACCTAGGCAACCAGACCACTTACCTATACGCCGAAAACAATAAACTGATGTTTGAATACCATTAAAGATCCACTGATTAAAACAGTTTTTGATTTGGGATAGGGATTGAGGGGTTCTCAGCTTTCGCTATCAATGGATGTATTTATCTTCAGGATAAACTTTTCACCAGCAAGAAGTTTAAGAAATACGTCTACAAATCCAAAGGCTAATGGGCAGACCAGCGCAGCACTCAATGTTAATGGATAAGTTATGTACTGAACGTAAGCTTTTCACGAGCCAAATCTATACGAATGCATCCATAATCCATATCGGATTCCAAAACTCGCGGTAACAGGAAATTTTATTCTCTTTTACGGTTATGCGACCGATATAAATCTGACGGTAATGTTTGCCTGTAGCGGTAACACTGGCACTGCCTTCGAATTCCACAAAGGCTGTATCCGGGTCGGAAGTATTGGTGAACACAAAATTTTTAAAGTCCCAATCTTTAGCTCCCTTTACAAAATTTGAGATGTATTCGGTGACTGCCTCACGGCCAAATACTTCCTTCGCATACGGTACGGGGCAAAAGGATACTCCTGAATGGCATCCGCTGTAAATAATTCACGATAAGCCTCATCGGTCATATCTGGGTTGGTAAATCTGGCAAGATGCATACGAAATAAACGTTATGTAGGTGTATACTGTTGTTAATATCCATAATTTTATCTGTTAACTGAATGTTATAACTCATTAATGGGACAAAATTATTAAAGCAATCCTATACCTTTGCTATGGTTTACAAAAAGGATACCATCCAAAAATGGATACTATGAAAACAAAGATCGCTGCCTGATGCCTGCCACCGATGATGAATGCAGAAAGGCATGGTTAACGCTTCAGGATACCCTGAACATTGTTGGAGGCAAATGGAAGCTGGTGTTAATTTCTATTTTAAGAGGGGGAAAGATGAAATTTCGTGAACTTTCCAGAGAAGCAGGTATAACACCCCGGATATTGTCAAACGAGCTAAAGGAACTTGATGTAAATGGATTAGTTACCAGAACAGTGCTTGATACCAGACCGATCACAGTTGAATATCAACTCACCCCCTATAGCGTTTCGCTAAATGAGGTCATATCATCTATGTATCAATGGGGACAGACACATCGCCAAAAGATTACAGGAAGGGTTTAAATAACAGATCAATATTAAAAGTTTTGCATCACGGCAAAAGTGCAGCTCAAGAGACTCTGATTCAGGTTTGAAGTAGTAGATATCTACGTAGAATCATTTCCTCCTAGATTTTGAAATTTTTAATCCTTTTATTATCTTTAAATTTAAGAATTTGCATTCAAAAAAATAGAGGTGAGCATTTGGTGCCTTAATGCATAAATAGAAATACAATTAACTGATTTACAAACACATAAACCGAAAGGTTCGACTCCCTTCGGCTCAACAGAATGGTGATCTGGGATTGAAATGTGGGTATTTCGGTAAAAGTGTACGCGCGTTTCGCATTTACGCTGACACCCTGTTTCGCTCCAAACTGACGGTCTGTTTCGGATCAAGCTGTACGCACTGATCTTTGGATCAGTATTTCTTCTCTCAGCAATTCCTTTTAATTTTATAAGTTCAAGCCAAATAAAGGGCTCAGCGGTTCAGCTGCTACTTGATGTGATCTTTGATCTGTCAATTGGGATTCGAGCGTTTCAGAGCTTCTTTTGGAGGGATATTTAGCTTTGCTTTCCAGTTCATGCTTTGCTGATCTTGTGAAGAGCTTTAGGTATTGTCTTGAAACTGGATGATTGGGAGTCTTTACTGGGGGAAGGAAATTTGAGGTCTAGGCCTGTTTTTGTTTAGAGGGAAAGGGACAATTTAGGCAGCCTCCCGGCAATCGAATTCACGTACAGTTTGGTCCGAAACGGACTGTACAGTTTCATTGAAATATGCAGAAAAGGTCTATGACGCCAGAAAAACTGGTTCAAATTCTCGATAAACATGGCACACTAGTTAGTATCGAAAAAGCTGAAAAAATCTTGGATCTTATCTACAAATTGAGTAATTTATCTGTAAAGGAAACACTTAGCCAATTACCAGAGCATCATACTAAGAAAAACAGATTAATATTTAAGAGACATACTAGAAAAAAAATAAACCATGAGAATAGCCGATTTATACGTTAGGGTAAGTACTGATGAGCAAGCTGAGAAGGGCTTCTCCCTAAGAAGCCAACAAGCAGTTCTTGAAAAATATTGCGAACTAAATGGTATTAAAATAAGAAAGGTTATTGTGGAGGATTACTCTGCAAAAACCTTCAACCGCCCAGAGTGGAAAAATTAGTTATAGACCTTAAAAAGCACAAAGGTAAAACAGATCTATTGTTATTTACTAAATGGGATCGGTTCAGCCGCAATACGAGTGATGCATATCAAACCATTGCAATGCTCAATAAGCTAGGAATTGATCCTCAGGCAATCGAACAGCCACTTGACCTTAATGTACCGGAGAACAAAATGATGCTAGCCGTATATCTCACTACTCCTGAGATCGAAAACGACAGAAGGGGGCTCAATACCAAGGCTGGTATAAGACAGCAAAGAAAGAAGGAAAATGGACGGGAAAGGCACCGATTGGTTACATTAATAAGACGGCAGAAAATGGAAAAAAATATATTGCTTTAAAACAGCCAGAAGCATCGCTGGTTAAGTGGGTATTCGACCAGTTGGCTGAAGGTACTTATTCCGGAGAGCAAATATTATCTTCTGCCAGAGAAAAAGGGTTAAATTGTAGCAAAAACAACTTCTACACACTTATTAGAAATCCAATATACTGTGGAAAGGTAATTGTCCCAAAGTACAAAAATGAAGAAGCTTTCCTAGCTCAGGGTTTACATGAACCATTGATAAGCGAAACGATGTTCTTTAACATTCAAGATATCCTCAATGGCAGAAAAAGGGAACTTGGTCAACCCATCTCTACTCCCGAAGCCCTTGTTCTTCGGGGATTCTTAAAATGCCCTAAATGTCACAGATCGCTAAGCGACAGTTCATCAAAAGGAAAACAAAGACACTTCACCTATTATCACTGCACATCAGCATGTGGTATTCGTTTTCGTTCTGAAAAGGTAAACGAAGCCTTTGCCATTGAGTTACTAAGTTATTTACCTAGAAAAGGATACGAGGAGATATTTGTCGAAACTATTGCAGATGCTTACCAAAATCAAGTTGGCTCCATCTTGGATGAACGAAAATCCTATTCTAAACAAATACAGGACCTGAATAAAAAAATTGAGAAGGCAAGGGATTTACTGTTAGATAACGATATAGATGCTGTAGATTTTAGAGCAATCAAAAACGAGTGTAGTGAGAAAATCACTATAGTGGAATCTAAATTATCCGAGCTCAACACAAAAAACAAGGCAGCATTGAACATCAGACCAATTGCAGAGCGCGCTATTAAAAATTTAACGGATCTTGATTTATTTTATGAAAATTCCAGTGTTGAAGGCAAAAGATACCTTGTTAGTTGCCTTTTTCCCGAAAAAATGGAATACGATGGAGACCGATATCGAACACTTTTGGTCAACGATACCGCCGAACATATCTACCTGAAAAACAAAGAGTTAGGAGCAAAAAAAATGGGGCAAAAATCTTCGAAAAAATCTTTGCCCCACTGGGGGTGGCTGATGGGGCTCGAACCCACGACCCTCGGCACCACAAACCAATACTCTAACCAACTGAGCTACAGCCACCGTGTTTTTTGATGTCACAAAAGTACGACTTTTAATATTCCGTGCAAATATTTTTTTCAAAGTTTTTACAACAAATTTTTAATTCCTTAACATTCAATTATTTGAAATTGAAAAAAAAAATCAAAAGCAGATAAAACAAGCTATTTTGAACCTAAAAACATAACTTTACGGCGTTTATGATCGAAATTTATACAGACGGAGCAGCTAGCGGAAACCCAGGGCCAGGTGGTTGGGGAACAATTTTAAGGGCAGGACAACACTATAAAGAATTAAGTGGCGGCTTTAGAATGACCACGAATAACCGCATGGAACTATTGGCTGTAATAAAAGGACTAGAAGCGTTAAAAAGCCTAAATCAACAGGTAACGGTTTATTCTGATTCGAAATATGTAGTAGATGCAGTAGAGAAGAAATGGGTTTTCGGCTGGGTAACCAAAAATTTCAAGGATAAGAAAAACAAAGACCTGTGGTTGAGGTTTTTGGAATTATATAAACTCCACAAAGTGAAATTCATCTGGATTAAAGGCCACAACGATCATCCGGAGAATGAACGTTGCGACCGTTTAGCTGTTTTTGCCTCGCAAGACAAGCAAAACCTCGCTATAGATACTTTTTTTGAAGCAGAGCGAAGTAAGATTTAGCCAATCTTAATCAATTCCGCCAATTACATTTAAATTTTCTAGTTTCGTTTCTACATTGGCATCAACCGAGATTGATTTTGCGGTATACAACAACATCATTTCTTCAGCCTTTTCCACCATATGTTTTGATCCAATAAAAATCGGAACTCTTTGATGCAATTCTGTAGGTTCGATTTCGAGTATACGTTCAAAACCTGTGCTGGCCTTTCCCCCAGCCTGCTCAATAATAAAAGACATCGGGTTACATTCGTACAATAATCTTAATTTCCCATTAGGTGAGCGCGAAGTGGTTGGGTAAATATAAATCCCACCTTTAATTAAATTCCGGTGGATGTCGCCAACCATCGAACCAATATAACGCGAAGTGTATGGACGTTTGGTCGCCTCATCCTCTACCTGGCAGTATTTAATATATTTTTTAACACCATCGGGAAAGTGAACATAATTACCTTCGTTTACCGAATACAGATAACCTGTTTCGGGTATTTTCATCTGAGGGTGTGAAAGACAGAATTCACCAATTGATGGGTCTAATGTAAAACCGTTAACGCCCTTCCCTGTGGTGTAAACCAACATGGTAGATGAACCATAAATAATGTAACCGGCAGCTACTTGTTCTGTACCTTTTTGCAATACATCCGTTATACTCGCTCTGCCATCAACCGATTTTCTGCGATAAATAGAAAAAATTGTCCCGACAGCAACATTTACATCCGTATTGGATGAACCGTCTAAAGGATCGATACAAACGATATACTTAGCATTTTGAGAAACCGGTGATTCGATATGGATAATTTCATCTTCTTCCTCGGTAGCTACAATACAACATTCGCCACCACTGGTTAGCGCAGCAATAAACTGCTCATCAGCATAAACATCTAGCTTTTTTTGCTCCTCACCCTGAATATTGGTTGTTCCCATATCGCCCAAAATATCAACCAAACCAGCTTTATTAATTTCTCGGTTTACAATTTTTGCAGCTATACCAATATCCCTCAATAACCTCGAAAGTTCGCCTTTAGCATATGGAAAATCTGCTTGTTTTTCTATAATAAATTGTCCTAGTGTTTTAACGCCACAAACCATACTTAGTGTATATTTTACATTATCTACCCGATAACTCTATAACCTCTAAGGTATGAATATTTTCATCAGTTATGCAAAAACGGATGAGGGTTCTCACTTTGTGCCAACCGTGTTTTCCCGCTGCACCTGGGTTTATATGCAAACATTTTATTTTTTCATCGAACATTACTTTTAGAATATGCGAGTGCCCTGTTATAAATAATTTCGGAGGCTTAGTGTATATTTCAGGCTTAACATAAGATGAGTATCTTCCTGGATATCCACCTATATGCGTCATCCAAACATCAACCCTTTCGCAGCTAAATCGATTTTGCTCCGGAAACTCTGCTCTAATCGCACTATCGTCTATATTTCCGAACACCCCGCGCAAAGGTTTAAACGCTGCCAGAGGTTCGGCAACATTAGGCCCAAAATCGCCGGCATGCCAAATCTCATCCACTCCATCGAAGTGTTTAAAAACTGCATCATCTAAAAAACCATGGGTATCAGAAATTAATCCTATTTTTTTCATTATGTAAACTTAATTGCGCCCCCTAATTTACAGGATTAGCAAAATCTTTCGACCATTTTTTGCTAAAACAAATCCCCAAAAGATTGACAAATCTTTAAAAAACGGTGGTTAAATATGATAAAAAAGCACCATAATAATTATACAATGTTACCATTGCACCTATCCCTCCGTCCATCCTAAAACCCTAAGCTAGAATGCCAGGAAAAAATCCTTCAGCAATTCCTTATAAGCTGTTGTATGCTGTTTAAAAGATTCATAAATATTAAAGTCTCTTTCTCTTAAAACTGTTTCACCCTTTTTCAAACAGATCATCTGCCTAAAGGTTGGTTTGCTTTGATCAGAATGAATATGGATCCGCTCTGCAAGAGATAAATTATAATATGCAGCAATACCAATAACTTCATCGGCTTGTTTTACCGGAAGGATTAACCAAATCATACCTTTATCTGCCAATAATCCACTCGATTTTCTAATGAGCATGCTAAAAAAGTCATCATCTGCATGCCGGGCTATTCCTTTCCTAAACTCTTCGCTTTTTAAATCATTTACAAAAAAAGGCGGATTAGAAACAATCAGATCGAATTGCTGAGCATACTCATATTGTTCAATTGATGTGTGGTTGATGGTTAACCGCTCACTGAAAACCGAAAATTGAAAATTTTTATTAGCAGTTTCAGCAGCTTGCTGGTCAATTTCTACAGCATGTATGGTTGCTTCAGGAAATCGCTGCGCCAACATCAATGCAATTACAC
>Ga0182006_1001949_pt1 | contig 11703 bp, 11 predicted proteins | sample Sormic07211104_1_FD_123022 | JGI IMG/M metagenome (GOLD analysis project Ga0182006, IMG submission 123022) | Rhizosphere microbial communities from Sorghum bicolor, Mead, Nebraska, USA - 072115-104_1 MetaG | ecosystem: Host-associated > Plants > Roots > Rhizosphere | place: USA: Nebraska...
ACCACCAGTTTCTCGCCAGCCTGGGCCAGGCCCGCGGTCAGGGCAGCCGCCAATGCGGTGAACAACAGAACCTTTTTCATGCAGTGTCCTTATCGAAAATCACGGTCGTCATCGACGACGGCTAAATGTTTAGGTGCCAGTGAAGTGCTATCGCTGGCGTGACGCGGACGATACCGGGATTTTTTATTCCCGAACAATATCTTTTATTCACTTTCATATTCCATTTTGTTCATACAGTCCAATCCACGAACGACCCTGTAGGAGCGAGGCTTGCCCGCGAAGAGGGAGTGTCAGCCGACATCAATATTGCCTGGCACACCGCTGTCGCGAGCAAGCTTCGCTCCTACAGAAGCCCCGTCGCTTTGAGCAGGTCTTTCAAGGCCTCTTTTTCGGCGGCGGAGCCGCTGCCGAGGATTTTTTTCAGTTGCTGTTCGATCTGTAGCAAGGATGCAGGCGCCTCGGGCAGATTCAAATGCTCCGGCAAAATCTCATCGCCCGTACTCACCAGCAGCGCAAAGTGAATGACGTTCTCCAGCTCTCGGGTGTTGCCCGGCCAACTGTGTTGCTCCAGCAGATGCTGCGCGGCTTCGCTGATCAGTGGCACCGGCAGGTCGAGGCGCTGGCTGTAGATGCCGAGGAAGTATTCGGCCAGCGATAAAATATCGCCCACCCGCTCACGCAAGGCCGGCAATTCGAGCTGGCCCTCGCTGAGGTAGTGATAAAGCCGCTCATGGAATTTTCCGGCCGCCACTGCCTGGGCCAGATCGATGCTGGTGGCCGCCACCAGACGCACGTCCACCGGGCTCGGCTGGTGCGCACCGACGCGGGTGACTTCGTGGTTTTCCAGGGCTGCGAGCAACTTGATCTGGATCGGCAGCGGCAGGTCGCCGATCTCGTCCAGGTACAAGGTGCCGCCGTTGGCCGAGCCGAACCAGCCGGCACGACTGCTGGCCGAACCGCTGTAACTGCCGGCGGCATAGCCGAACAGTTCAGCATCGGCGTAAGTCGGGCTGATCGCGCCGCAATTGACGGACACGAACAACCCGCCACGATCACTGGCGCGATGGATGTGCCGCGCCAGCAGTTCTTTACCGCTGCCGGTTTCACCGCGAATCAACACCGAGATCGAACGTGGCGCCAATTGTTCCAGCTCCTGGCGCAATTGCCGGGAACGCGGATCGACAAACACCAGCGCCTTGGCGCGGATGCTCAGCGGGCTTTTCTCCGCATCGGGAAAGGTCAGCAATGGCTGACCGAAGATTTCATGCAAACTCATGGCAGACTCCCGCCCAAAACCGCCGGGAGGCGGGGGCGTTTAACAAGAAAAAGGTTTACGCACGTCGCAGGGCGTGGTGTTCCATACGGTTTTGCAGGCGATAGAGATAGGCAAAACCCTGCTCCCAGCGCCGGTGACCGGACTTCACGTTGATGTGCCCGGCCCCCGATAAAATCCCCGCCTCGGCGCCCCACTGACGCGCCAGTTCAAGCGCGCGTGGCGCGCTCACGGCGGCGTCGTTGTCAGAGCTGACGACCTGGCTCGGGAACGGCAATAAATGGGTCGGGATCGGCGCAAAGTTGCGTAGGGCCGGCGCGCAGGCCGGGCGCTCGACGTCCGCCGGCGCGACCAGCAAGGCGCCGCGCACTTGACGCAAAAATTGCAGCGGCGCGGTGGCTGCCCAATGGGCAACGGTGATGCAACCCAGGCTATGGGCGATCAGGATCACAGGCGTGCTGTCGGCGGCAATCGCCTCGGCCAACGCTGCGACCCAGTCTTCACGACGAGGCGTCAGCCAATCGGCCTGCTCCACCCGCGCGCTGTTTGGCAGACTGTTCTGCCAGTGGGTTTGCCAATGATCTTCTGGCGATCCTTGCCAGCCCGGCACAATCAGGTAGCGAATTGATTCGTTGCGCATGGGGGAGCTCTCCTGCTGTGTGTCTGTTCCTGATCGAGTATAGGGAGGAGAGTTATATTCGTTAAGGAATAAGAAGCTATTTATTAAGACCAATATCGAATATGTGTTTGCCCGAAATAAAAAAGGGGCCGCTCCCTGCCAAGGAGACGGCCCCGGAAACTCAAAATCTGTTTGCGCTGATCAACAATCCTGAAGCCGATGATTGGCGAAATCGGTTATCCAATAAAGGAATATTTAATTACTTTATTAGACCTAAATCACATATACGAATCATCTTCGGCAATCGCCGACCCCTCGCTGCTTGCGTCACAACTTAGCGTCCCTTTGGGTCAAATTGATGACGAGCGTTTTTCGCCTTTGAGTTTCCGGGTGCCTTGCTCAAACCTGGGCGGCATGCACCTGACGGGGTTCTGTGGTCGCCTTGTGCGCAAATCGGTTCGCCCGTGCAAACGTCCCGAAATCATTGAACCGAACCCCCATCTCACGCATCACCTCATGCGCCACCGGCACCGTCATCTGGCGGATGTAAAACGGCTCCTTCACCACAAAATGATGGATCCCGTGGCTGCTGCCGAAGTTGAAGCAGAACGCCTGCAACGGCCACAGCCACCAAGGGTTCAAGACCTGAGTCTGCTGAATCACATTCCCCGGCTCGACGTCTCCGTAGTAGTGCATGTTCGAGCTGACAAAGTGCAGGCAGAACGTGCGCAACACGTTCGGACCGATGATCACCACGACAGCGATGTCGATCACTTGCATCACCGCCAATGTCGTCGCCGACCATTCGATGGGCGCCCCCGATAGATGCGCGATGCCGTTGGCGGCGTGAAAACCGAGGAACACATACCACGCCCCCCAATGCATCAGCGCCAGCGGTGCGTAAACTTTCAGGGAGCGCTTGAGGATGCTGAACTTGTGCGCCCAGGTCTTGGCCCGCAGCATGCGGATAAGCGCCGACATCACGTTGTCGCCAACCATCAACAGCCGCGCAAAACCCCAGGGCTCACCGTTGGTGATCGCCCGCTCTTCCATGTCGGCTTCAGTGCCGGACACCTTGTGGTGGTTGAGGTGCAAATGGCGGCGGATCCACGGATTGATGGTGCTCGGCCGCGCCAGCCACACCAGGCCCATCATCAGGTTATGCGGCACCCGCTGTTTGCGAAAATACATGCTGTGGATCAGGTCATGCTCAAGTTCATGGGTCAACGAGGCGAAGAACGCGTTGACCAACAAGCATGCCCACCAGTCCATGTATCCGTTGATATAGAGCACTGCCGAACCGATCATCCCGGCCAGGGCGAAGGCCAGGATGCCCGCACCCAAGGCGTCCTGATGGTTGAGAATCGGGTAGCGCCGACGCAACTCGACGCCCTTGGCCAATACCACCTGGCGAATATGCGCTGATCGTTGTGCTGCATTCAGTCGCTGGGGACTTGCAGAAGTACCGTCCATGCTTCCATCCTCTGGTTATTGATGTTCGCATCCTGCCCTGTGATGCTTCACACAGCGGTAGCCGTGAACGCCAACCTGTTGACCGGACGCGCCAATCGACATGACTGAACCGACCTCCCTCGCCAGCTGGACCCGCGCCCTGCGCAAGCAGCTCGATGCGCTGGGCCTCGACAGCACCGCCCTGTGCCGACAGGCGGGGCTCGATCCGCAGTTGATGGACGACCCGAACGCCCGTTACCCGTTGTCCGGCACCACACGCCTGTGGGAAATCGCGGTGCAGGTCAGTGGCGACCCGGCGATTGGCTTGCGGGTGTCGCGGTTTGTCAGCCCGACCACGTTCCATGCGCTCGGGTATGCGTTGGTGGCCAGCGGCAGCTTGCGGGAAGTGTTCGAGCGCATCGTGCGTTATCACCAGGTGGTCAGCGATGCGCTGGACCTGGAGTTGACCCGCGCCGAGGATCGCTACCGCTTCCGCCTGAAAATCCCCCAAGGCAACCCCGCGCCAGCCTTCGAAGCCATCGACGCCTTCGCGGCGATTTACGTGCGCACCTGCCGTAACCGGCTGGGCCGTGACTACGCGCCGCTGGCGGTTTATCTGCGCCGTCCGGAACCTGCCGACCCGCATCAATGGCACAAAGTGTTCCGTTCGCCGGTGTATTTCGCCGCCGAGGAAGACCGACTGGAATTCGCCCTGGTGGATTTCGACAGCCACCTGGACGACGCCAACCCGGAACTGGCCGAACACAACGAAACCGTGCTCAAACGCACCCTGGCGCAACTCAAGCCCCTGACCTGGGAGCGCAAGGTTCGCGACGCCATTGAAGAGCAACTGCCTGAGGGCGAACCGTCGGCCGATCGCATCGCCGAAGCACTGCACTTGAGCTTGCGCAGCCTGCAACGGCACCTGGCGGACGAAGGTTGTCGATTCGATACGCTGCTCAACGAAAGTCGGGAAAACCTGGCGCTGCTGCACCTGCGCGATCCGCAGTGCTCGTTGAGCGAGGTCAGTTACCTATTGGGATTCGCCGACACCAGCAGCTTCAGCCGCGCGTTCAAGCGCTGGACGGGGATGACGCCGGGGCAGTTTCGGGATGGGTTGCGGTAATAGATCCGCAAAGCGTGTTGAGATTTCCGCCCCCCATCGCAATTTCTCAAGCACCACTGAAACCGCTACTGCTACCGCCCCCGATCTCGCCGCAATAGCTTGCGCACCCGCTTCACCAGCTCACTGACGGTAAACGGCTTGAGCAGGTAATCATCCTCATGCAACTCCAACCCGCGCAGCCTGTCCTCGATGCCGTCCGTGGTGGTGAGCAACAGCACCGGCGTATCGCCGAGCTTGCGGATCTGCTGCAGCAACTGCCAGCCGTTGAGCCCCGGCAGCATCACGTCGAGGATGATCAATTCATATTCGCCAGACTCGATGAAGCGCCGGCCGTCCATGCCATTGAGCGCTACATCCACCGCATAACTCGCTTCGCTCAGGCCTTTGGCCAGGAGGCTGGCGGTCTCGGGTTCGTCTTCCACTAACAGCACACGCATGGCACACCTCGATTGTCGTCTTCACAGGCTAGGCGCGTTCGTGGACAAAGCCCATCAATAAAATCGACAGCGCCTGCAAGTGCACATCAAACCACCGCCAACGCCCGCAACCGCTGCGCATCCAGAATCTCGATCTCGCCATACCTGAGATTCAGAATCCCCTGCCCCTGCAAGTCCTTGAGGATCTGGTTGGTGGTCTGGCGCGACAACGACAGCATCGACGCCAATTGCTCTTGCGGCAGTTGCAGAACGCGGCGCGGCAGGTCGATTTCACCATAGCCCTCGGCGATCATCAGCAAGCGATGGGCCAGGCGCGCCGGGGCTGGCATCAGGCTCAGCTGTTCGAGGTTGATGAAGGTCAGGCGCAGTTTGTGGCTCATCAGCAATGCCAGTTGCTGCCAGTACACCGGGTGTTCGTCGAGCAATGCCAGCAGCGCTGTTTGCGGGATGTGCAACAGAATGCACTGGCCCACGGCGTAGGCATCATGGGTTCGCGGCTGGCCATCGAACAGGCAGATTTCGCCGAACCAGTGCGGCGGTTCCACCAGGCTCAGCAGCGCTTCCTTGCCCTGCTCATTCACCGCGCCAATGCGCACCGAACCTTCAAGCACCGCATACAACCCGCACGGAGGATCACCGCGTTTGAACAGCAGTTGCCCCGGTGACAGCCGCCGAATCCTGGCGATTGCCAGCAGACTATCCTGTAAGGAAACAGGCAAGTGACTGAACCATTGCCCCGTCATCAGGCGCGAACGCCAAACCTGCATGTCCATGAAAACTCCTGGAGATTGTCGCCTGGCTGACAGAGCGAGAGATGAACCCGGGGCATCATCAATCACTCTACAGGAGGAATAACAATGAAAAGCCTCGTTGACCATCTCAGTCAATACGCCGCCTACCACCGTGATCCGCGCAATATCGCCAGCCACTTCGTGGGCATTCCCCTGATCGTCGTGGCGGTCGCGGTGTTGCTGTCGCGTCCGCAATGGGCCGGGGGCTGGCTGTCACCGGCAGTGCTGGTGTCACTGGTGTCGGCGTGGTTTTACCTGCGCCTGGAACTGCGGCTGGGGGTGCTGATGACGGTATTGCTGGGCCTGTCGGTCTGGCTGGGGCATATGCTTGCGCAGCAGAGCACATTCGTCTGGCTTGGCGCCGGCATCGGGATGTTTGTGGTGGGCTGGGCGATACAGTTTGTCGGTCATCATTACGAGGGGCGAAAACCGGCGTTTGTCGACGATCTGACCGGACTGATTGTCGGGCCATTGTTCGTGGTGGTGGAAGCAGGCTTTCTACTGGGGCTTCGGACCGAGCTGAAACGAGCCATCGAAGAACGCGCCGGGCCAGTGGCCTTGCGCAATCAACGCTCCGCCGCCTGAGAAAAAGAGCGGTAACGGATTGATACCGTTACCGCTCCAGGTTTCACAGCGTGCCGAACTCGACCCGAACCGTCAGTGCACCGAGGTTGTCCTTCAAACCCGCACCGTAGAGGCCTAGCAGGTCATCATTGATACACAACTGCAGCTCGCCTTGCTGGCCGGCCGGAATCTGCGCCAGATCGCCGATCAGGAAGGGAATGCCAAAGTCACCAACACGGCCGATCAAAGCACCTTCGGCGGCCCCCATCAGCGTATAGCCGAACTTGGCGATGTAGTTCGGATTGCCCTTTCCATCCACCCAATTACCCTCCGGGCTGGCGCACCATAAGCCAAGGACACAACGAGCCAGACGTGGAACCAGACCGTTGATCTGTACACCGGTGCCCTGCCAGGGCAGATTGGCCAGAACCTCCACCGTCGCAGCCTTCAGGTCGTTGGCCAGCGTATCCCCGGCCTGGAACGACAACGCAGCAATCGTCAGGCTCGGGTTCGAAGTGCCGGTGCTGGGGAAGACACCATCGCCCACCAGGAACAGGTTCTTGTGGTCCCAACTGCGCTGGTATTTGTCGACGACCGATTTGGTTGGATCATCGCCCATGCGATAGGTCCCCATCAGGTGTCCGGCGCCCTGGAAACTGTAGGGCTCATTGTCATAGGTGAACGTCCCGGGCGTGAGAGGCTTCGTCAGCTCCACCGCGCCGAGCAGTTCGGTGATGATGTGAGTCGCCAACTTCTTCGCCTGCTTGAAGCCCTCCTTGGTGTATTTGGACAGGTCATAGTGAATTTCCGGCCGGGGAATGCCGAGCCGGTCCTTGTACTCGGTCGACGGCACGATGTAACACGTGGGGTGATCGGGATCGTCCTCGACCTGCTCCACCAGAAACGCGATCCGGAACTGACGGATGAACAAGTCGTTGAGCTTTTGAACCAATGCTGTCCCATAGAGCACTTGCTGTGGTTTCAAGGCCGGCGGTAGCGGGTTGGTTTGACTGTGATTCGCCCCGTCGATGAAGTCAGCCACGGTGGTGTAAGGATCGGTGGCCGGCCAGTTCCAGCCCTCGTTACCGATTTCGATGCGCCACGCCGCTCGAGAGCTGCGAAAGTCACCGTCACGCAAACTCTCGATGCCCGCCGTGGACAGAGGACCCCGGTACGGAAAAACCGCCTTGCCTTCAGGCATCAGCCCCCATGCCAGGTAGATCGGGTGATCGGCCAGGCTGCGCCCTACTTGCCCACTGCTGTTGGCCACACCTTTGGGCCAGGCAGCGCTGACCGAGTTGAGCAATAACTTGGGTGTCTCGATGGCATGGGCGGCGATCACATAACGCTGCCCGATAGCGACGCCGGTTCCAGTGACCGGGCCGTCGCCAAGCTGATACTGAATGAATTCGATACCGTTGATATTGCTGTCCGCCCCGACGGTCACTTTGCTCGCCACGGTTCGGTACAACACCTTGACCTTACCGGTAGCCAGGGCTTTGTTCATTGTCACTGTCGCATCGTACTTGGCCTGGATCGGGCAGATCGGTGTGCAGTTGGTGTTGCCGGCACACACCCGGCGCCCCGCGTACGGTTGGGAATTACGCCCGGCGGGCGTCGGACTGACCACCAGCGGCAAGCCGTCGAACATCTGCCCCGTCACGGCCGTGACAAAACTGCCATCGACCAACGACAACGGAATGCTGTGCATCGGGAATGAATAACCTTCGGGAAAGGTCATGCCCAGATAGGCCTGGTCGGCGACATTGGCCGCCACGCCGATTTCCGCCTCGGCCCGGCAGTAGGCACTTTGCAGATCGTCGTAGCCGATAGGCCAGTCCACCCCGACGCCGTATTTTGATTTCAAGCAAAAATCGTTCGGCACCATGCGCAGACATGTCCCTACCCAATGCCAGGTGGTGCCGCCGCCGACCCGTTCATAGGTGCTGGTGAAGGGCATCGGGCCTTTCTGCACCAGGTAGCTGATCGCCGGCTTGTCCCAGCCCAGGATCAAATCGGCGATGGTCGCACGTGGGGCGTTCTCGTTGGCCGGATCACGCGGCGTGTCCAGGCTCGTCACCGGTGGGTAAGGGGCCTCGGGGGTTTTCAGCGTGGACGTATAGAAGCGCTCCAGGTATTGAGCACGGTTGGCCGGGATTTCCGGGCCTGATTCGAGCACCAGCACATCCACCCCAGCCATGCCCAGTTGATAAGCGATGATGCTGCCGGCCAGCCCCGCGCCAACGATCACTACGTCCGCTTGTTCGGTACTCATGACAAGGCTCCTTGCTGTCCGCTGGCGGGTACCCCGGTGTAATCCTCAAGGCTCGGCGGCGTGGTGTTCCAATAGCCGAAAAACATCTCGCTGTATCCCATGGGATGGGCCTGGGCAATTTTCCAGGCCCAGCTGTTGATGTAGGCCTGATCGGACACCACCATCGAGTCGGTCGATTTGTAGCTCCCGGTGGCATAGGGCTGATACCAGACACCCAACAACCACAGTTTCATGATTGAACGCGCTGCTCGGGCGGTTTGCGTGGTCGCCGGTTGCGCCCCATCCATCAGCACCGCCTGGGCGATCCGGTCCGGAGGCTCAAGGTCCGCCGCCATCGTGGCGTACTGAGTCAGCAAGGCGTTGAGCACATCAGGCGTGATGCGCGGCGTGATGAACTCGAGAAAGATCGGCGGCAAGCCCACCTGGTCGATGGCCGGTGCCAGTCGATCAGCGGGAATGCCGGTGAGGGCCGATGAAAGGCCAATGAAGTTTTGCAGATCACTGCTCATGGCTGACTCCTTGTCCACCCGTGGACTGTGCGCGTTCAAGCAGGTAGGTGAAATCCGCGAAGCTGGTGCGCGGAGATTCGGTGACATGGGTGGCCGCATTGCCGTGGCACGCCATGCAGCTGGAAGACGCCTGGGGCACGGTGCCCTGGATATAGGTTTCCAGCGTGGCGTTGGCCAGGAACAAGGGCGCGGGACTGCCCAGTGGGTTGGTCGCCGATATCTGGCAATTGGGCTGTGGAGGGGCTGACGGCCACTGGGTGCTGATCAATTGATAGTTCGCCCACACGCTCTGCGGATTGACCGTTCGCAGCAGGGCCTGGTACGTGGTGTTCAGCTTTTTGGTGGCGTCGGTCAGCGGCGCGTCACGCTCGATCTGCGAGGGCGTCGCCTTGACTGCCGGGTTCCACGGCCGTGGCGGAGGCTGGTTGACGTCGCTCTTGCTGTTGACGTTGTAGAACAGGTACGGGCCCACCCGCTGCTCAGGAGGCGTGGATTTCTCCGGTACGTTTTTCACATGTTCAAAGGTTGACCAGACCCACTGCGCGGCATTGGCGGTCTTATGAACGATGTGCAACCCCACCAGCCCGACCGGCTCGGATACACACGACTCCTCGACAATCGGCCCATGACTCGGATCGTTGTTGCCCGGTGTATAGACCAGTGCATCGACGGTGTGGAAATCCTGCCTGCGATCATTGGGGCCAAGCACTTTCCACGACGCCTTCACCATCACCGCACCGACCTGCTTCGTCTCAGCCGAGCCACAGCTGAAAGCCACGGCGTTGCTCGGGCTCGCGGCGAAAAACTTCTGCTGGCCTTCGATGCTGTACAGCCCGTTGTTGACGATCCCGTCGAACATCGATTGGTTGACCACGATTTCGTTGCGCGTATAGACGCCGTTCTGATCCACCAGCGGGCCACTCTCGAAGGGCTGGATAAACTCATTCAGCACATCGGGCACCTTGCCCATTTGCTGCAGGAGACGACCAGGCTTGAGCGACTTGCACGCTTCGGGGAGGGTTGCCGGGGCATTCCAGGGCAGCGGTGTCTGGCCCTTGGCCCGGAATATCTGGTAGCTCTCTTTCCAGCTTTCCCACACCGTGGCCCCATCCTGCTTGCCGATGGGGGTGCCGGTATTTGGATCGCCATTGTCCAGCGCCGGCCAGCTCAGGGCGATGAAGGTCTGCCACGACAAGTCATCGAAATCGGCCTGCAGGCTGGGCAGAGAAACCGGTTGGGTAACCGTGACATCAAAGGGTATCTGCGGCGACAGTGAGGGGGCGGCAATGGCGGACGAGCCCAACAAAGCGCTCAACAAGGCACAGCCAAACGGGCCATGCCGACTGACTTCCATTCTCATGCTTTATCTCCTTGGCATCAGGGCGCCAGGAGATAACACCGGTCCGTCATGGACTCTCACTGCCTCCTGGCAAGTCAGAGTCTAGGTAGGGTTTGAGGCAAAAAAATCACGGGGGTAGAACCGATCGAAGCAAGGTCAGTTGGTGTTATTACAGATTGGGTGGGGTGTTCTTGGAGACGCCATCGCGAGCAAGGACTTTGGGTTGCCGACAGAGTTTGTGGTCAACACCAATCCACTGCTGGAACGAGCCTGCTCGCGATGCTTTGGCCCTTAAATGTTGGCGACTTTCTGCCAGACCTTGGGTTTGAAGAACAACGTCTCACCCTTCGTCAATCCAACCAGGCTGTCGTGATCCTTCACCACTTCAGCTTCAATCAACTCGCTCTGGCCTTCGACCTTCAGCGTCACCCGCGTGGTGGCGCCCAACGGACGAATATCCCGCACTTCAGCGGCGTGGTGGTCTTCCAGTTCATGCCGCGACAGCGACACTTCGTGTGGACGGAACAGTACGTGCCGATCTTCGCCCAAATGCAGACGGTTCGAATCGCCGAGGAAGTGATAGACGAAATCGCTGGCCGGATTTTCGTAGACGTCGCCCGGTGAACCGATCTGCTCGATCACCCCCTTGTTCATCACCACGATCCGGTCGGCAACTTCCATAGCTTCTTCCTGGTCGTGGGTCACGAATACCGAGGTCAGGTTGATGTCCTCGTGCAGCCGCGCGAGCCAGCGACGCAATTCTTTACGGACCTTGGCATCGAGTGCACCAAAAGGCTCGTCGAGCAGCAGCACTTTCGGCTCCACCGCCAGGGCGCGGGCCAACGCGATGCGCTGACGCTGGCCGCCGGAGAGTTGTTCCGGGTAGCGATCGGCCAACCAGTCCAGTTGCACCATGTTCAGCAGTTCGTGGACTTTCACCGCAATCTGGCTTTCGTTCGGACGCTGGTTTTTCGGCTTCATACGCAGGCCGAACGCAACGTTGTCGAACACCGTCATGTGACGGAACAAGGCGTAGTGCTGGAACACGAAACCGACGTTGCGATCACGCACGTCGTGGCCGGAAACGTCTTCGCCATGGAACACGATGTTGCCCTGATCCGGGGTTTCCAGGCCGGCGATGATTCGCAGCAATGTGGTCTTGCCGCAGCCGGACGGCCCCAGCAGCGCCACCAGCTCGCCGCTTTGAATGTCCAGGCTGATGTTGTCCAGCGCCTTGAACGCGTGAAAGTTCTTGCTGACGTTACGCACTTCGATCGACATGACTTATTCCTCCGCGGCGCTGGCGCGCAGGCGGTTA
>Ga0182006_1001956_pt1 | contig 11683 bp, 17 predicted proteins | sample Sormic07211104_1_FD_123022 | JGI IMG/M metagenome (GOLD analysis project Ga0182006, IMG submission 123022) | Rhizosphere microbial communities from Sorghum bicolor, Mead, Nebraska, USA - 072115-104_1 MetaG | ecosystem: Host-associated > Plants > Roots > Rhizosphere | place: USA: Nebraska...
GTGCGCGTCCCGCAGATGGAGGGTCTTGCTGCCGTCGTCGTTGATCTCGATCTGATCGATCGCGCAACGGAACACCGGCGCCGCGTCGGCGAGCATGGCGGTTTCATCAACCAGCAGGATCTGTACCGAGGCACCCGAGCCGCCCGAGAGCGCGAGACCGTCAAGCACGCCGTCGGCATCAGCCACCACGCACTCAGCAGCTGCCGTTTGCGATACGGGGTCACCTCCCCACGGCCAGAAACTCAATTCCTGCACCAGGTTCACGCCCTCGGCCACCAACCCTTCGTAGCGGGCATTTGCGGGGCTATCGCCCGGTGCAGAAAGCCAGTCGGCATCGGCAAGGCGAGTGGCAGCGGCTTGTGCCTGATCCAGCCGCCAACCGGCAATCGCTGCATCACTGCGCGCCCCCCACTGCCCGGCGTTGACCGCCAGGCATAGGCCGCCCGCTTTCGTGGCAGCGATAGACGCCGCAAAGTAGAGCGGCCCCGCCAGCAGCAAATCCCGCTGATGCACCATCGCCCCATTTAGGTAGAGCTGCAGGCGAGTCGGGCCACCAAACACCACACGTAGCCCGACAGTATCGCCCTTGGCCACTGTCGGCAGGCCAGTGGCAATCGCGCCGATCCCTTGCACTAGCCGACCGGTCGCCAGCTCCCACCCGATACCGGCACCGTTGGAGCCTAGCGACTCGTTGAGCGGCGCGGCATCGTTCACAAACCCGACTACTGCCGCCAGATCGTCATCACCCCACGCGGCGAACTCGACGCCTACGGTTCCGCTCGTGAGCGCGAAGTCGGACCGCGCGCACCTGCGCGCGTCGGTGGCTGCGGTAGTTGCGAGAGTGAGCCCTCCGTCGCGAGCTGCGAGCAGGGGTCCAATGGGGAGCGCTGCGAAGCGCCCGAAGGTGTCAGCCATGGGTCATCCAAGGGAATCGAACCAGTCCTGCGCCTCGTCGTCGTCAGAGCGAGGCACCAGGGCGTCTAGGAAATGCTGCATGCCGCGCTTGGTTCCGCCTTGGCTGTGTGCAGCTGTGATGTACGCGATGAATGCCGCAGGCTTCTGGTGGATGCTGACTGGGTCGATGGGGTTGCGCTTGTGGAACTCCCACCACCACAGGAACTCCCGGCGCGACATGGTGGATCGCAACTCCGCCACCGTGCGATGCAGATGCCCGGCGAGGACATGCCAGAACCAATCTTCGCCGCGCTGCCTTAGCCGTTTCCCGCTTCTTCCCGCAGGGCGTCAGCGTCACTACCGAAGCCTGCGTGCTTGAGCGCAATCGCCTGCAGACTTGCCGCGACCTTCGGCTTCAGTTCGCCGGCCTGCTTTTCAGTGAGTACACGCTTGCCGCTCTCATCGCAGATCGTGGCCGCGATCAGCTTCGCACGGTCGGCGGTGCTCCACAGCTGGCGGAACTCGGTATCTGGCAGCGCGCGCACGAAGAACTCCGCCTTGGTGCCGTCCGGCAGTTCGATGGTGTCTGGCTGCACGTCCTTTGCGGCGAACATGCCGGCGCTGGTGAACGCCTGAAGGATGCTCACCGTTCCTGCCAGGGCTTCGTTGCTGTCGTTGGTCTTGCTCATTGGCCGTTTCCTTGAATGGCGATAGGGCGCGCGGGCCGCGCACGGCTAACACGCGGAGGATCCGCGCGCCCTGCCAAAGAGAAGGCCCACCGAAGTGGGCCGAAAGAGAGAGCGCCGTTGTTGCGGTCAGGGCGTCGGGCGGTGCGTTTCGACAGCGCCGGAGCCACGGATGGTCATCGTGGCCTTCCACACATCGTTGTCGGCCACCGTCACCGCGAAGTTCTGCACGAAGCCATTGAACTGCTTCGACACAACCGCCGTCGGCGGGGTGATGACGCCATTTACCGCCGCAGGCTTATCCGCGCCCGCCGTTTCGCTGGCCGGCGCGGTGACCAGGAAGTTGACCACCGCGCCAGTGCGGTGCAGTTCCTCCAGCGCCTCGGAATCGACCGAGTCATAGATCACCTCGATGCTCGTGCTGCCGGTCGCCTTGCGACCAGCGACGAACTGATCCCAGTCGTCATCGAAGTCCGAGATATCGATTTCCGAGGCTTGGCCGTCAGGGAAGCCGACCGAACGGACACGGGTCACCTTGATGACCTCCGCCGCGCCGATGGCGATGAACAGCTGGGTGTGCTTGGACTTCAGTACCTGTCCCATAGGGTTTTCCTTGCGTTGTGCCCGTCGCCGGGTATGAAAAGAGCCCCTTGCGGGGCCGATGGATTGCCGTTGAGTTGGTCAGCGAAGCTGCAGCAGTCGAGCGTCGAAGGAGATGCCAAACGCCCCTGTATCGTCGTCATCGGGCGGAGGGTTGTAGGACTCGATGCTTCCGACTTTCTCCACAGCGTCGCGAACTGCCACCGCAGCAGCGTTGGCTTTGGACGTCGATTTCCCCCACACCGTCAACCGGACGCGCCAGCCATCGGCGGGCGGTCGCTCGGAAAGCAGTTTGGTTGGTGAGCCGCCCACAACATCCCACGTGGCGTAAGGCAATGCGGTGTCCTGCGGCGCCGTAGAGGGGAAAACACGGACGGGATCACCAAACAGACTCCGCACGGCCTCGTCGCCCTGCAGCAGCTGCTGGATAAGCGGCACCATCATTTCCACCCCCTTGCCTTCATTACCCGGTCGATAGCCGCGCGGGTCTGGTCGACAATCAGCTGCGCCGCCTGGGGCCCGTTTGCCTCGGCGGCTGGCGTCAGGAACGGCTTTGCAGCCATCTTCTTCGTGCCAAATTCCAGATACCGCCAGTAGCTGGCCCAGCCTGCCTGCACGTAGACCTTGCCAACCCGGCGCTGGCGGCGGTTCCTCTTGGTGTTGGCATACTTGGCGCGTTTGCCAGTCTTTACGCCAACGGTGAAATACTCGCCACCCGGGCCGACGCCGGCCCTGTTCCGATTGCGCGCATTGGCCCTGCGCACCACGATCTGTGTGGCCAGGAAGCCGCTGGCACGCGGCACTCGCGCACGTGCCGCGTCGCGGATCAGATTGCCGCCCCGACGCAGTGCGGTCTGCAGTGGCTTTCCCTGCAGCTCTACCGGCAATGCCTTCAACGACGACAGGAGCCCGTCAAGGCCATGAATTTCGATCTGCTCAGCCATCGGAGAGCCCCGCGTCTACCATCAAGGTGATGTGCCCCCGCGCCGTGGGATCAGGCAGGACAGCGCGGATCGCGTAGTGCTGGCCGTCAAACACCGCGCGCATTGTGTTCAGAACACCAGGCAGATACGGAATTTCCATGCGTGCTGTGACCTGGCCGTGCTCAGCCGATGCAGCAACGAATTCGCGTCCTGAAAGCGGGACCACCTCCGCCGGCACGTCTGTCTGCCAGTCCGCCCACTCCACCTCATCGCCTCCCAGCGGATCCCGCACGGGTTCTTGTATCTGCAGGTCAATGCGATGCCGGTACTTGCCCGCCCGCCTCATGGCAGCACCCGCCGGTAGGGGAACATCAGCCGGTCCAGCGTCGGGTTCTCAGCCAGCTGCGCGCCGGCAACCACTGCCTCGCGGTTGGAGTACAGATCCCCCAGGAGCAACAGCACCGCCGCGCGCAGCGGCCCCGGCAACGGGCCGGGCATGGTCGTGAACTTCACCGGGTGAGCGCCGACCTCGCTGTCCAAGATAGCCGGCTCGATTGGGAGCGGCGTGCGCCCCTCCCCGACCGGCGTCCACTCGTAGGACGCCTCCGCCAGGGCATAACCGGTGGTGCGTTCCACCGACTCCCTTGCCGCCGTGATGAATGCTCCGATCAGCACATCGTCGGCATCGTGTATCACGACCAGGTGCGCCTTCGCTTCGCTCAGCGACACGGGCTCCTCAGTCGCCGGGGTCAACGTGCGCAGCATGGGTCATTCCTCCGGCTTGACGGACTTGATGGCATTGGGGTGGGGGTCGATCAGCCCGCCAACGCGCAGCGCCTCAACGTGAGCCGCGTTGACCTGGATCACCTGTCCGACCTTGCCCAGGTGGTTGTCACTGAGCACCAGCGCCGGCACGGTTTCGCCGCTGGGCGCAGCCAACTCTTCATCCGATGGCGGCCCGCCGTTGTCCGTGTCAACGGTGTCGGTCGCCTGGCCGGCGCCGCCATCCTCCGTATCCCCCTCGCCGTCAGTGTCCGCCGCGGCCGTGTCGGCGCTTTCGGCGTTCGGCTGTTCGCCCTCAGCTGTAGCAGCGTCAACCGCCGCAGCGGGTGCTTCCGGTGTAACAAGCGCGGCATCCACAGTCTGCTCGACCGGCGCTGGAGTGTTCTTCTGCTTTGCCATGATCGTCTCCGAGGGACGCCCCATCGTGGGGCGCCCCTCCGTTCGTGGGCCGCGCGGTTAAGCCGCGGCGCCGTGCTTGAAGGTCTTCACCGCGCCGCCCACGTCGACCAGGTTGCCGCCAGAGCGCATCCACGCCATGAAGCCCACCTGCCCCTTCTTGACGTAGGCCGAGTCGTTGAAGCGGAACAGGGTCACCGCCATCACGTCGCGGATCTTGTAGTAGCTGAAGTCACCGAACGCGATCGACGTGGCACCTGCGGCCGGGGCCGGCGCGTGCTGGTTGATCTGGATATCGCGGTTCAGCAGACGATCCGGCGCACCGCCCGGATTGCCCTGCTCGTAGCCCGGCACAAAGATCGGCCGGCCCTGGTCGTCCTTCACCTTGCGGATCAGCTTCAGCATGTCGTCGTGGAACATCCACTTGGCCAGCTGGCGATACGCGGGATCGACGCTGTGTTCCAGGTCCACCAGGTCGTCGTAGGTAATGATCGGCAGCGCCGAAACCGCACCAATCTTGCCCACGGCCGCTGCGGTGAAAGCGCCCATCGGCTGACCCACGCCGGTGCCGACGGTGTAGTTGCGATTGGTGACGCGGCCCAGGCGGGTCTGCAGACGCTTCTCGATGAACCCTGCGATATCGGCGGTGCTGTCCTGCAGCAGCTCCCACGGCACGGTGACCACTTTCGAGCTGTACTTGTAGACCTGCAGGCCCTTGGTGCCGAAGGCCACGTCCTGATCGGTCGCCGACTGGTTCTCGGCGACCAGCTCACCCTCTTCCGAGGTGCCATCGCTGGTCGGGTACTGCATCGGCTCGCCGCCGGCCGTGCTGAACACGTCGGCGACCTGGCGCATGCCGCCGAACGCCTTCAGAGCGTCCAGGATCTGCTGGGCCAGCGTGGTAGGCACTGTGTAGCCGCCCTGCTCAGGATTCACGGCCGGGTTGCCCGACATGGCGGCATTGACCTGCTTCCAGTCCTCGGCGTTCAGGGCGCTGTCGCCGCCGCGTGCCCAGCGGTCGAACAGGCGCTCTTCGTTGGACAACTCGCGGCCGCCGCGGTTGGCGGTGTCGTGTTCACGCACGCCCTGCTCGCGCAGCGCTTCATCGGCCGTCAGGTCCATGACCTTCTGATGGCGCTCAATGGCCGCATCAATGCGCTCGATCTCGGCCACGTTCTCGTCGTACTTGGCCTGGTTCTCCGGCGTCCACTTGTTGCCGTCGCCGGTGCTGGTGTCCAGCAGGTTGCGGGTTTCCTTTGCCAGCGCGGTACGGCGCTCCCGCTCGGCCTGAATGTTGAAGGGCATTGGCTATTTCCTCTGGTCGAAAAAAAACCGCCTTTCGGCGGTCGGAGTAACTGCGGGCGGGAGTCGCTTACGCAGCGGAGCGTTCCAGCAGCGCCAGACGGCGCGACAGGTTGGCTTTGTGGGCCGCGGCGGCTGCGCCGTCGTCGGGTTCGGTCTTGCGATTGGCCAGCGCGGCCGGAGCGTTGTCGTATGCGGAAAGATCCCAGGTGTTGGATGCCTTCTTCTTGCCCACGATCTCCACCACCTCGTCTGCGAAGCCGTGTTCCTTGGCCTCGTCAGCCGTGAACCAGGTCTCTTCGTCCATCCACTGGACGATCTGCGCCTGATCCTTGCCGGTGCGGCGGGTGTAGTCACCAGCCAGGCCGGCATCGATCTTGGCCAGCAGCTCGCCAGTCTTGGTCATGTCTGCCTTGTTGCCGACTGTGATTGTCCACGCGTTGTGGATCATGAACCCGGCGCCTTGGCTGATCTCGACCTTGTCGCATGCCATGCAAACCCCCGTCATAGCCGAGGCGGCCAAGCCATCGATGTGGGCAATTACCGTTGCCTTGTGCTGGGCAATGGCGGTCATCATCGAACGTGCCGCGAACACGTCGCCGCCGGGCGAGTCAATGCGCAGGTGGATCACGTCCGCGTCAATGCCCGCCATGGCCTGGGCGAACATCGTTTCGTCAATGTCGCCCCACCACCCACCGATAACGCCGTGCAGGTAGATGGTGGCCTCGTTGCCGTCCGCCTCGGCGCGGATCGGCTGGGACTGGCCTGTATTGTTCTTGGCCAGCTGCAGCAGCTTAGGAATCGGCATCGTCAGGGTTCCTTTCAGGGTCGTCGCCGCTGGGCTTCGCCGGCGGCGCGGGATCTTTCGGTTTGTAAAGCTCGTCGCCACCCTCGATGGGAGGCAGGTTCTTGAGGCGGCGGACTTCGTTCACGGCCATCCAGCCTTGTGTTCCGGGGCCGCCCAGCGCTTTGCTGAAGTACTCAGCCTGCGTTTTCGAGTCACCGGCCATGAACATGTCAACGTTGTGCTCAACGAAGTAGCGCGGCGTGCGGAACAGCTTGCGGTTCAGCTCGTCCTTTATCCGTTTCAGGTGCGGACCCAGCGTGTACTTCACGAAGCCGATGCCCATACTCTCGATGCCGCTGCCCCAACTGGTGGACTTGGTCGTCTCGCCGATCATGTGAGGCGGAACACCGAATGCGCGAGCCACGTCGATGACCTGCCATTGCCGGGACTCCAGCAGCTGCTGGTCGACGGCGGACATGGTCAGCTCCTTGATATCGAGCCCTTCCGTCAGGATCAGAGGTATGCGGCGGTTGCCCTGCGTGCCTCCGTACTTTTTGACCCAGGCATCGCGGAAGTCATCCTGCATCGCCTGGTTCATCTTGTTGGTCGCCGTGATGGCCACCTCCGGCTTACCGCCCTCGCTGAAGAACTTGCCGGCATGCTCATCCCCTTGGATGGCAATGCCGATGCCGTTCCGAGCACCCCACTGGATCACCGACATGCCGTGCACGCCGTTGAATCCGAAGCCGGGGAAATGGAGCACATCGTCCTGGTCAACGGTGAAGTACCCCTCCACGTCGTGGAACGTGTACTGCAGGCGCGTCGGTTCACGCGGGCTGGTCTTGTCCTGCTTGAGAATCATCACTCTGTCGCAGGGCCAGGGAATCAGCCCGGTCGCCACGCCGGCGCGGTTGCGCGTCATGTAGGCGACGCCATCACCGCGCAGCAGCATTTGGCCGACGATGAACTCCCAGCCGGTGGCGCTTGACCAACCGGAGGAGAACTGTTCGTTAAGCAGCCACCAGTAGTCGTGCTCAGCCCGCTTGCGGTGCCCATCCACGCGCTCGAAGACGGGTAGCGGCAGCTGGGCTATCGCACCTGCCAGCAACGAAACGGCGGCGAACACCGCCGAGACCCGCATCGCGGATTCCGGGCTGACCACGGCACCAGAGGCGGTCGTCGGGTTCCCGAACACCTCGAACATTGCCGGGCTGGAGGATTGGATCACCTCGCCGTCGACCAGGTTGCTGATCGTCGGCTCGATACGGTCGCGGGCATCGGCCCGCCGGTTCTTCTCGAATAGTCCGAACATCAGTCGATCACCACGAAGCCTTGTTGGGTTGTGCCGGTGTCCCGCGCCTGCATGGCGCGGCCCATGGCCATGATTAGCGCCACCGCGCCGTCGATCTTGCTCTCCATCTTTTCCTTGCGCGGGTAGACGTGCTCCTTCGCGTCCAGGCGCGCAACCACGTTGCCCATCATCCATGTCATCGCCGCGTTGCCGTCGTGCCACAAGCGACGTGAGAGGATCAGCGCTTCCACTTCCTTCATCGGCTCAGATAGATTGCGTACGGACTGTGCCATCTCGACCACCGGCAGGCTTTCCTGCTCCAACCTCGTCATGAGGTACGCCGCCTGGGCTGGATCGAATGCGATATCCCGCACGTCGATGCCGCGTGCGGCAAGCTCCTTCAGCTCTTCTTCGATAAAGGCGTAATCGGTCATGTTGCCGGGGGTGGACACGATCAGCTCGTCCAGCAGGAAATGCTGGTACTTCTCGTTATCCTCCACGGCCGATTCCGGCACATAGAACCTCGGGATGACGTAATAGCTGTCGTCCTTCTCGAACAGCATCACGACTGCGGCCACGTCCAGCTTGGAAGCCAGGTCAACGCCGACCCAGCAGGGGCACCCGGCGAAGTCGTCAATCTTAAACGCCCGCTTCTGCCGCTGCCACGCCAGCATGTTCATCCACGCGAGCTTGGCGCCCACCCAGTCGTTCAAGTGCTTGGTGCGGAAAGCGCTCTGCTTGCTGGCTGAGCGCTTTGCCTTAGCCAGCTGATCGAGCAGGAACTGCTCGAATACAGACACGCCGTAGTTGGGGTTAGCTTTGCGCAGGCTCGCCGGGTCGTCCCAACGGTCGCCCTCATCGATGCAGTAGATCGCGGCGAAAACCGTTTCGTCGGTGACCTCGCCGCGCAGGATGCGTATCGCATCGCCCCGCATTTCGAAGCAAGGGCCGGATAGATTGGTGCCGGCTGTGGTGATGATCGACAGCAGGGGCTGCTCGCGCGCGCCCATACCCGTTTCCATCGCATCGACCATGTGGTCGTCGTCGTGCTCGTGGTACTCGTCCACGAGCGCAGCATGCGGGCTCGAACCGTCGCCCGGCTTGCCGATCATCGTCTCGAACTTCGACATGTCCTCCATGACGAAGAGCGGGCCGGGGTTCTTCGGGTTGCCAGCCTGCTCAATGCCGAAGCGCGAGCGCAGCGCCGGCAGTTTCTGGACCATCTGCCAGGCCGGCCGAAACACCTCGAAGGCCTGTTTCTCGCTGGTAGCGCCTGAGTAGACCTCGGCACCTGCCTCGCCGTCTGCGCAGAACAAGTACAGGCCACGGGCAGCCAGGCGAAGCGACTTGCCGTTCTTGCGCGGGATCTCCTCGTAGGCACGGCGGAACCGCCGATGCCCCGTCTTCTTGTGGACCCAGCCGAACAAATTGCACTCAATGAAGCGCTGCCAGGGCTCAAGCACCAGCAGCCGTTTCTGCGCCGCCCACTTTCCCTTGGTGTGCGGCATCTTCTCCATGAAGCGCACCGCACGGTCTGCCTTCTCGGCGTCGTACTTGTAGGGCCAGTCGGCCCCCTTTCGCTTCAGGTCATCGAGGAACCGCTGGCAGGCCAACCGGATGAACTCGTTGGCAATGATCTTTCCCGCCGTCACGCCCTTGGCGTAGGCCTTGGCTGATTCGGTGGGGGTCATGGATCAGAACTCGTCGAATGGGTTGCCCTCCGGGGTCTTCTCGGTCCCCAGCTTCTGACGGTCCGCCGGGGTCAGGCCCAAGCGCGCCAGGCAGCCGATCAGGTGGGAGTACTTGGCCGCGACGAACTCGCCGCGATTGGCGCGGAACTCGGAAAGCAGCGATGACGCCACTTCCATGATGAAACGGTCTGCGCTGGTGAGGACGCCCGGCAGGGCGCACTTCTCCAGCTCCTTCCAGACCACTGAGACCTCTTCCGGCAGATGGCCGGGCACCTTGCCCAGCGCCTTCCCCGTCTTTGGCGCCTCGGTCTTGTAGCGCTGTGGGTTGCGCTTATCCGCCCCCTTGAGCTTGGCCAGCTCGGCGGGCTGCTTGTGCCTGGCCATCGCCGGTCAGCTCCAAATCTGAAATTCAAATTCTGTGGACGCGCGAAGAAAGGGGGGCGCGCGTATCGTCGCGAGAGGGCGCCGAACTTTGACCCTCCCCCTCGTTCAAATGTTAATATTTCGTTAATTTGTGTGATTCTGTACGTTCCACGCTCGTGGAACAATCAATCCCGCGCTCCTCGGCCGAATCCGCCGTTCTCCAGCGCTGTTTTCGTGCTGTGGCACGGCCGGCACAGGGGCTGCAGGTTGCTGTCGGCGTTGTTGGCATCGTCCCCGTCGATGTGGTCGACCTCAGTGGCTGCCCGCACCCTTCCCTGCTCCGCGCAGCACCTGCACAGCGGCTCACGGGCCAGCACCACCGCTCGGATCCGCCTCCAGAGCGCTGAGTTCGTTGGCAGCGCGCGGCGGGCCTGCCTCTTGCGCACCTGGGCGCTGGTTTCTTTGTATGGACGCCAACCTGCCGCTCGGTGCTGCGGTGGCCTGACAGGCATCAGTACGGGTTCCCGTCCAAGTCCACGCGCGGAGGCTCTGCACCTTCGTCCGGAACCGGTGTGCCAGCCTCCTCCTCCAACAGCTGCGCGACAGCTTGGACCAGCATGCCGACATGCGCCGCCAGCTCCGCGATCTGCTCGCCCTGCTGCTCGATGACCCCGACCAGACGGTCAATGCGAGCGTCTGGGCTGCCATCGATGCGCGCGGCCAAGGCGGCGTCGGCGGCTGCGCGCGCAGCTTGCTCGGCGGCCAGTGCTGCCGCCAGCGCTTCAATCCGTGCAACGTCCATCAGCAACCCTCGTTGTTCGAAGTGCCAGGTCGCGGCGTATCCACCGCTCGACCCGATCCCAGTCCGGTTCCATGCCCGTCGTCCTGGCAAACCCCACCACTGCGGCGAGGTAGCAGCGGAGCCACCACCGCATGCGGACGGATACCACCACAGTTTCGCTGAGAGCATTCATGGCGATGGGTGCCGAGGCCCGACGCCACTGGCAATACACCGTCCGCTCTGATCTCGCCGCAGACGAGAGAAGTGGTGGCCTGAGCCAGTCCGTCTGTTCCCGATCCGATATGAATGCGCGACGTTGTGAGACTGATCGCACCACTCAAGGTTCTGCACACTAGCGTTCCGCGTGTCCGCATCAATGTGATTCACCTGCGGCAGGCCAGCGGGGTTGGGGATGAAGGCTTCGGCTACCAACCGGTGCACCATGCAACGGGCGCGGCTCCCGCCCGCATCCGCGAGAACGATCCCTGGATACTTCGCACCCCAGGTATGTAGCCGAAGAATCTTCTGCCGCAGCAGTTTCCGGCCCATCAACCCATTGCGCTGAGTCATAGGAACGTATCTTTCAACTGACCTGACGCGGCCATGGCTACTGACCTCGTATCTGCCCTCATAGCCAGCAATGGCGGCCCACACTTCTCCGTTCATACGTCCTCCACAAGCCAACCTCCCCCATCACGCTTCTTGCGGGGATAGGCAATTCGAAACACGAAGGGATACATCTCGGCGGCTACCTTCATCTTCACCTTCGCGTCGTCGGTATAGATGGCCTTGGATCCTTTGCAGTCGTGAAGCTCAAACTGCCCGTCCGACCGCAGGACTGCGAAATCCACGGTCAGGAAGGTGTTGTTGGCCAGCCTGAGCTTGACCCCCTCGAACCGATACCAAAGGACCTCGCCAGCCGCCTGCAGCGCGCGCAGCCGCTCGGCATACGCGGCCTCGGTCTTGTTCATCTCGCCGGCCTTCAACCGGCCCAGCGCCAGCATCCGGCCGTTCATTGCGTCACCGGCTGCCGGTCAGCCGCGATCACCGCTTGGCAGGCTCGGACATGGGCTTCGGCGTCGGTGACGATTCGAACAGCAGCTCCGACAACCTCTGGACGTAGTTCGGCGCGCGCATCACGTTCGACGGCGCCGGCGGCAGCTTCGGACAGGCGAGCGGTGTGGCA
>Ga0182006_1001959_pt1 | contig 11671 bp, 11 predicted proteins | sample Sormic07211104_1_FD_123022 | JGI IMG/M metagenome (GOLD analysis project Ga0182006, IMG submission 123022) | Rhizosphere microbial communities from Sorghum bicolor, Mead, Nebraska, USA - 072115-104_1 MetaG | ecosystem: Host-associated > Plants > Roots > Rhizosphere | place: USA: Nebraska...
ACATCATTAAACAAGAGTTTATCACAATTCGTAAACTCAAATGACGGGCCTTTTTCAGCTGCGATATCTACATTTGAAAAGGTGATATTTGCTGCCAGATTTCCGGTAAAACCTTCTTTGGCTTCCATATTAATATTTGTAAAAGTAAGTTCATCAACAGGCATTTCTTCGATGCCATAAATGACTCCTGCTTTGTTAATGCTTCTTCCCGTTACATTGCTGATTGCTATATTTCTAAAGATCGGAGTACGTTCTGAAACCGGTTCTGCTTTGGATGATTTATCATAAAAAAGATCAAACGTAAAAGCGTTACGGCTTATATTTCGCATCACTATATTGGAGACCATAATGTTTTCCACAACTCCGCCACGCCCTCTGGAAGCTTTCAAACGGATTCCTGCATCTGTACCGTCAAAAACACAGTTTGTAATTACTACATTTTTTACACCGCCAGACATTTCGCTTCCAATTACAACACCTCCATGACCTGCCAGCATCACACAATTGGTAATGGTAATGTTTTCGCATGCTTTTCCATATTCGCGTCCGTGAAAATCCCGTCCTGATTTTATCGTAATGCAATCATCGCCTACACTGATAAAACAATCGGATATTCTAACATTGGAACAAGAAGAAGGATTTATCCCATCTGTATTTGGGCCGTGCGGTTCTTTATCCGGATTTATGATAGTCACTCCGTGGATCCGCACATCATTGCATCCAACAGGATTAATAGTCCAAAATGGCGAATTTAAAATGCGAATTCCTTCAATATTAATTTTATTACATTCAAAAAACTGGATAAAAGGAGGTCTGAAAAACTGCGTTTTTAATGTATTTTCATAATACGCTTCTACTTTTAATTCTTTGTTTTGTCCTGCCCAAAGTTTTTGCAATTCAGTTGGTTCTTGAAGAGTGCCGTTTAATTTTAATGCTGCATTGATTCTCTTCGCTTCTTCCCACCATGCAAAACCATTTCCGTCTATAGTTCCTTCACCTTTAATAGTAATATTTTCAGCTTTTTGGGCATTAAGCAACGGAGCAAATGTTTTCATAAAAACTCCTTCATAACGCACTTTTTGAAAAGGCAGATAATCTTTAAATTCAGATGAAAATTTTAAAACTGCCCCAGCCTCTAAATAGATTGTAATATTGCTCTTTAAGGTTACAGCACCTGTTAAGTAATTGCCTGCGGGAAAATATAAGGTTCCTCCTCCATCTTTTGAAGCGAGGCCAATGGTTTTATGAATGAGAGCCGTACAGTTTTTTTTACCTGAACTATCTGCGCCAAGTGCTTTAAGGTTGTAGCTTTTCGCTAATACACTTAGAGTATTTATAAAAAAGAGGAAACAAAATAGTTTGTAATAAATTTTATGGTTCATGGTTTAAAGAGTATGATAGTAAATAAGAATATTAAAAACTTAAGGAGTTGCCGAGTTTAGTAACCATTGGTTCTCTACTCTGAAAATGATATTAAAAGTGAGTTTCTTATTTTGTTCAAAAGAAAGAAGATGAGACCATTTGACACGCTTAGCTGTCAAGGCTCCCGGGCCGTAATTTTCAAATTCAGCAAAATAGGCCGTTTTTTCACTTTCAGATTTTCCCCAATTGTGCCATCCTTCCGGATTAATATGGGCATCCATAAAGCAGCTGGAAAAAATTACATTCGCGTATTCCCGCCAGGGACGTCCGAGATAAACTTTACAAACACTCGGGGCTGACAAAAGCCTGCAATTCAAAAAAACAAAACCATATCTGCTGTTTTTAGAAGTATTAGCTGCAGTGATGTACGAATTAGCCTTACTGTATAAGGTACAATTATCAAAAATAGCTGTGGCCGAACCAAAAATATAATCGGTAGTGCCTTCAATGTAACAATTATTAAAATAGTGACGGCTATTTTCTCCCGCGGCATATAAAGTATCCTGATTGCCTAAAATTTTACAATTGGACGCTTTAAAATAATCTCCTTCCACATGCAGGGCAACAGCTTGTCCCACAGGTCCTGCAGTATTTTCTATTGTAATATTCTGAATACTAATATTATCAGCAAGTACTTTTAAAGTATAACTTGTAAAAGTGCCAATGTCAGGCTGGCCGTTATAGTTATTAAATGAAATGACCGTCTGGTCCTTGTTTTCTCCAATTAGACAAATATTACTATTAAAAGAATCTATTATGATTTTTTCCCTGTAAATGCCTTTTTTAATAAAAATAGTCTTTCGATTAGATGGGAAAGCACCACAGGCAGTAATGGCTTGCTGAATCGAAGTAAAATCGGCAGTTCCGTCTACTGAAACAGTAATAGTGTCCTGAAGGGCTATACTCCATGCTTTTGGAAAGGGATTAAAAATTAAAAAAAAACAGAATAATAAAGTGATATTTCTTTTCATTATATGATTTAAAAAACGGAAGTGCATCTAAATATGGTTATTGATAACAGCAGCTTAAAATATAGATGCCATAATTTTAAGCTGACTGCAGTTGCAAACATAGAGCGTTTCCCACTAAAGGATATGGGACATATTACAATTACTCTGGGGTGAAATCGCAAAAAAAAAATGAAAAAACTATGGAAACATGAAAACCTAAAGCAATTCCGAAATATTCGTGCTGTTAGTCAAACTTTACAATTCAAATTCGTTGAAAAAATATTTTAAAAACATAAATTAAAAAAAGGGTAAAGCACAAAATGCTTTACCCTTCTAAATGAATAAACTAAATAAATAATTTTTACGTTAGAAGCTTCGAATCCCGTCAAGGTCCAGGCTGATATGACGGTACCAAGTTATTTGTGCAAGTGGCACTTGCACAATTGGAAAGTCCGGATAAGCTTCCAATTTCCCAGTATAACTTCAGCATTTCAGCAGTGATTTTTAATGCGGTCTAGGTATGGATAATACATCTTATGCATCAGTATAATAAAAGCATTGAGAAAAGAATATCCTGCAATTCTTTCATTCAAACCAACGCCCCTCTCCAACTATCATCCCCTTCACAGGCCAAAATCAATCTAAAAAAATCTTCAAAAATTAAGAACAATCTATAAGAACAATCTAAAAGAAAGGAAAAAAAAGCTAACTAACTAACTAACTAACTAACTAACTAACTAACTAACTAACTAACTAACTAACTATAGCTATTTCTGCCAAATCTGCTTTATTATCAGCAATGTAAAACCTGCAGTGCTATTTATTATTTTTACACTCTATAGCACTAGTGCATCATTTAATTTTAATTTAAGATGAAAAGAGTTAAAACTACTATCAGACCTTTTATTACAGTACACAATGCAGCTAGAGCAGTTGATTTTTACATCAACGCTTTTGGGGCTGTTGAAGCAGAAAGATATTCACTTGAAAACAATAAAATATCATCAGTGCTCACAATTGATGGCGCAGGCTTTTATGTAAGCGACGAACAGCCCTGTGATGGCGGCCAGACCGGCACCATGCCATCCAATTCTCTGGTCAGAATAGTTTTAGAAAGTGAAAATGCAGATTCAATATTTGAAAATGCAGTCCAGTACGGTGCAGTTGCAATCTGTCCCATGGCGACAGAAGAAGACTGGAGGATCGGAAAGCTGAAAGATCCTTTTGGACATATCTGGGAAATTGGCTATCCCCTGGTGAAGCAATAATAAAAGAGCGAGGGACATTATTGTACGGATCTCCAAAATGGCTTTACAGCTTTCCCAGCTTATCAGCTTGTATTTGAATAACAATGCCTGCAGCATTTTGTTTTGCAATGCTGCATCTGTCTGCCTGTCTGTGTGATAGCTATTTTATAAATCGAATCCATTATTCTGTAAAAAAACAACTGCCTATCCTCTTTACTTTTGTTAAAGGAGAAATAAAACGACAAACAGCCGCGGAACAACTGGTGAACGGTCGCTTATTGAAAACGACATTGAAAAGTCAATTTAAAAATATAAAATGATGAAGGCAGATAAACATGAAAATTACGGTCAGGATGACAAGAATTTTCAAAATACAGACCAAGGCAAGCAGCTGCAGAAAGCTTCCCCCTCTTCAGCGAATCCCATTGCGGACAATACTGAACCGGCTGACGCAGATGATCTGAGTACCGATGATATCAGCAACCCTTATGATTCAGAGAATCTTGACAACGAATCGGACAGTGAATCCAAAGATATTACCGAGAAGGACATTGAAGAGGATCTTATAGAAAATGATCCCTCTGAAGGTTTTGAAACTGACATTGGCACTGCTGGAAACAAGGAGCGTGAAAACGGCGCCTTTCAGACAATTGAACCTGATCTTGATAATCCCATAAACAGGGAATTCGAAATCGGGCAGCTTGGAAATGAAGAGCTTAAAGAAGACGAAATCATCAGAAATGAAACAGGTAATGGCGCGCCCGGCAGGAACAAACCTTCGCAGCGAAAATTTTAAAACCTTGATAACGTTTTTTTTTATGCAGTCCTGGGAATAATCCGCTTTACCGCGGTGCAATAATTCGCACAACCGCGTTAAGCCGCCTCCTCCAATGGCAGGCAAGCGCACCTGCCCATTTTCTTCTTGAAGAAATTTCATCCTGTAATTTGAATTCAAAAGCAAATGCCATAAAATTTTATATTACGCACTAAATAAAATGCTGCATCAAAATATGCGCATTATATAGTTGTGGCAGTCAATGACTTTTAAGCTGACCCGTAAACAAACATACATAGATAAAAGCGCCCGCTATCGCGAAAAGCATCTTTTTTAAATACATCCCAATCAATACGCAACTACATGAAAATAGCTACTTATAATGTAAACGGGGTTAATGGGCGGCTTAATGTCCTTCTCCGTTGGCTGGAGGAAACAGCTCCCGATGTTGTTTGCCTGCAGGAGCTCAAGGCACCGCAGGGCAAATTCCCGCTAAAAGCCATTAATGATGCAGGCTACAATGCCGTCTGGCACGGGCAGAAGCAATGGAATGGCGTGGCCATACTGGCACGTAACATGGAAATTGAGGAAATAACACGAACGCTTCCAGGAGATGAGGACGACAGCCAAAGCCGGTATATAGAGGCGCTGATAGGCGGCATTGTAATTGCCTGTCTTTACCTGCCCAACGGCAATCCGGCGCCTGGCCCTAAACTCGAATATAAAATGCTGTGGTTTAAGAGGCTGGCCAAGCGGGCCGCTATACTGTTGAGTTTAAACACCCCGGTCATACTTGCGGGAGATTTCAATGTGATGCCCGCAGAGCTTGATGTTTATAAGCCCGAACGCTGGGTAAAAGATGCGCTTTTCCTGCCCGAGGTCCGAAAATCATTTGCTGAGCTTACCGCACAGGGATGGACTGATGCCATCCGCAGCTTATTTCCCGATGAGGTCATCTACACCTTCTGGGACTATTTCAGAAATGCCTACACCCGCAATGCAGGGCTTCGGATCGACCATTTCCTCTTGAGCCCTCAAGTAGCCAAAAAACTGAAATCAGCCTCGGTGGACCGCCACGTGCGCGGATGGGAAAAAACCAGTGACCACGCTCCGTTATGGATTGAAATTGATCCTTTGTAAGAGATATTACTGAAACTAAAAAGTAACCTTTTACCATAAGAAACAAATCCTATGGAAGATTTAATAAAGCAGTTCGAAAAAGATCTCAAAGCGCACATGGAAAGTGCATAGAACGCTTCCACAGAGCCTGATGGTATCCAAAGGCTGGACCAGACCGAAAAAACAGTTTTGGATTACGTGGATAATTATCTTTTGGAATCTCCCCTGATCGCAAGGGATGTGGAACGTTCTACCCAAGATGTGCTGGATGAATTTGCCCGATCCAAAATAAAAGGCATCGACTAGCCGCTCCCGGTTATTGGCTCCTCTATTTATTACGTGAAAACAACTCGTGGCCCCATCCAGCCTATCTATTGAAAATGCCAATTATTGCAGGCACTGGCGTAGCGGATCCATACAGAAAATACAGAGCAGCGGCAGATTGCATCATTTAAATTCTTATCCCTTGGATTCCCTGGATCCCGACTGATTGGGCAACAGGCTTACCAGTCGCCATGCCGGCAAAAATGGCAAAATTAGCGTCGACACGGACTTCTTTTACGCAAAGGCCTAAAAAAAACCTGCACCATAAGAAAACGGTACAGGTTCATTAAAAAAAGCAAATCTAATCTTGGAATTGCAATTTGAAATTATTTTTGATCTTCTTCTTTAGCATCGAAGTTGATCGTATTATAAGCAGCTTCCGTCAGTGTCACATCCGCCTGTTTTTCTTCAGACAAGGTTTTCTCCAGAAGCAGCACCGCGTCATCCTCTCCCAGCGTTGCAGCAAAGGCAGCCAGCGTGCCGTAGCTCGCAATTTCGTAATGCTCAATTTTTTGTGATGCGGCAATAATTCCGGCATCTCTTACCGGTCCTTTTTCAGTTTCCTCCATAATGCTTTCTCCCTCTTTGATAAGTCCTTCCATGGCGTCGCACTTTTTAGCCGCCGCCTTCTCGCCTACCGATGTAAAAACTTTTTCAAGTCTTGCAACCTGCTCCTGAGTTACCGATAGATGCTCATTGATAGCGCTGATCAGATTTTCAGAAGTCGCATTTTTGGCCATTTTAGGAAGTGCTTTAACCAGCGCCTTTTCAGCCCAGTAAATATCTTTCAGAGAATCCACAAATAATTCTCTGAGGCCTTCTGCAGCTGAAGATTTGGCTTTTAAAGTTCCTTTTGACGACGTCTTAGCGGCGGTGGATTTAGCCGATGCGGCTCCGGTTTTGCTTTTTGAGCCAGCTGTATTTTTTATTGCAGTTTTCATAATTATTTTTTTTAGTTAATAAGCCAAATTTACAATGAGCGTGCCAACGATGCCTTACAGCTTTTCAACCAATTCTTACAGCATTTAAATATTGAAATGCAGGAAATTGCGATGATGAAGCGCATAACTTTTATGCGTTACCGCATGTGAGCGCATGAAATGCTGCTCATGAATTTTTATTTCACTGCTTTGATGTAAAAGGTGATATATTATAGGCTGTTTTTATTTTTTTTTATTTTTTTTCATTATCAGGTTCGAGTCCCGTTCCCGCTACACAGACGAAAAGCTTCAGAGAAATCTGGAGCTTTTTTTTGTTATTACTCATAATTGAAAGGTGGAACTAATGGGTGAAAATTTAAATAATATTTTTTCATCTCTTCGGTCATAAGATTCATTACAAATCCATTCTGCTGATTATCTAAAAAATGTGGTAGTGTTAAATATGGTTTCCAAAAAATGTGATTATCAGAACTACTTGCTGAAAATGAGCCATCACTTTTAAATGAAAAAATAACATAATCCCCTTGTTCAAAAACTTCGAGAATACCTCCATCTTCATCTATTATGTTTTTATTTCCTAAATAGAACTTTTTAATTCCTTCAATAGCATTTTGATTACTGGGATCAAACCACATTTTAGCAATCAAATCTCCATTAAAATTAAAAACCTGTTTCGAATATATTTCATACAGTTCTTCATTATGATAATGGTTACCTTTCCACAGGTTATATCCATTAATAACTTCTAATTCACTCATTATTTCCCATCGGTGGATTTGATCTAATTTTGGAATTAAAATTGATAAATTTTCCGACTGATCCATATAATATTCTCCATCCCAAGCAATATCACCTTCAAAACATTTAAGTTTGATTTTTAGTCTATTAGTATTAGAATCATAAATTAGTTTTGTATATTCTGATAAAATATTCATTTGTTCTTTAGTAATGATAACTCCCAGTGTGTCTCTATATTCAATTCTTGAATTCATTTTGATTGGTTATTGAAGTTACGAATGTGGCTTAAATTTGTTACTAACTGACTTGGATATTTGACAATACCACACAAAAACCAACCAAATTCGGGCAGATATGTCTGACAACTTTCAAGCAACATTTATTTTCAAATTTATACTTTTTCCATTATAAATAATCAAAAGTACTTTTATTTTGATTGATGCTTTTTGTAATTTACACAAAGGACTATACAAAACAAAACATAGAAAAAAAATAAGATGCACATGCTAAAATACCGTAATAATCCAAGATAATTTGGTTAGATAATTGAATGCTTCCCGCTGCAAACTGGTACTTCTAAATATGTTTAAATTTTGCAATTCAAGTTTCGTGGCAGAATCATGGCGCAAGCTATACGTACAAAACAGAAATCCAGCAAAATCATGGGCTAACAAATTTAGGCTCATCCCTACCAAGCTCCTTTATGTGCTCGCAGGATATATAGTGCATAAAAATTACTTCCGCTGATGGATGCTCAGTCAAGAATGCCTTTTCCATATATTTTCTCCACATGGAAGATATAGCTGTCCAGTATCGCGGTGCGAAGGAAAAACCTGCTGACTGCAGCGGCTTTCGCATCTGACCTCTGATGTCCGAATGACCATTCCAATAGGTTCGCATAATCCTGAAGCTGGCTGGTATCAAGGACTTTTCGCAGGCCCCTTTCCGTATTTGCAAACGATTTGAGCATGGGAAGATCATTGCGGCTATCTTCATACCGGTCGAGTCCGGCCAGTATCTCGTCAAACTCCTTCCGCAACAGCTCCAAAACTGCCTCCAGATTATGCCCGTAAAAGATGCTGGGCATAAGTCCGGCTTTGTAGTGCGCATAATGCTCCTGCGATGTCAGCGGGTTTTCCAGATACTGCTCAAAAGTCTGGATCCTGCATGCATAATCCGCTTCAAAGATATTTGGGTTCTGATAATCTCTATCCATACCATCCGGCTTTTAAGTTATAGGCATAAAAATAGCTAATTTTTTATTGGCATCCAACTGCAAGGCAGTAGCAGCTGCGGACGATTCCCCATGCATTGAATGTTGCGCATCCGCTTTCTTTTGATCTGCTGGAACAGCTGCTCCAGACGGATTTCAAAAGCGCAAATAGAAAAGATAAATTTTCAATTCAAAACGGGTTAAAAGGGCGGCCAAAGCAGTGCCCGCCCTCACCGGCGTATAGCGTCAAATTCTTTCTTTCAATATGTTTAGCCCATTTACGGCAATATTAAAACAAAAAAGATGGGCATTGCCGCTCATCTTTACATTATCTATTTCTAAAATCTGCTCAAATTCAAAAGGTTAGAATTCTAAAATCTTATGCCGCTGGCTTTAAAACACTGCCCTTTTCTATCTGTATCATTGCTTTTCGCTCAGCAGGAAATTCTGCCTATTTTTAAAGCTTGTCCAGTCTAAAGTGATGATGTCCTGCAGGAGAGTTTTAAATCCCTGAAATGTGCTCGGCTTTATGGCGTACAAGTCTGCACCCAGCTCAAAGGAGCGATTAATATTTTCAGGGTTGCCGCTCGTGGAGAGCATCACCACCTTCACTCCGCTTAACTGCCCTGCACCCGCGCGAAGCTCCTCTAGGCATTCAAAGCCGTTTTTTCCAGGCATATTGATATCTAAAAATACAATTTCGGGCAGCTGGCCAGCCTTGCGGAAAAGAACATCCAGAAGCGCCTGCCCATCCTCAACCTGATGGACTTTGACTGGCAGGTTGAGCTCATCCAAGGCATCGATGAACAATAATCTGTCATCCTCATCGTCATCTGCATGGTAAATAATTTTGGTGGAATTCTGCTGTTGGAACATCGCTTTCAAATTTAGTGCAGTTCACAAGGCAAGAGCCAGCGAATCTGCAAAAGGTTATACTAAAAATCAATACAAGCTTTTGTAAATAGGTAAACGATCGAATTATGTCCGCGGAGCGGCTGGTGAAAAGCAAAGATACAGCTAATTTTTAGAAAAATTACCACAAACGGTTTAAATCATCGAAAGGATACTATATTCAACCTATTCCCTTAACATAAATTATCTGCTGCACGCTTGAAGCGGCACCTTTAAAGCTTTATAGCGTTAAAAAACAAAACTTCCGCAAAGTGAAAATTTTAGGAGGGCTGGAGCAACCGCGAGCCTAAGCTTTATAGAATTCCGGCATGCGTCCAAATCAGAAATGCAGCATAAAAGCGAGATACGAAAATTTCGTTCGAATCCCGCTTTTATCCCCTTAATAGTGAAGCTGCCTTGGCTTTCGCCACAAAAATCTAAGGCGGCTTAGATAAAAATTATAATAAGGGAAGCTTGTTTTTTACTGCGGCAAAATCCTAAGACAGCTGAGCTTTAAACAAGAGTTTGGAGCGGCATTTTCCTTTTATCGGCAAAAAAAACATTTTCATTTTAGCTTTTTACCTTTTATTTGCCGATAACGGAATCATATAAAAACATGAAATATCTTTCAGTAGTAGAATTTGCAAAAAAACTGAATCTGTCCGAAAGGACGGTTCGCAATTATTGTTCTGCAGGAAAATTAAAAGGGGTGTTCCTAACCGGTAAAACTTGGAATATTCCTGAAGATGCGGTAATCCCTAAAAAAGGAAATAGAAAAGCAGGCGCAAATATTTTATTGGACATTCTAAAAGAGCAAAAGGATATGAAGCTGAAAGGCGGCATCTATCACCGCACGCAAATTGATTTGACCTATAATTCAAATAAAATTGAAGGAAGCAGGCTGACTCATGATCAAACAAGATATATTTTTGAAACCAATACAATTGGAGCATCTAAAGAAAGCATCAATGTAGATGACATTATTGAAACTTCCAATCACTTTCGATGCATCGATTTTATTATTGAAAAAGCAAATAATAAGCTTACCGAATCCATTATAAAAGAACTCCATTTTTTATTAAAGTCCGGAACTTCCGATAGCGGAAAAGATTGGTTCAATGTTGGGGAATATAAAAGAATGCCCAATGAAGTTGGAGGCAATGAGACCTGTCCCCCTAAAGAAGTTTCCCAAAAGATGAAAGAACTGCTGACGAATTATCATGCGATTAAAGATAAAAATATCAAAGACATTATTGATTTCCATTATAAATTTGAAATCATACATCCTTTTCAGGATGGAAACGGCCGTGTAGGGAGATTAATCATTTTTAAGGAGTGCCTAGCCAACAATATAGTCCCATTTATAATAGATGAACAGCTGAAACTATTTTATTACAGATGGCTCCAGGAATGGACTGATGTAAAAGCATATCTGATGGATACCTGCCTTACAGCACAAGATAATTACAAATCGGTTCTCGACTATTTTGAAATACAATACAGGTAAAAGAACAGGACAAACCAATCAATTTAACAAATAAAACACTTATAACAGCATAAAGAAAAACAGCAAAAAACAAATCAAACAACTAAAAAACAAAAAGTTAAACATTAAATTTTAATAATTTTATTTAAACGCAAAATCGAAGCATACAAGCTTGTAAAAATTATAAACGCAGGACACATGCGGGTTTCAAGCTTCAAGTTCGAATCCTGCTCTCCTTTTAGAACCTGCGATCACAAGCCAATAAGACTCTCGCCCAAAGCTGAGAAACACTTTCAAAATTCCCGTCTCAAGATAATGCCGATAATTCTATTCGATTTTATTAAAGTCGCAAGCCGCTCCAAACCAACTCTATTTCGCCGGCCAAAAGCAAACAAACACATTTGAAAACAATTAAACCAAATCAGAAAAAAAAGATAACTGGCTAAAAATAAAAAAAGCCCTCATTTCTGAGAGCTTTCAGGCTTTATCGCAATGCTGTCCTGCAATCCTAAAGAGGTTTGAGCCATCAATCAGTTGGCCAGTTCAGTCCTTTGGGCCGGCAGCT
>Ga0182006_1001961_pt1 | contig 11653 bp, 8 predicted proteins | sample Sormic07211104_1_FD_123022 | JGI IMG/M metagenome (GOLD analysis project Ga0182006, IMG submission 123022) | Rhizosphere microbial communities from Sorghum bicolor, Mead, Nebraska, USA - 072115-104_1 MetaG | ecosystem: Host-associated > Plants > Roots > Rhizosphere | place: USA: Nebraska...
ACGGTGCGCAAGCCGGTGATGACGCTGCCGTCCGGCCGGCTGGTGTTCGGCCTGGGCGATGCTGTGGCCACCAACGACCCAATCACCGGACAAGGATCGTACAACGCCACCAAGGCCGGCAAAGTCTATCTGGACGCCATCCTGGCACGCGCAGACCAGCCCTACACCCGCGAGTGGATGGAAGCGACGTTCGAGCAGTTCTGGGACTACGCCCAATGGGTCGTGCAGTGGACGAACTCGCTGCTGACCCCGCCGCCGCCGCACATTCTCGGCTTGCTGGGCGCCGCACAGCAATCGCCGGCACTTGCCAAGACGATTGCGAACGGCTTCAACCACCCGCCGAGCTACTTCCCGTGGTGGGCTGACGCGCAAGCCTGCGAGCGCTTTATCGCTGAACACGAAACCGTCCCGGCTACGGCCTGAGGAGAACGCCATGTTGTCATGTCTCGCCCACGAGCCCACCGCCATGCACGCCAGCCGCCACAACACTTGGGGCAACGTCGACCTCGAACCCAAGGCGTTACGCAACCTGTTCGGCAGCTACCCGACCGGTGTTGCCATCGTCACCACGCGCACGCCTGACGGTCGCTCCGTGGGCCTGACCATCAATTCGTTCGCCACGCTGTCGCTGGATCCGCCGCTCGTGCTGTGGAGCCTGGTCGACCGCTCGCCCAATCTGGCCACGTTCCGCGAGTGCACGCACTTTGCGATCAACATCCTGGCGAACGGTCACGAAGACCTGGCCAAACGCTTTGCCACTGCCGCCGTGCCCGACAAGTTCGACGGCGTCGCGGTACAGGAAACACCGGAAGGCATCCCGGCGATTGACGGTGCGGTCACCACGCTCGTGTGCGCACATGACGATTGCCGGCACGTTGGAGACCACCTGCTGCTGATCGGCCGGGTGGTGCGCACGGCCAACCAGCCTGGCACGCCGCTGGTCTTCCACGCGGGCCGATTCACATCGCTGCACGCGGTTTCTTAAGTCCTGTAAAGCGCTTCGTTATCCCGTACCGCTGGAGAGCACCATGACGTCCACCCCATCCACGACGCTGTCCGCACTGACCGAAGGCCTGGCGCGCGGCAACGTCCGCATTGTCGATCTCACGCAGACGCTCTCGCCTTCGTTTCCTGCGTTGCAATTGCCGCCGCAGTTCGGGCAGGTCCAGGCGTTCAAGGTCGAGCGCATCTCGCACTATGACGAGGCCGGCCCCGCGTGGTACTGGAACAACTTCTCGTGTGGCGAGCACACCGGCACCCACTTCGATGCGCCGGTGCACTGGATCACGGGGCGCGACTACCCGGGCAACAGCGTGGACACCATCGCCCCGGAGAACTTCGTGGCGCCTGCGGTGGTGGTAGACGCCAGCGCGCAAGTCCGGGAAGACGAAGACTGGTTGCTGACGGTGGAATTCCTGCAGGCCTGGGAACAGCGTCACGGGCGCATCCCTGAAGGTGCTTGGGTTCTGTTCCGCACGGACTGGTCGCTTCGCGTGAACGACGCTGCCGCGTTCCTGAACTTGCGCGAAGACGGCGCCCACACGCCGGGGCCAACGCAGGAAGCGGTCGAATGGCTGATCCATGAACGGAATGTGCACGGCTTCGGCGTGGAAACGATCAACACCGACGCGGGGCAGTCTTACGCGTGGCCGGTGGCCTATCCGTGCCACACGCTGATGCACGGCGCAAACCGTTACGGCCTGCAGTGCTTGAAGAACCTCGATCAACTGCCGCCGCAGGGTGCGGTGATCGTGTCGGCGCCGCTCAAGATCGAAGGCGGCTCGGGCAGCCCGCTGCGCGTGCTCGCGCTGGTGGAGTAAGCCATGGCCGCCTCGTCGGATCCGCAAGTCATCTTCGTCGGCAGCGGCATCAATTCGCTGGTCAGCGCGGCATTGCTCGCCACACGCGGCAAGCGCGTGCTGGTGCTGGAGCGCAATGACAGGCTCGGTGGCTGCATCCGTACCGAGGAGCTCTTTCCCGGCTACCACCACGAGGTGATGTCGTCGTGGTATCCGCTCTTCGTCGGCAGTCCTGGCTATGCCGAACTCAAGCCCGCGCTGGAAAAGGCCGGACTGACGTTCGTGTCTCCGGAATACACCACCGGCCTGGTTCGGCCAGACGGCAGCGGCCTGGCGCTCAAACAGGATCTGACCGATGCGGTACGGCGCCTTGATGCCTTGGCCCCCGGAGACGGCACAGCCCTGGGCGTCATGGCTGCCCGCTTGTTCGGACAAGATGCGGAATTGACGTTCGGCCTGCTCAGCCAGAACCCCTATGGCTGGCAGATGCTCAAGCTGCTGTTCAGCCAATGGCGCAAGCGTGGTACCGACGGCCTCGCAGCCTTTGCGGCCGATTCGCTGGAGACCTTCCGGCGTTGGTCAGAACGCACACTCAGCTCGGACTTCGCCCGCGCGCTGATCGCACCATGGGTGCTGCACTCCGGCCTCGGCCCCGATGATGCGGGCTCGGCTCTCATCGGCAAGCTCACCTTCGCCTCAGTGGTCAGTGGCGGCATGCCCGTGGTCAAGGGTGGCGGTAGCCGCCTTGTGGAAGCGCTCGCGCAGGTCATCGAGCAGCATGGCGGGCGGCTGGTGACACGCGCATCGGTCGAGTCCGTCTTGACCGAGGGACATGGCCGCCACCGTCGCGCCATCGGCGTGAAGACAGCAGACGGACAGACGCTCCATGCCCAGGAGGCTGTTGTGTGCAACGTCACGCCCCAGCAGCTGTATGGCCGCCTGCTGACTGACATGCCGCAACCGGTACGCGAACGCGCCGAAGGCTATCGGTACGGCCGCGGGGACATGCAGATCCACTTCGCGCTCAATGCCCCACCCGCCTGGCGCGAACCAGAGCTCGCCAAGGTCCCGCTCGTCCATCTGACCGAGAGCATGGAACAGGTCTGCACCTCCGTCACCGAAGCCAACAATGGTTTGCTGCCGCGCCGTCCTACGCTGGGCATTGGGCAACCGACAGTAGCGGACCCATCGCGTGCACCTGCGGGTGGCTGGATTTTGTGGATTCAGATGCAGGAACTGCCGACGCAGCTCAAGGGCGACGCGGCGGACGAGATTGCCGTGCCCGCCGACGGTCGCTGGACCGAAGCCGTGCGCGAAGCCTTTGCAGACCGCGTGCAAGCGCGGCTCGAGAAGGTCATGCCGGGGCTGGCACAACGCATTGTCGGCCGACGCGCCTACTCGCCGGCGGACCTGGAGGCGTTGAACTGCAACCTGGTCGGCGGCGATCCGTACTCAGGTGTCTGCTCGCCTGATCAGTTCTTCTGGCTGCGACCGTTCGCGGGTGGCCACGGTGCGCGTGCGCATCGCACACCGCTGGCCAACGTGTTCCATATCGGCGCCAGCACGCACCCCGGGCCGGGCCTGGGCGCGGGCTCCGGGTTCATGGTGGCCCAGCACCTCAGTCCTCGCTAGCACCCCACACCTCACTCCACTGCATCGCCCCGCCCTGCCAACCACGCAGGGCGCGGACGGTGTCGTCCCACGTTTTCTCAACCATGGTCAAGGAAAACGCCATGCGCAAGTCTGCAGTCATGAAACTCCTGCCGGGTGTGCTGGCATGTGCCGCTGGCATCAACGCGGCACATGCCACCGAAGGCGGCGGCCTCTCCATCTATCCGGATGGTCTGGAAAACTATCTGGTGGGGGCGCTGCCACCGCCAGGCGTCCATGCGCTGGTGTATGCCGGCGCAGCGCGCTACGACACGCTGCGTGGCAACAGCGGGCAGTCTCTCCTGCAAGACTTCAAGGTGGACGTCAACGTGCTGGCGCCGCGCCTGATCTGGGTGACACCGGCGCAGGTGTTTGGCGGGCAGCTGGCATTCCATGCCATCGCACCGCTGCTGGATGTCGACTTCCGCGCCAACGGTGCGCGCTTCAAGAGTTCGGGGCTGGGCGATATCACGTTCGGCCCGGCGTTGGGCTATCACGTGTCACCGACACTGCATTACGTGCTTGGCCTCGACATGTATGCGCCCACCGGCCATTACGATCGGACCGATCCCTCCAGCCTGGGCAAGAACTATTGGACTGCGCAGCCGGTTGCGGCCATCACCTACATGCAACCCACCGGCTTCAACGCTGATCTGAAGGTGATGTACGACTTCAATTTCCGCAACAACGCGACGGATACCCGATCGGGCCAAGCCATCCACGCTGACTACAGCGCCGGATGGGGCATCGGCAACGGCTGGGTCTTCGGCGTGGGCGGCTATGTCTACCAGCAGACCACGAATGATCAGGGGCCCGCTGCCGCACAAGGGAAGGCGCGTGCCCTCGCCGCAGGACCATCGATCCGCTACGCCAACGAGCGCGGCTGGCTGCTGACGGTCAAATGGCAGAAGGAATTCGAAGTGCGGAATCGCCCGTCGGGCAGCCAGTTCTATATCAAGGCGTCCATTCCGTTCTGATAGCAAAAGGCGGCATCCAAAGATGCCGCCTTGCTGATGCATGCGTTCACGCGCTTGCCGTGGCAATCAGAGAACGCTATCGGCGCCGCAACGTCTGGCTGGGGGTCTCCCCGTAGCGCTGCTTGTAGTCGTTGCTGAATCGGCCCATGTGCGCGAACCCCCAGCGCAACGCCACGCCGGCCACATTGCTGGCTTCACCACTCATGAACTCGGTGCGCGCACGCTCCATGCGCAGATCTCGCAGATAGTGCATCGGGCTCACGCCAAGGAAGTCCTTGAAGCCGGTGTAGAGGCTTCTCACGCTCACCCCGACGACTTGCGCCAGCTTGTCGGCACACACCGGCTCATGCGCATGCGCTTCCAGATAATCCTGCGCACGCCGGACGTGGCGCGGAAGAATGGTGCCGCGGCGCGCCGGTGCTGCCTCGCTGTAGTTGTGCCGGTGGGAGACAAGCAGGACGGACGCCGCCAGTTGCTCGATCTGCGCAAGCACCAGCTTGTGCTGCGCCAGGTCGAGGCCCTGCGTCGAACAGTCCATCAAGTAGCTCAGCAGACAACGCCATTGCGCGCATTCGCGCCAGCGGAAGCCGAGTTCGAACTGCAGTGGCTGTTCCAGTGGGTGGCCGAAGTGGCCGACCAATGTGCGCTCCACCAGGGAACGTGACAGCCGCAACATCAGCTGTTCGTTCCCGGCGAGCCAACGCATCTTCGTTTCATCGTCGGGGCTCAGCACGGAGGCGATCTCGGGGCCGGAGTCGACATGCTGCCCACCACTGTCGACGATGGCGCTCCCTATCAGGGGCATTTGCACCAAAAAGAAGCTTTCCAGTGGGCCCGGCTCGATATCAACGGTGCCGCCGTACCGCAGCCGGCTGAGCGAGACATCGCCCAGCGGGGTGTAGTGCATCCGCGCATCCAGACGATCTCCCGCGCCAGCCAGTACCAAGCGGTGGGGCTTCATGACCCGCCCAACCATCGAGCGAACCTCGTCAATGTCGGTCGAGGCAAAGAGCAGCCGCTCCGGCGTGTACGGAAACGGGTCAAAAGCGGCCGACTGCGCAGCTTGACGCTGCGCTGGGGCCAGTGGGGGCGCGGAAGTCAACATGGCTTTTTGCCTCTATTTGGGCGGAGCGGGTACGGCCTCGATCACTTCGTGCCCACTCACGGAAAGTGAACACCACGTGCAAGACCCGTACCACCTTGCATGATTTTTCATGCATCTATGCCCCATCTCCATTGTCATGGTATGCCTCGGCACCTAGGCCGCAATGTGCACCGCAGCATCCACAACCTGTTCACGCTCCTAGAGCGGCATCCACGCACAGAAATTTCTGTGATGAAGCAAGGAGTACGGCAATCGTACTCGCGCATCCGGGTTGCGCCACCTCAGGAAAACCCCGTCTCTCGACCCGCCTCCTATCCCCTTCTTGCGACCGCTATCCGCACTCTGCTGAAAGTGAAATTACATGATTATTCATGTATTGACCTTCCCTCACCGCGCAACGAAAGTGAAAGCCACGGGCACACATGCCGGATGAACCGAGAAGAGGAGCACCATGGCCGAGCGGTCGTTTGTGGAAGAAGTGAAGAAGCTGCGCCTGGGCGCAGGCGAGGTATTCAGCGGTGAAGGGATTCTGGCCGTTACGAAGGCCCTGCTCGAATCCGGCGTCGCCTATGTGGCCGGCTATCAGGGCGCACCGATCTCGCACTTGATGGACGTGCTGGCGGATGCGCAAGACATCCTGGGCGAGCACGGTATCCGCTTCGAGAACAGCGCGAGCGAGGCAACTGCTGCTGCCACGCTCGCCGCATCAGTCAACTACCCGCTGCGCGGTGCGGTGACCTTCAAGGCGACGGTCGGCACCAACGTCGCATCGGATGCGCTGGCCAACCTAGCGTCGGGTGGCGTACTGGGCGGCGCGCTCATCATCGTGGGCGAAGACTACGGCGAGGGCTCCTCCATCATGCAGGAGCGCAGCCACGCGTTTGCGATGAAATCGCAGATGTGGCTGCTCGATCCGCGCCCCAACCTGCCCTGCATCGTGCAAGCGGTCAAGGATGGCTTCGACCTGTCAGAGGCCAGCAGCACGCCGGTAATGCTGCAAATGCGCATCCGCTCATGTCACGTGCATGGTCAGTTCGTCACGTCAGCCAACCGGCGGCCCGCGTTCACCGTCAAAGACGCGCTTGAGAACCCCACGCGCGATCTCAGCCGCATTGTCTTGCCACCCGCCAGCTTCCAGCATGAAAAGGAAAAGGTACAGGACCGCTGGCCCGCCGCCATCCGTTTCATCCAGGAGCGCCAGCTCAACGAGTTCTTCTCGGAAGACGCGTCGGACGTGGGCATCGCCTTGCAAGGCGGCAACTACAACACGCTGATCCGCGCACTGCAAAAACTCGGCCTGGCCGATGTCTATGGCGAATCCAAGATTCCGCTGTACGTCATGAACGTGGCCTACCCGCTGGTGGATGCGGAGTTCGAGCGCTTCTGCAAGGGCAAGCGTGCCATCCTCGTTCTGGAGGAAGGACAGCCGAACTTCGTCGAGCAGAACGTCGCCAACATCCTGCGCCAATTGGGCGTGGAAACCGCCTTGCACGGCAAGGATCTGTTGCCGATGGCGGGCGAATACAACACCGCGACGGTACTGACAGGCGTGCGTGCTTTCCTGGAGCGCTACGGTCACCTCGAACCCCAGCCCGCACAACCGCGCAAGCATCGCGTCATCCCGTTGACTGCGGTTGCCGCTGATCCGGTCGGCGCAGAAGCCATGGCCAGCATCGGTGAGGATGTGGAGGTACTCCCGCCGCTGGAGGAAGCCGTACATGCGCGACCGCCCGGCTTCTGCACCGGCTGCCCCGAGCGGCCGATCTTCACCGCCATGAAGCTGGTCGAACGGGAGTTGGGCCCGCACCACGTCAGCGCGGACATCGGCTGCCACCTGTTCTCCATCCTGCCGCCGTTCAACCTCGGCAACACCACGATGGGCTACGGCCTGGGGGCTGCCAGCACGGCAGCGCTGAATGCGCCTGCCGGCAAGCGCGCCATCTCCGTGATGGGGGACGGCGGCTTCTGGCACAACGGCCTGACCAGCGGTATCGCCAACGCGGTGTTCAACCGCAGCGACAACCTGACCGTCATCGTCGACAACAGCTACACCTCGGCAACGGGCGGTCAAGACATTCTTTCATCGACTGCACTCAACCCCACGCGAAGCACGGGGCATGAGATCGAACAGGCCGTGAAGGGTGTCGGCGTTGAATGGGTTCGCACCATCAAGCGCACATACGACCTCAAGGCGATGACGGCCACGCTGCGCGAAGCGCTGACTACCACGGCGAAAGGCCCGAAGGTACTCATCGCGCAGAGCGAATGCATGCTCAACAAGCAGCGGCGCGAAAAGCCCAAGGTTCGCAAGGCTATTGCCGCCGGCGAGCGCGTGGTACGCGAGCGCTTTGGCGTCGACCCGGACACCTGCACCGGCGACCACTCCTGCATCCGGCTTTCGGGATGCCCGTCGCTATCGATCCGCCCCAACCCCGATCCGCTGCGCCGTGACCCCGTTGCCACCGTGATCGATAGCTGTGTGGGCTGCGGTCTGTGCGGTGAGGTTTCGCACGCGGCGGTGCTATGCCCGTCCTTCTTCCGTGCGCAGATCGTCAGCAACCCGACGCGCTGGGATCGCCTGCGTCAGCGCGTGCGCGATGGCGTGATCGGCTGGCTGCAAGGCCGCGACGCAAAGCGCCGGATGCGCTACGCGTTCTGACGGCACGCATTACCCCACCCGCTTGATTCTTTTGCACCGAAACGCCCACCGCTGCGTGGCGCGTTCGGGCCTGCTTCACCGTTTTTTGGAGCCCCATCATGACTGTTGAGCCCATCAAGATCGCCATCCTCGCCATGGGCGGAGAAGGCGGTGGCGTGCTCGCGGACTGGATCGTCGACCTGGGCGAAGCCAACGGCTATTTCGCGCAGACCACCTCCGTCCCGGGCGTTGCCCAGCGCACCGGCGCCACGATTTACTACGTTGAACTGTTCCCCGGCGCAGGCGATACGCCCACCCGCACGCCCGTGCTCGCGCTCATGCCCATGCCGGGCGATGTGGATGTGGTGCTGGCATCCGAACTGATGGAGGCGGGCCGCGCAGTGCAACGCGGCTTCGTGACATCGGAACGCACCACGCTGATCACCTCCAGCCATCGCGTGTACTCCATCGCCGAAAAAGCCGCCATGGGCGACGGCCGTGTAGACAGCGATACGCTAGTCCGCCAAGCCCGCAAGGCAGCCAAGCACTTCCTGAGCTTCGACATGGCAGAAGCGGCAGAGCGTTCCGGTAGCGTCATCAGCGCTGTGCTGTTTGGCGCATTGAGCGGCGCCGGCGTCCTGCCCTTCACCCGCGAGGAGTTTGAAGCGACCATTGAACGCGGCGGCGTTGGTGTCAAACCGAGCCTGAAGGCGTTCGGTGCCGGCTACGCCAAGGCCCAAGCCACGCAGTCCGACAGCACCACGCCCCCCCCCGCAGACGCAGCAAAGCGGTCTACGCCAACGCGCGTCGACCCGACGGTCGCCACGTTCATCGAACGCGCACGCAGGTTTCCGCCTCAGGCGTCCGAGATCGTCATCGAAGGCGTTCGCCGGTTGATCGACTACCAGGATCCGGAATACGCGGGCCTCTACCTGGATCGACTCGATGCGCTCGCTGCCGTCCCCGGCGGCAATCAAATCGAACTGCTGAGTGAGACGGCACGCCACCTCGCGCTTTGGATGTCTTACGAGGACACCATCCGCGTCGCCGACCTCAAGACGCGCAGCGCCCGCTTCGAGCGTGTGCGCGACGAAGTCCGTGCAAAGGCAGACCAGCTATTGCAGATCAACGAGTTCATGCACCCGCGCATCGAAGAGATCTGCGAAACGCTACCCGCAGGCCTGGGGCGTTGGCTGGCACGTCCCAACTGGGCGCATCGCCTCGTCGACCGGTTCACCAAGCAGGGCCGCATCATCCAGACCAGCTCACTCGCGGGGTTCGTGCTGCTCTACACGCTGGCCCGCTGGCGCCGGTGGCGCCGGGTCACCCTGCGCTATGTCGTGGAGAACGCACGCATCGAAGCGTGGTTGCAGCGCGTGCGAGCCGTTGCCGCCATCAACCCTGCCCTGGCCCTTGAAACCGCGCAGTGCCAACGCCTGGTGAAAGGCTACGGCGACACGCATGCGCGTGGCCTGAAGAACTACGAAACGCTCATGACGGTTGTGGACCGCCACGCAACATCCCTGCCACCCCTGACGCTGCGCGAACTCCGCGATGCCGCGCTGGCCGATGAGCACGGCAACAAGCTGCGCGAGTGCCTTCAACGCCATGCTTTTTCCGTCGAGGGATAACGCCATGCACCCGAATCCATACCTGTTCAGCCGCCCGCACCGCATCCGGTTTGCAGAGTGCGACCCGGCTGGCATCGTGTTCTATCCGCAGTACTTCGTCATGTTCAACAACCTGCTCGAAGCCTGGATCGACAGCTTGGTGCCCGAAGGCTTTGCCGGCTACATCGGACAGCACCGCTACGGGTTGCCGACAGTCCGGCTCGAAGCGGATTTCCGCGCCATCAGCCGCATGGGCGACGACGTGATGCTGAACCTGGAAGTCGTCCGCCTGGGCGGCAAGTCCATGACGCTCGCGCTCACCTGCACGGGTAGCGATGGCGAAGTCCGCATGAGCGTCAATCAAGTGGTGGTGTCGACGTCGCTGCGGACGCACCGCGCCATCGATATTCCCGAGGTGTTGCGGCAAGCATTGACCGCAGAACCCGTCAACGCAACAAGGAGTGCATCGTGAAGATCGTCTGTCTGGGCGGAGGTCCCGCCGGTCTCTATTTTGGGCTGCTGATGAAGCTGCGAGACCCAACCAATGACGTCGTGGTCGTCGAGCGCAATCGCCCGTACGACACGTTCGGCTGGGGCGTCGTGTTCTCGGACGCCACCATGGACAATCTGCGCCAAGCCGATCCAGTGTCGGCCGCGACGATTGGCGACGCCTTCAACCGCTGGGACGACGTGGAGGTGCACTTCAAGGGCGAAGCCGTGCGCAGCGGTGGTCACGGCTTTATCGGGATCGGCCGCAAGAAGCTGTTGAACATCCTACAGGCCCGCTGCGAGGAAGTGGGTGTGCAACTCGTCTTCGAACAGTACGTTGAAGACGATCAGGAGATCGCCCGCAAATATGGCGCGGATCTGGTGCTCGCATCGGACGGTCTGAACAGCCTGGTTCGCAAGCGCTATGCCGACATCTTCCGTCCTGACATCGACACCCGAAAATGCCGCTTCGTGTGGCTGGGTACGAAGAAGATGTTCGACGCGTTCAACTTCATCTTCGTGCAAACCGAGCATGGCTGGTTCCAGGCACATGCTTATCGTTTCGAGGACGGCACGTCCACGTTCATCGTGGAAACGCCAGAGGAAACCTGGAAGGCCGCCGGCATCGACCAGATGTCGCAAGAAGAAGGCATCGCTTACTGCGAGAAGCTTTTCGCCCCTTACCTGGACGGACACCCACTCATCAGCAACGCATCGCACTTACGCGGCTCGGCGATCTGGATCCAGTTCCCACGCGTGATCTGCGAGCGCTGGGTACATTGGAACGACATCGACGGCAAGCGCGTGCCGGTTGTGTTGATGGGCGATGCTGCTCACACGGCACATTTCTCGATCGGTTCGGGGACCAAGCTCGCACTGGAGGACGCCATTGAACTGGCGCGCACGCTCAAGACGGTCGATGACCCCCTTGAGGCAGCACTCGAGCACTACGAAGCCGTCCGTTCGGTGGAAGTGCTGAAGATCCAGAACGCTGCGCGCAACTCAACCGAGTGGTTCGAGAACGTAGCCCGCTACGCTGGTCTGGAGCCCGAGCAATTCGCTTATTCACTACTGACGCGCTCGCAGCGCATTTCGCACGAGAACCTGCGCGTGCGCGATCCGAAATGGCTCGAAAGCTATGAGCGTTGGCTGGCGCAGCGCGCTGGCGTACAAGCGGTGGACAACGCGCGCCCTTGCCCACCGTTGCTGACGCCCTATACCGTGCGCGGCATCACGCTCAGAAACCGCGTCGTGGTGTCGCCCACGCTGCTGTATTCGAGCCAAGATGGCGTGCCGGGGGCTTTCCATCTCGTGCATGTTGGCAGCCGCGCAATGGGTGGTGCGGGCCTCGTGCTGACGGAGATGACTGCAGTGGCGCCCGATGC
>Ga0182006_1001962_pt1 | contig 11653 bp, 10 predicted proteins | sample Sormic07211104_1_FD_123022 | JGI IMG/M metagenome (GOLD analysis project Ga0182006, IMG submission 123022) | Rhizosphere microbial communities from Sorghum bicolor, Mead, Nebraska, USA - 072115-104_1 MetaG | ecosystem: Host-associated > Plants > Roots > Rhizosphere | place: USA: Nebraska...
GCAATCGTCGTGGACATCGGCTTCGACGCCATCGAGTTCGCACAACAGAATCGCCTCGGCATCAACCGGGTAACCGGCGTGAATGAAGTCTTCAGCGGCGCGGATCGCCAGGTTGTCCATCATTTCCAGGCCCCCGGGAATGATCCCTGCGGCAATGATATCGGCCACGGCGCGGCCAGCCTTTTCCACCGAGTCGAAACTGGCCAGCAAGACCTTGGCGACCTGCGGTTTGGGCAGCAATTTGACCGTAACTTCGGTGATGATTCCCAGCAATCCTTCGGAGCCGGTAAACAGCGCCAGCAAATCGAAACCCGGCGCATCGAGGGCGTCGCTGCCCAGCGTCAGACGTTCGCCCTCGATGCTCAGCACTTCGATTTTCAGCAGGTTGTGCACGGTCAGGCCGTACTTGAGGCAATGCACGCCACCGGCGTTTTCCGCGACGTTGCCGCCGATCGAGCAGGCAATCTGCGACGACGGATCCGGCGCGTAATACAGACCGAACGGCGCGGCCGCCTGGGAAATCGCCAGATTGCGCACCCCGGGTTGAACCCGTGCGGTACGGGCCGCCGGGTCGATGTGCAGGATGTTGTTGAAGCGCGCCATGACCAGCAACAGACCTTTTTCCAGCGGCAGCGCACCGCCCGACAACCCGGTGCCGGCACCCCGGGCCACCACCGGCACGTTGTGTTGATGGCAGAGCTTGAGCAGGGTCTGCACCTGATCGAGTCGCCGGGGCAGGGCGACCAGCATCGGCGTGGTGCGATAGGCCGAGAGGCCGTCGCATTCGTAAGGCTTGAGTTCGTCTTCACGCCAGAGCAGGTCGAGATCCGGGAGGGCGCGCTGCAGGGTTTTCAGCAACTCGGCCTTGTTCACCTCCGGTAGCGGGCCATCGAGGCGTTCGTCGTAGAGAATGTTCATTTCGACCCCATCGGCGGACGTGATTACCTGTGGTGAGGGGATTTATCCCCGATGGGCTGCGCAGCAGCCCCAACCCAGAGAATGCGGTGTGTCTGATTCAGCTTGGTGCTGGAGTTGGGGCTGCTCTGCAGCCAGTCGGGGATGAATCCCCTCACCACAAGGATAGTGTTGGGTTTCATCGCTGGTTTCCCAGAAACTCCCGATACAACCGCGCGGTATTCCCCGGTTGTTCGACCATCGGCATGTGCCCGACGCCATCCCACACTTCGACCCGCAGATTGGCGATGCCCTTGCTCCACACCGGCACGCTGCTGACGTCGATCAAGCGGTCCTTGCGCCCCCACAGCAGCAGCGCCGGGCATTTGATCTCGGCCAGTTTCGGCTCCATGGGTGGGCTGGCGCGAAAGTCGCGGAAGATCTCTTCCAGTTCATCACGCTGGCGTTCGTATCGCTGGGCGATGGCGTCCAGCACCAGCCCGGGCACCCACGGCGGCGAGGCCATGGTCATCGCATAAAACTGGCGGAACTCTTCCCGGGAGTTGATCAGGAACGGGTTATGCCCACGGGCGAGGTGGCGCTCCATGTCGCTGGCCTGCGGTGCAGTGACGCCGGCCGGGTCGATCAGCGCCACCGAGGCGATCCGCTCCGGGTAAGTTGCTGCCAGCCATGCCGCGATGTAGCCACCCATCGAGTTGCCGATCACGTGGACTTTCTCCACGCCGCACACGTCCAGCAGCTGGATCATGCGCTTGGCCTGCAGCGCAATGTCGTAGCCGCCACCGGCCTTGAACCCGGTTTCCCCATGACCGGCGATGTCCGGAATGATCACCCGGTACTGGCGGACAAAATGCCTGGCGAAGCGCAGCCACAGATTCTTCTCGGCGCTGTAGCCGTGCAGCATCAGGATCGCGCTGGCTGCTTCATAGGGACCACCCTGCCAGGTCGAGACGGTCATTTCGGCAATCGGCACCTCGATTTTGTGCAACTTGTACAACTTGGCCTCGAGCGCCGTGCTCAGGTCGTACAACCAATGGCCGATCGCTGGATAACTCAACCAGCTCCAGGCCACGAAAACCGCGAGAGCGACAAACAGCACAAGCATCGACGTCTTCCTTTTACGTGTTCAGGACAGAATGTGGTCAGCCGGTTTCAGCGTCCGGGTCAACCGGTAGTAGCTGAAACTGAAGCCCGGAAATATCGCGATCACATGACCGCTCTTGCTCTGATACCAACTGTGACAGCCGCCGGACTTCCACACCGTGCGTTCCATCTCACGGTGGATCATTGCAGTGTAGGTACGTTCCGCTGCGGGGCGCACTTCGATGCTGCGCAGGCCTTTTGACTGCAGGGTGTGGATGCAGTCGAGGATGTAGTTCATCTGCGCTTCGATGATGAACAGCGCCGAGGTATGCCCGATGCCGGTGTTGGGGCCGGTGACGATAAACAGGTTGGGAAAGTCCGGCAGGCTGGTGCCCAGATAGGCGCGTGGGTACTGCGCCCAGACGTCCTTGAGTTGCACGCCGTGCCTGCCGGTCACCGGGTAGGAGACCACGCCGTCGGTGGCGTCGTAGCCGGTCGACCAGACGATCAGATCGACGTCGATGTGCTGGCCGTCCGTGGTGGTGATCCCGGTTTCATCGAGCGCGGCGATGCCTTGCTCACGGCTGTGCAACGTGACGTTGGGCCGGGTCAGCGCCGGGTAATAGGTGCTGGACAGCAGAATGCGCTTGCAGCCGATGGTGAAGTCCGGGGTGAGTTTTGCGCGCAATACCGGGTCCGGCACCTGTTGCTTGAGAAAACGCAGCGCCTGACGCTGAACCAGGTGAATCGCCGGTTTCGAGTATTTGAAGGCGATCACCCGGGTTTCGAATTGCCAGTAGAGCAGCCAGCGCAGCAGCTTGTACGCCGGTTTGACACCCAGCAGCCAGCGCTGGAAAGGCCCGAACCTGCGATCGGCGCGCGGCAACACCCAATGCGGCGTGCGCTGGAACACGTGCAATTGCTCGACTTCGGCAGCAATCGCCGGAATCACCTGGGCGGCACTGGCGCCGCTGCCGACGATGGCCACGCGTTTACCACGGTAGTCGTAGCTGTGATCCCAATTGTTGGTATGAAAAGTCTTGCCCTCAAAGCGATCCTGGCCGGGGAAGGGTGGGATCACCGGTTGGCTCAACGGCCCGGAGGCGTTGATCACGAACTGCGCGTAAAAAATCCCCTTGCTGGTATGCACCGCCCAGCGCTGTTCGGCGTCGTCCCATTCGATGCGTTCGACGTTGGTTTGCAGCTCCACGCGCTCGCGCAGGCCGAAGCGCTCGATGACATGTTCGGTGTATTGGTGCAGTTCAGCCTGGGTGGCGAACATCTGCGTCCAGCGGTACGGCGCGAAGGACAGCGAGTACAGCGGCGACGGCACATCCACCGCCGCGCCGGGGTAGGTGTTCTGGCACCAGGTGCCGCCGAAGAAGTCCCTTCTCTCCAGCAGGCGAAAGTCGTCGACTCCGGCCTTGAGCAAGTTGACCGCCGCGCATTGGCCGCCAAATCCGCTGCCGATGATCAACACTCGGTAGGTCTGCATGGGCCTCCTTCTTATAGTCGTTTTTCCGTTTTCGTCCTTTCAGGTATAGCTAAAAATTTGCCCTGTGCGCGACGGCGATGGCGCGGTATTCAGCGGCTGGCCGGTGATAGCTATTTAACGGCTGCCTGTTAGACTTCCAGCACATCCGTCTGACGGTGTTCGCAGGTTCCGTTGAGTGGTCGAGGCCCTTATGCGAAACAAGGGGGGAAAGGGACTTTCATTGGCCAGGAGGCTTTATACATCGCGAACCCTCGGGCTGGTGCTGGGGCTGCTGTGCGTGAGCGCGGCGATGTACCCGCTAGACCCGCCGCTGTGGGTCTGGGCGTTGATGCTGTTCAATGGCCTGCTCTGGCCGCACCTGGCGTTTCAATGGGCCCGTCGTGCCAGCGTTCCTTACCATGCGGAACACCGCAATCTGTTGGTTGATGCCTTTATGGGCGGCTTCTGGGTCGCCGCCATGCAGTTCAATCCGCTGCCCAGTGCCACCACCATTTCGATGATGGCGATGAATAACGTCGCCATCGGCGGATTACGTTTTCTCGCCGCAGGCCTGGCGGCGCAGATCCTCGGTATCGGCGTCGGCCTGGTGGTTTTCGCCCCGGCGTTCATCCCGCAAACCTCGCCTCTGCAGCTTTATGCCTGCCTGCCGTTGCTGATGCTGTACCCGCTGGCGCTGGGCTGGATCTGCTTTCGCCAAGCCTACACGCTGGGCCTGCACAAGCGTGAGCTACTGGCCCTGAGTCGCACCGACAGCCTCACCGGACTGCTCAATCACGGCGCGTGGAAGGATCAACTGGAAATCGCCTTTCAACGTTGCCGCCGGCAGCAGCAGGGCGCAGCGATCGCGTTGATCGACATCGATCACTTCAAAGCGATTAACGACACCTACGGGCATGTGGCGGGTGACATCGTGCTGCGCCAGTTGAGCAAAATGCTCAAGCAGAACCTGCGCGCTGCGGACGTCGCCGGGCGCTATGGCGGCGACGAGTTTTGCGTGATCCTGCCTGACCTGCCGCTGTTCAATGCCGCGCAGGCCATGGAAGCCTTGCGCGAGCGTTTCGCCACCCTGGGTTACGAGCAGAACCCGGCGCTCAAGGTCAGCCTGAGCATTGGTCTGGCGGCTTACGAACCGGCACACGGCGACGCGACCCGTTGGCTCAATGATGCGGATCAGGCGCTGTACGAGGCCAAGGCGAGCGGGCGCAATCGGGTGATCTGCAACAGTGATGATCTGCCGAAGCAGGAACTGCTCGATTCGGTCTGACTGCCCAGCACAATTTCCTCCTACAGGTGTTCGGTGTCGGCCGCGGAGATGTCGCATCCGGTATAGAGCCTTGCGTCGATGTCAGGTACGGTTCAATTCCCCCCGACGCGAAACAAGGATCGATTCATGACGTTCTCATTTTCCCGCTCGCTGCTGGCCGCCAGCCTCGGCCTGTCCCTCGTCCTCAGCTCCGCCAGCGCCTTCGCCGAACCGCACAAGCAAGTGCTGGCGGATGCCGAGCAGTATCAGCCCGAAGCCCTGAAACTGCTGGAACGGCTGGTCAACATCGACTCCGGTTCCGGTTATGAACCGGGCCTGAAACAAGTCAGCGAGATCGCCATCGATGAGCTGAAGAAGCTCGGCGCCACCATCGAACTGGTGCCCAATACCCCGGAAAAATCCAATCATGTGCTGGCCACCTTTAAAGGCACCGGCAAGGCAAAAATCCTTTTGATGGCGCACATGGACACGGTGTTCAAGGAAGGCTCCGCGGCCGAGCGCCCGTTCCACATCAAGGACGGCCGCGCCTACGGGCCCGGGGTGATGGACGACAAGGGCGGCATCGTCGCCGGGATCTACGCGCTGAAAATTCTGAAGAACCTCGACTTCAAGGACTATGCGCAAATCACCTTTCTGCTCGACGCCAGCGAGGAAACCGGCTCCGACGTCGCCACCGACCTGATCAAGAAAACCGCCAAGGCTCACGACGTGACCCTCAACCTCGAACCGGGGCGTCCGGCCGATGGTCTAGTGGTGTGGCGCAAAGGCAGCGCGACGGCGCTGGTCGAGGTCAAAGGCAAGGCGGCGCACGCCGGAGTCGCGCCGGAACTGGGGCGGAACGCGGCGATGGAAGCGGCGCACCAGATTCTGCAACTGGGCAAACTCGGCGACGAAGCGAAGAAAACCACCATCAACTTCACCGTGCTCCAGGCCGGTGATCGCACCAACGTGATCCCGGATCACGCCACCGCCAAGGCTGACGTGCGTGCGGCGGTGCCGGAAGAGTTCGACCGGATCGAGAAAGACCTGGCGCGAGTGTCGCAGGACAAGCTGATCGCTGAAACCGAAGTCACCACCAGCCTCAAACGCGGACTGCCACCGATGCCGCAAACGGCGGAGTCGGATCGCTTGATGGCCATGGCGCAAGGGATTTACGGCGAGATCGGCCGCAAGCTGACCGAAGAGGGCAGTGGTGGCGCGGCGGATGCCAGCCTGTCCGCCGGGGTGGGTACGCCGACGCTGGACGGTTTCGGGATTGTCGGCGGCAATATCCACACGCCGGAGGAGTACGCCGAAGTGGCGAGCGTGGCGCCGCGGATCTATCTGTTGTCGCGGATGATCATGGAACTGGCCAAGCGCTGACTTCCTCGGATTGGCGGTGCTGCAACTGACGCCTTCGCGAGCAAGCCCGCTCCCACAATGGATCTGTGCCGAACACCAATGCTGTGTTCACTGAAGATCCACTGTGGGAGCGAGCTTGCTCGCGAAGGCGGCGGGTCAGGCTAGATGGGTGTTGAATGTGCCGACGTCATCGCGAGCAGGCTCACTCCTACATGGGATCTGTGTTCAACACCCATGCTGTGTTCACTGAAGATCCACTGTGGGAGCGAGCCTGCTCGCGAAGGCGGGGGGTCAGGCTAAATGGGTGTTGAATGTGCCGACGTCATCGCGAGCAGGCTCACTCCTACATGGGATCTGTGTCGAACACCAATGCTGTGTTCACTGAAGATCCACTGTGGGAGCGGGCTTGCTCGCGAAGGCGGCGGGTCAGGCTAAATGGGTGTTGAATGTGCCGACGTCATCGCGAGCAGGCTAACTCCTGCATGGGATCTGTGTTCAACACCAAAGCTGTGTTCACTGAAAGATCCACTGTGGGAGCGGGCTTGCTCGCGAAGGCGGCGGGTCAGGCTAGATGGGTGTTGAATGTGCCGACGTCATCGCGAGCAGGCTCACTCCTACATGGGATCTGTGTTCAACACCAATGCTGTGTTCACTGAAAGATCCATTGTGGGAGCGGGCTTGCTCGCGAAGGGGCCAGACCTGACCGCAGATTATTCCTTGACGCTCATGTATTCCTTCGCCCACAGGATGTAATCCTCAGGCTGGGTGTAGGTGTGCGTCAGTTCGGTGGCGCTCAGGTCCGAGGCCTGGGTGAAGATCTGGCGTTGTTCGCGCAGGCTGTCGTAGGTGGCCTTGATCGCGGCGAAGTACGCGCCGTGGCCATCGATGGTCACGCGTACGCCGAGTTCGGCCAGGCGCTTGTCGTCGCGCAGCGCCGGGTTGCCGTAGGTCACCAGCATCAGCGGGACCGTCAGGTGTTCGGCGATTTGCTCGAGCTGATCGAAGTCCTGCACCCCGACCATGCAGATGCCGTCGGCACCGGCGGCCTGATACTGCTTGGTGCGGCTGATGATTTCCTGATTCGGCAGAATCCCGGCATTGGTGCGGGCGATGATTGCCATTTCCGAATCGACCCGGGCTTCCAGCGCCGCGCGGATCTTGCCGACGCCTTCGGCGACCGAGATCAGGTCGGTGGACTTACGGCCGAATTGCGCCGGCAGCAGGGTGTCTTCGATGGTCAGGGCGGCGACGCCGGCGCGTTCCAGTTCGACGATGGTGCGCATCACGTTGAGGGCGTTGCCGTAACCGTGGTCGGCGTCGGCGATCACTGGCAACTGGGCAACGCGGCCGATGCGGGTGGCCTGTTCGGCGAATTCGCTGAGGGTGATCAGGGCAAAGTCGGGGGCGCCCAGCACCTGCAGCGAGGCCACGGAGCCGCCGAGGATCCCCACTTCAAAACCCAGGTCTGCGGCAATGCGCGCGGACATCGGGTCGAACACCGAGGCGGTGTGGTAGCAGGTGTCGGAAGCCAGCAATTGACGGAAGTTACGGCGCAAATCTTGATGGGAAAGCCTGGTCATACGAGTTCCACCAATACAAAGGAATGGAACGGCTTGAGCAAAGGTGTCAACGCCGAAGAATGAAAAGGCTATCACGCGAATGGGTCAAGGTTCATGACGAATTTGCGAGTGAGGCGTTGATGAAGGATCCAGCGGCTGAAAGGTTTCATCGGCAGTCAGCGGATTTTCACTGGCTAAACCGCAGATCAGGCCGCTACCGCCTGTTGCTGTTGCCTGGGCAGCAGCACGGCGCGCACCGAATTGCCCGGTTGCAGTTGCAGGCGCTTGGCGGTGAGGCGGTCGACCACTAGGGTATTGCCGACCAGACGACCGGGGGCCACGGTGATGCGGCAGTTCTCCAGGCGCCGGTTGTGGATCAGCCACAACGGTGCCTGATCGTCCGGCGTGCCGAGACTCAGGGTCAGCGCCAGGCTGTCGCGCACGGTACGAATGTTGCCGATCGGTGCTTCGATCACCGGGCCACCGTCGAAGATGTCGATGTAGCCCTTATGCACAAATCCTTCTTCGCGCAGGATCTTCAGCGCGGGCTCGGTATTGGGATGCGCCTGGCCGATGGCCGCCTGTGCCTGTTCGGTGAGCATGCAGGTGTACAACGGCTGGCGCGGCATCAGTTCGGCGATGAACGACTTGTTGCCCAGACCCGACAAGTGGTCGGCATGGCTGAAGTCCATCTGGAAGAAGTGCCGGCCCAGACTGTCCCAGAACGGCGAGCAGCCGAGTTCATCGGCACTGCCACGCAGTTCGGCGATCATCCTCTCGCCAAACAGTTGCGGAAACTCGGCCACGAACAGCAGCCGCCCGAGCGACAGCAGCCGGCCATTGTTGCCATGGCGTTGCTCATGCTGAAGGAACAGAGAACACAGTTCCGACTGGCCGGTCAGCTCGTTATTGAGAAACAGTGTGGGGATCTGCCGCGAAATGCCCAGATCCGGTGCCGAACTCACGGTCAGGCCGACTCGGTAGTTGTACCAAGGCTCGCGCAGGCCTACCGCGCCGGTCAGGGCGCTGACGCCGACCACCCGCAGGTCGTCATCTTCAAGCACGAACAGATAATCGGCGTCGGCCCGTTCCACTTGTCCGGAAAACGCGCGCTGGGCCCAACGCACCCGGTGGGCGAGGCGATCCTCATTGGCCGGCAGGGTGGTGAACCCCGGGCCGGCCTGTTGCACCAGAGTCATCAGTGCTGGCAGGTCGCTGACTTTGACCGGACGGACGATCATGCGGTAACTCCTTGTACGCGCCGGTTCGGGCACTGTCGTTGGGTATGCAACCGGGCGCGGTTCACAGGGCGGTCAGCCTGATCGTGCAGCCATCGGTGACCTTCAGCGCCGCGCACAGGGCCGGCGTCAGCGACAGCGGTTGATCGGGCTGGTAATCCAGTTCGGCGACGATGGCCCGGAAACCTTGCAGCGCGTCGTTGCTCAACAGATAACGGCCACGCGTGTCGATCGGCGCTTGCTGGCGCACGGTGGCGGTCTGGCTGTGGGTGATCGAACGGATGTTTGCGGTGCGCGCATACAGGGTTGGGCCCGCATCGAACAGATCGATGTAGCTGTTGGTTTCAAAGCCTTCGCGTTCGAGGATGTCGAAGGCTTCCTGACCGTCCGGGTGAATCCGGCCGATGCACTCCTGTGCTGCCGGAGGCAGCATCGGTACGTAAATCGGGTATTGCGGCATCAGTTCGGCGAGAAACGTGCGGCTTTGCAGGCCGCACAGGCGCTCGGCCTCGACGTAGGGCAGGTCGAAGAAGTGCTTGCCCAGTGCGTCCCAGAACGGCGAATGACCGTTCTCATCGCTATAGCCGACGATCTCGGTGATCACCGCATCGGCGAAACGTTGTGCGTGAGCGGCGATGAACAGCAGCCGTGCCCGCGACAGCAATTCGGAAAAGGCGCTGCGCACCAGTGCGTTGTCGATGTGAAACCCGCGCAATAGCGTGTGTCCACTGAGGTCGTGACACAGTGACAACGCCGGCACCCCGTGCTCGATGTTCAGTTCCCGCGAAGCACTGGTGAAGTGGCGATTGCGCAAGCTGTAGAACGGTTCGTTGAAACCGGCCGTGGCGAGGATCTCCGAGCAACCGACCAGCCGTTGAGTGTCGAGGTCTTCCAGCACGAAGAAGTAGTTCTCCGGGCCTTGCGCCTGAATGTCGTTGTCGAACGAGGCACAGGAGCCGGCGATTTTTTCGCGCAGGCGTTCGACGTCGTCAGGCAGCGACGTGACGCCGACCAGGCTGTCGCGGGCCAACTGCTGCAATTGCGGCAGGTCGGTTGTCTCGACTGGGCGTAAGACCAGCATGGATGCACTCCTGTATCAAAGGGTCCGGTGATCCCCACCGAACCTGACTATCACTGTCGGTTGCCACGCTTTAAAGCGGCGGTCGCCTGATTTGATGTCAGACGCCGCTCTTTTTCTTGTCAGCCATTGCTCGGGTCAGGCAGCGCTGTGCTGGCGCCGAGCTTGTTCAGGAAGAACAGGTACACCAGACCCAGCGCAATCCAGATCAGGCCGAGTTTTTGCGCATCGACGCCCATGTTGTACATGATGGCGGCGACGATGATGAAGCCGATCACCGGGCAGATCAGATGGCGTACGACCTGACCGGACTTCTGCCGACGCCAGTAGTAGTTGATCACTGTCAGGTGCAGCAGCATGAAACCGCTGAGGGCACCGAAGTTGACCAGCGAGGTCAGGGTGTCGACCGAATTGATGAACAGGTAGCAGATCACCAGCGACAGCACCGCCACCAGATAAATGCTCAGGTACGGGGTGTTGTGCTTCGGGTGCACCTTGGCCAGGACTTTTGGCAACTTGCCATCGCGGGCCATGCCGAACAGCAGGCGCGACACTGCCGCTTGCGAGGTGATCGCTACTGCGACACCCCAGGCCAGCGCGGTCGCCACCCCGGTCAGCGTCGCCAGCCAGCTGCCAGCGGCGATTTCGGCGATTTCATAGAATGCGGTGTCGGCGGACTTGAAACCCATGCCAGCAGCCAGATCGGTGGCGATCCAGGTCTGTACGACGAAAATCACGCCCATCACCACCAGAGTGATCAGCGCTGCGCGGCCGACGCTGCGGCCCGGATCGCCCTTGATTTCTTCGGCGAGGGTCGAGATCGCATCGAAGCCGAGGAATGACAGCACGGCAATCGACACCGCTTGCATCAGCAGGGCGAAATTGAACGTTTCCGGGTGATACAGCGGCGCCAGGGTCAGCTCGCCGTTGCCGCCGCCGTTGTGCAGGGCGTTCCAGGCGTAGAACAGGAAAGTCCCCAGCACCACCAGCTGTGCCAGCAGGAAAATGATGTTCATCCGTGCGGTGAAGGTGATGCCGCGCAGGTTGACGAATGTCGCGCTGACCAGAAACGCCAGAATGAAGCCGACCTTCGGAATGTCCGGGTACAGATGGTTCAGGGCCATCGCCGCGTAGACGTACAGCAGCGGTGGAATCAGCAGGTAGTCGAGCAGCATCAGCCAGCCGGCGATGAAACCGACGTGTTGATTGAGGCCGCGTTGTGCGTAGGAATACACCGAACCGGCGATCGGAAACGCCTTGGCCATGCTGCCGTAGCTCAGCGCGGTGAACAGCATCGCGACCATGCCGATGATGTAGGCCAGCGGCACCATTCCGGGCGCCTCGGCATTCACGTAGCCATACACGCCGAAGGGGGCGATGGGGATCATGAAGATCATCCCGTACACCACCAGGTCGGTCAGTGTCAGGCTACGTTTCAACTCTTGTTTGTAGCCGAACTCTTCTATTTCCATGAAGCGCAACTCCTTGTCAGCCTATCCAGCATTTTTAGTTGTTATATCGGTCCATCGTTTACAGCGTCAGCAGTCTCTAGCGGATTGGTTACAGCAGTGGCGCCAGGCGCTCGGCCCACAGCGAAACCGCCTCCGGGGTGCGCAGCAGATCGTTGCGCACCTCGATCAACACCGATTCCAGTCCTCGGGCATCTCCATGCACCGGTAC
>Ga0182006_1001963_pt1 | contig 11650 bp, 10 predicted proteins | sample Sormic07211104_1_FD_123022 | JGI IMG/M metagenome (GOLD analysis project Ga0182006, IMG submission 123022) | Rhizosphere microbial communities from Sorghum bicolor, Mead, Nebraska, USA - 072115-104_1 MetaG | ecosystem: Host-associated > Plants > Roots > Rhizosphere | place: USA: Nebraska...
GACGGATCGGACGGATCGTAGATTACAGTGGTTGTTTCTCCTATTATCCAAGCTGGCGGATTGCTTCCTTCAGCTAATTCGTACGTGATTAATTGGTTATCCTTTGTCTGAAAAGTGAAGATCGGAGCGAATACTTCGCCTTCAGATTCGTATCTGTGCAAGTCAACTACTGTTGCAGTAGCTTTATCACCTTTTTTTAGAAATGCAATTGTATTACGGAAGCTGTAGATTGCAATCACAAGGAATAGCAACCCCAGCGCTAGGGTTATATAATATTGCCACATAATTTTATTTTTAACTTTTTCCACTTTAATTATTAATTTAAGTGATAAGAATAAGATAGTTACGAATATAACTCAATTTTCAAAAAGTATTTAATCCCTGATTCTTAAATTAACTTTAATGGATCAGGTTTGATGTTTTTTTCTGCAGCTTAAAATAAGCAAGTGCTCTGTTGTCCCGAACCAAATTTTCTACCCTTTCAAATCCACTATTAAGAAGTACTTTTTGCGAGCCGAAATTATCCAGGTCCGTTAAAGCAACAATGCTCTTCTTTTCATCGGCTGTAAGGCAATAATCAACAAGTGCTTTACTAACCTGAGTTCCGATTCCTTTTCCCCAATAGTTTTCTTGGAGCATATATCCTATTTCTATCCAGTCGGTATTTTCAGCGAACACCCTGGCCAGACATACCCCCACAAAACCATTATTCTGGGCATTGAATATTCCCCACCTGCTGAGCGGTCCGTCTTTATAATCTATCAATGCTTTTTCAAACATGCCTTTAAGTTCTTCGGGAGATTTGTAAGGAAGATAGCGGGTAACGCTCTCATTTTTAAACAGGTCCAAGAATAAATAAAGTTCATCAGGGGTAAATTCCCGTATAATGATATCATCGTTCTTATAGTACATGGAAATAAGAATAGTTATAGTTTATAATACTTAAAAATACATAATAATTTTATATCAGTTGGTTATTTAGGATTTATCATTAACCATAATAAATTTTTAAAATATGTAAATGTTCATATTTGTCCTATGCCAAGCATTCATTAATACCAAAGCTTAACTTTGGTTAAATCCGGATAAATTATAAATCAATCATTACGGAAAACTACAGCATTACAATACAAGTACATTCAAAGGCAGAAAAGATATTTCGTGCAGTGACCAATGACATTCCATTCATTTTTATTCATGTTAATAACATTAAAATGGATAATATTTACCTCCCGGGAGTTAAAAATTGTCCAGTTCAAACCAATTATAACATAATCTATTCTTTCACATCGCTTTAGACATCTTTTTTATCGAAGAAAGCAAAGTGAATGCTGTTTATTACATTATTTTGAACACAAACGGTGGCTTGTCTTTCCATATAAGTTGCTAGTTCTGATGCCTTACTTTCTCCAATATTTTTGGTCGAATGATACATTCCTGATGAAATAAAAAACCTCACAAGCCTTCACAATACCTTCCAACTGGTATTCAAAAGTACCTTCGGACACATAGATAACTTCTTCCCCAGGATGGGAATGCATTCCTACAGCTGCGCCTGGTTTTAAGTCTATCCGTGCTTGGATTGTTTCGTATCCTACAACTTCAAGCGGGTGCTTTTAAAGGCCTGTACGCTTGATGCCAGATTGCTGCCAATGTTGTCGATAATCCGAATGCTAAAATTAAATTTTCCACAATGCTTATTTACTGTTAAAACATTAATATATAAACAATTACAAATATTTTAAACCTTGTCATTTTCCTGAAAACAACAAGATATTACCTTTCGGACAATGAGCCAAACATCTACTTTTACATTACTTTTTTAATTGTCCTAGGTATCTACTTTAATGGTAATCAGTAGATATTATTGCAGATTAAATTTATTTAAACTATATAAAAAACAATGAAAAAAACAAGTTTACTGTTGTGCTCCTTGTGTACTCAGCTTTTCCTTTCACAAATTGGGATCAATAATAATAATAATCCGAAATCAACACTAGATGTAACTGCAAAAACAACGGACGGAACAAAACCTGAAGGGCTTATTGCACCAAGACTTTCGGGAGATCAGATCCAGGCCGGAGATGCTCAATATACAATAGACCAAAAAGGAAGTATTATATATGCCACCTCTCCTGTAGGAACAGCTTCTCCAAAAACCATTAATATTACAGAAGAAGGATATTATTTTTTCGATGGAAATATATGGCAGAAAATAAGTCAGGACACCAGCATTTATAAAAGCAATGGAACGCTTGAATCGAACAGAGTGGTAACAATGGCTGATAAAACCCTTTCTTTCAACTCTTCTGCTACCACAGGAACCAGCCATTTTCAGGTAGATAACACAACATTAAATGTGGATGCCGTAAATAACAGAATAGGACTAGGAACAGCGGCACCGTCCACAAGATTAGATATAGAAAGCGGAACAGTACCGGGAGCAATAAAAATTGCAGACGGAACACAGGGAGAAGGGAAAGTTTTAGTTTCTGATGCCGATGGTATTGGTACATGGCGCGATACTACAGGCTCCGCGATTATAGTTAACTCAACAGCAGGTAATAATGTTAACATTTTAGGAGCACTTACCTATGTAGGAGAAAGTGCAGTTGTTACTGTTCCAGGATATTATATTATTTCGCCACGTCTTATTACCGACAAAACACCATCGGGCTGTGGCTCTTTTATTGCTTATAATCTAAGCCAGAGTGCAACAGCAAATGTAAATCTTGCTTTTCCATCCCAAGATGTCCATTTGACTTCTGGAGCGGGCCTTTTTGACTTTATTTATACTTCAAATATAGCTTACCTTACCGCTGGAACTTACTATATGAAAGTAAGATGTAATACTGGTTGTACCACAAATACATCAAGAAATACTTATGCTCAGAATAGCTTTACATTGACATTACTTAAATAATATCGCATGCAGAGAATTATTATTCTTGATTCTCTGCAAACTATAAATCTATTCATAAAAAACTCCTCAAAACGATTATTCCATGCCAAGCAACTATAAAAACATACACATAGGTACCCTTATTGAAAAAAGAGTATCGGAATGTAATATAAAAGTATCCCGTATATGCAATTTTTTTGATTGTATTGAGAAAGATGTCGAGGAAATGTATAAACAAGAGAATATGGGCACTAATATTCTTCTGAAATGGTGCAAATTGTTGAAATATGATTTTTTCCGCATCTATACCCAGCATCTGGTACTTTTTTCCCCTCCTGTTTCACATGATAATAAAGATCCGGACCGAAAATCTGAACTCCCCCAATTCCGCAAAAACATTTATACCAAAGTTATGATTGATTTTATTCTGGAACTTATCAGTACGGAACAAAAAACAATACGGCAGGTCATTGACGAATATAAAATCCCAAAAACCACGCTCTACAAATGGATCAGCAAATACAAAATTGATAAAACTTAAAATTATTTTTTTTGGAAAAACACGGTAAACCAGACTATATAAAAATATATACAGATCTTATTGAACTAAAATATCCTGAAAAGAGATATAAATGCCAAGCAATACTGTCTAAAAGCAGTCTCTCATCATTGGATATTATTGACCTTGAAAGAATTCTTTTTAAAAGTATAGACAAAGAATTTGATGACTTTAATCAGGCACACAGATCATACAATGAAAAAGCAATTCTGGAGATATTAGAATATCAAGATAAAAACAAACTTAACAACAGTGAGATAGCCAGACACTTTAAGCTCAGCAGGAATACCATAGCCAGATGGAAAAAATTTATACGCCCGATATTACAGGTAAGATAACCCAGACAAAAAAACTTGAAAATGCAGGACTTAAAGCGTAAGCAAGAATTAATAGTTCAAGCCACAGTATTTCAATTTTATATAAGTAAGATTATAAATTAATTAGTTCTAAAATTATTATGAAAAACAACATCCTTCTTTTAATGTTTCTGATTGCAGGAAATACGTTTGTAACAGGTCAGGTCGGCATTCTGACATCAAACCCTCAAGGCTCTTTTCATATCGATGGAGCTAAAGATAATTCAGCAGTTGGTATCCCGACTGTTGCGCAGCAAACTAACGATGTGGTTGTAACATCACAAGGAAGTGTTGGCATAGGAACAGTAGCACCGAATACTTCTTCGGCATTAGAAGTTAATTCTTCAAATCGTGGCTTTCTCCCGCCAAGAGTTACCCTTACATCACCTACCGATGCAACAACAATTCCGACACCGGCTACTGGATTAACGGTTTATAATCTGGGAAATGCAGCGCTAGAAGCGGGGCTTTACAGTAATGTAGGAACACCTGCTTCGCCAAGATGGAACAAAGGAGCCATTATTGACACGAATAGTGGTGGAATTGTTAAAAAGCTCATTTACAGGGGTAATACAGATTTAACAAAAACTGTACAAGCAGGATTATTTGAGTGGAGACTGGCAATAAGGGATGCTACATATATTGCCTTACAAGCACGTTTAATTGCTCAGCCCACAACATCCGTTACGATACAGGGTCCCAGAATAGGCTGGAAACCGCCAAATGTAGTACCGATTTCAACTATTCAAACATGGACAACTACAGACTGGAATTCATGGAAAGAAATCGATTTTCAAGCCAATGAAGCATCTCACTTACTTTACTTAGACGTGTCAACAACAGACGACTTTTATAGGGTCTCGTTCTATACAAGAAGGAATATATATGAATCTTTACTCATTGAAGTCTATTAGCCTTAGAAATTAGATGAATAAGTTTAACATTTTAATGCAATCGATTAACTATTTAATAACAAACCAATAATTAATGAAAAAAATTATTACGCCATTCTTGCTTCTGGCAATAAGCAGCAGCCATCTAGCGGCTCAAATCGGTATTCAAACTTCAAATCCGCAAGGTGCTTTTCACATTGACGGAGCAAAAGACAACCCTGCTACAGGAAACCCAACAGCCGTGCAACAGGCTAATGATGTGATCATCAATTCTACGGGAAACGTAGGAATAGGAACCCTGATGCCATCTAATAAACTTGAAGTAAACAGCGGGACCCCAGGAACTTCAGGAGTCACAATAACCCAGCTTCCTTCTGCTTCTATACTATCTACAGATGCTAATGGAAATGTTATTTCAGGAAACTCAGAATCTGCAGGAGTAAATGTTACCAAACAATACTTGATAGTACCTAATTCCGCAGTTGTATTAAACAGCGGCTCGGGAAAGTACTCTTTTAGATATTCCGGTTATAATGCGAGTACGTTACTTGGCGGAAGATGGCAAATGAGGATCAATGATGGTGTTGCAAGGCAATTTAATGTTTGGGATACGGAATATACAGGCGCCGGCGGAGGCTCAACTGTATATCAGGCGAGAAATGTGGTCAACTTTACGCCTGGAGTGTGGGCTCCCCTGAATAGCGCAAATGGAGCAGGAGGTGCAGATGAATATAATGTTTACCATGTTTATGACAGTTCCACGGGAGTTGTATTACGATTTACCTGTACACTATCCAATATGGGAACAACTACTGCGGGTATCAGGGAATCTATGATCTTGGAAGAATTTTAGTAAAAGCACAATCTATACATAGAAACTAATAACATGAATTCACTCCTTTTAACGATTCTAAAAACACAATATCACAGATTGTATCCATACTGTTTCCCATTTATGGATAACTTAAATTGATCAAATTCTAATTCTAGTTTTTATGAAAATCCGGAAGTTATTTTCCGGATTTATTATTTTATAGTTCCTTATCATTTATTAACTGCAAGGTAAAGTTCACAGCACACTTTCGATTGTGCTGCTTCGCATTTTTATATTATTTAAGGATGATCTTAGAAATATTTGTTGCTTCTTACAACAGTAACACTAGATTGTGATCTAAGAAAATATCCTGTTTTTACTTGAGGGAACAAGTCATACAATTCCATTTTTTTTGACTTAGTCTTCACCAGTTTCTTCCTGCAGGTACTTCAGAAACAATGAGGGAGATAAAGATGTTACTTTTTTAAAAACTGTCGTAAATTTGCTGTGGGAAGAAAATCCAGATTCGTCAGCTAAAGAAGCTATTTTATAGTTCCGGTACTGAGGCTCATTTTTGAGTTTTTCAATGATATAATTTATTCTTAATTCATTGATATAATTATTGAAATCTTTCTCTTTATGTTTGTTGATAACATAGGAAAGGTATTTCGTATTGGTTTCAAAGCGTCCTGCTAAAAAAGGAAGGGAAATATTTTTATTATTGAACAGATTCGATTTTTCAAATTTATTCAATTTTGAAAGCAGCTTTTCTTCGGTTTCTAAGGTCATCAACACAGGTGTTACATGATGCTCTGTCTGAGATTTCTCAATCTTGATTTCTTTTCTGTCGATAGAATCAGCCAGCTTGGAATTTTCACCAGATCTTCTCAATATTTCTTTAAATTTTACAAGATTTTTCTGCTGTTGCACCTTAGATCTTATATATAATAGCAGGAAAAGAATAACAAAAAATCCAGCAACTAATATAATGTAGCTTTTGTAGATACTTTTTTTCTCTGCCTTTACTATTTTTTTGTCAAGGTTAGTGTAAGTCTGGTCAATAAACTGGCGAGTTTCTGTCGTTATTTTTTCTTCTATTGTATCTTTTTTTAGCTCAACATCTTTTAATTTTTCAATATTTTTGGTTTTTAAATAATATTTTTCAATAGTATTATATACATCACTTTTTAAACCAAAAGATTCTCCTTTATCAGCCAGGTGTTGGGCAAGATCAAGATATTCTTTCGCTTTAACTAGGTCGTTTTTTTCTAAATAAACATTAGCAAGGCCGTCATAAATTTTCCCCATAACCTTGCTTTGTGGAATATTTCTGGCGAACTCCAATGCCTTTTTATAGTGAAGCAGTGAAGTTTCCATATTCTTAAGATGATAGAAATTAGAGCCAAGAATTTGTTCGTTATCAGCTGCAAAAAAATCTTTATCTTTTATGATATTATTAAAATGAAATTGAGATTGATAGGCGTATTGAATTGACTTCCTATACCTTTTTCTGTCCATCTCAAAGCCTGCCATCTCCTGGTAAATTAAACCTTGAATATTATGGGCAATTAAAGTATCTTTAATCATCTGACCTGTTTCCAGCGTTTTTTCAGCATATTTTTTAGCCTGGCTGTACAGTTTCAATGCCCGGTACTGGCTGGTTAAAAAAAGCGAAGTTCGGGCTTTCCAGTTTAAATTATCTGTATTTTCAATAATGGTCTCTGCTTTTTCAGCGTACCATAGAGCTGTTTTGAAATCTTTTGCATCTCGGTATAAAGTTGCGGAAAGCATGAGACTTCTTGTCTGAAGAGTAGGTGTTTCTGAAGTTTTATATAAGGAGTCAGCAATGTGCAGAGCCTTTTTAAAGTCAGCTGGGGCTGTTTCTAAATAAGTCTTAACATATAATTTGTTATACGCAGCTAAATCCTGTGCATTAGCTGATATACATACTATAAGAAGCAGAAGGAAAATTTTTATTTTCATGTACTACATATATTCTTTTAAAATAATGCTGGTATTTAGAGAGGAGTTAAATTTTAGTCTCTAATTTGAAAATTACATTTACCCACAATAGCAATATGAAACATCGATATTACCTATTAAAAGATCAGTAAGTGTAAGTGAGATTATCATATTGTGGTATGTATCTAAAATGACTATTGTACAGCAGTTTTTATGTATGCAAATTTATATTTTCCGATTCTAATATAAAAACTTATTGATATAAATATGGTTATTAAACCGGGTCATTAAATCAAACTGCAGCACCCGGGTTTGCTTGGAAACAAGTCTTATTTAAATAGAATCTTTTTCATCAATATATAACAGTAATTCATCAATATCACTACTGAAGAAGTCAATGAAGATACAAACATCTTGCTTGAAATTGTTTAGCATTTATCCCATAATGAAGAAGAAAGTAACTCTGCAAACATTCAGAAATATGATATCATCTTATTAAAGTTAATTTAGTCCTTATTAATTTTATCAACCAAATTTTCAGTCATCCACTCTTTAATTGTTGTTGTAGAATCTGTTCTCGATTCAGTATCATACAAACCGTTTTTGCATTAGGTCATTTGACCTAATGCAAATATTTAAATATTTTATGAATTGCTATAAATAAAAAATCTCGCAAGATCAATGATTTGCGAGATTTAAATATTTTTTGACGCTTTTTAAAACTTTAGAAAAAGCTTGCAGCGGAGAGAGAGGTAAAACCACCTATACTTTAAATCTTTTTATTCATCGACATTTTCTGAAATAAGGTTTCAGCTACTCACCGAATTATTCACTTTTGAAGTGTAGGTTTTTGATTCATTTTTATGAATCAAATATAGGAAAATTATATTTAATTATCTCTTTTATAGTAATATTTCTTAGAATGTATTCTGTAAACATTTGATCTGCAAAACTGTTAAATAATTAGGGCATTATATTCGAAAGGTAGTTGAGTTTTGTAAAAATAGGTGTGAATTGCTTCTTTTTTATCCTTTTTAGGTGCATATCTGACAGGATATTCAAAATTTTTTACAGTTAAGCACTATATCCTATCCCGGATTTTTGACCATATATCCTCCGGATTATCTAATTTGAATTTTTCACCAAGACTATTCCATTATGTTTCTCTAATAGATTACTGATTATTTTCTTCAGCCAAATTGTTTTTATCTTCGTTATACCAATGAACAAATTGCCTCATTGCATTAAGTTCGGTTTGACCTTCATCCATATCAAAAAATTGTACAGCTGTTTCTTCAATTTCCTCTTTATAATTTGTCATTAAAGCGATATACAATTTATCCACATCATAATATTTTTTCAATAACTCATAAGAATCTTTTTTAAAATCAATTTTATACGGTTCTGGATTTGATGAACTATATATAGTGCTTGTCAGAGCGTTTATTATATCTCTACTAATGTTTTTATTATTTTCTAAAAGATTTTTTTCAAAATATTGATATACTTGGTCTTTATCATAATCATACCAATAGTCAAGTATCGTATTAGAGTTTATTCTACTTTCAACGATGTATGTAAAAAGTGATAAGCAGTGCGGTCATAAGAAAGTTTATATGGTGAAAGGAATTTAATGGCAGTATATTAACATGGAAAAATAATTATTTAAGCTTTGATTTGAAATTATCGTCTTTTAGCAATTATCTATAAAGTTGGAAATGGAATGGCATTTTGAAGATCTCAATTAATTAGAGTTGAAGACAAATAAATGTCTTTCATTAATTTGAAAAGCTTAAAAGTCTTTATATCAAATTGGCAAATCCTCAAAAATTAATTAATGAAATGAGCACAGAATAGGGCATAAAATATCAAAAGATAATAATATTCCCTTTTCTGCACTGGGAAAAATTTTAAAAAATTCTGAATTAGACCGTCAGCTATTTTCATTATTAAGATTTGGAGAAAACACTGTTTCTGAATCTGAAGATATCAACAACATTCCCAAATTAAAACGTTCGTAATAATCAAGTTTTAAGTGATTGAAAAACACAGATTTCTTACATTTATGGATTTCATTTTTCATCAACGGGTATTTATATTCTTTTTGAATGATTTCCGGAATGGGATTCATGGGTTTTTGCTTATATTCTTATATTAGTGATGACCTACCGGATATTAATTCATCCTTAATTGTTTTATTAAACTATTTATTTTCAAAGGTATATCTGTATAACGACAAAACTTGTCGTGTTAAAGATTATTTTATATTAACACTTTTGTTGAAAAGGAAAAAATAGTATTCATTCACTAATTATATAAATTTCAATAATTAACCCTCAAAATTGGGAAAGAAGCAGTTTTTCCAGATTTTCCATTCAATTAAATTTATTGATTAACAGCTAATTTTATATATTTACATTGTACAATTTAAGACAAATTAACTTGTTTCCAAGGTGGAATAATCGGTTACCTAGTAAATCAAAACCTCTTAAAAGCCTAATTATAGACGTATAGGAGAAAATTAAAATTTCCTGGAGTACTACCAGTTTTTGTGTACTTCACAATTCTAAACTACTCCTTTTTTCATTTTTTCACTTTTGGTTAGTATATTTTTTAGCACCGAAATATCCTTACCAATTTTTTTATCTTGTATTTTAGCATAATGTTGGGTCATTCTAATATTGGTATGCCCAAGCATCTTGCTTACGGTTTCTAGTGGCACACCATTATTTAGAGTAACAGTTGTAGCAAATGTATGTCTTGCAGTATGAAAAGTAATGTCAAAATTAATTCCACATAATGCTCCAATTTCTTTTAAATATTCATTCATTTTTTGATTACTCAATACGGGTAAGACCGTATTCTCATTTACACATTTTGGATGGTTTTTGTATTTGTCTAAAATTTCCTGAGCATCCTCCAGAATTGGAATACTTGCCTCAACATTGGTTTTGGTTCTTTTGATTTTTATCCATAATCCTCCATCAATACCTCCTATTACTTTGTATTTTGTAAGATTCTTAACATCTATGTAAGCAAGACCTGTAAAGCAACAGAAGACGAAAATATCACGAACAATTCTCAAACGTTCCGAAATGAATTTCTTTTCCTTTATTTTTTTTAATTGTAAATCTGTGAGAAATCTAACATCTACATTTACTATTTTAGATTTATAGTTTGCAAAAGGATTTTTATTTATCCATTCATTATCAATACAAATATTGATAATTTTTTGAAAATTTCTGATATACTTTATAGCAGAATTATTGGAGCAATTTCTTACGGTTCGCAAATAAAATTCATAATCAGCAATAAAACCCGGATTAATGTGGCGAACATCAATATCAGTAATATTAAATTTCCATTTCATAAATGCTTGTGTGTGTCTTAAAGAAGTCTCATATCTTTCCCAAGTCCCTTTCGAAAATTCTTTTCCTATAAGCTTTTCCATCTTTGAATTATGGTCTTGAAAAACTTCTATAAGTGTAACTTTACTGTCCTCAATTCCTAAATACCTATTACGAAGGTTTTCACAGGTTATTTCTTTCCCATCATTGAGCAAACTATTGTAGCATTCAAATAATTTTGCCCTTATTCCCTCTAAAAAAGAATTTAATTGCTTTGTATTGGGAGTATTGCCTGCTATTTTTCCTGACCTTATACCCCATTGTGATGTTTTAATGACCTGTCCTGTTGAAATTTCTGTTCTTTTGCCAGAAATAGTAATCCGTAAATAAATGGTAGAAATTCTAGAATTGTTTTTGACTTTTTTCGCATAGAAAAGCGCACTGTAAGTTTCCATAACTTTAGATTTTAAAGATTAATAAATTTATTTCGAATCTTTAAACCTACAAGATGTTCAATTGATGAACAGGCTGTTTCCCAGTAATTCGGTGAGTAGAAAACTACACTTTCAGGTACTCACCGAATTACTCACTTTCAATTTGTTTTTCTTTGATATATTTTGATAATCTCAAACAACGAAAAAGCCTTTAAACACTATGATTTAAAGGCTTTTGATTTTATTTGTTTCTCCAACTGGCGGAGAGAGAGGGATTCGAACCCCCGGACCTGTTACAGTCAATAGTTTTCAAGACTATCGCAATCGACCACTCTGCCATCTCTCCTGAATAACGGCTATACCGTTGTTTTCAGTGGTGCAAA
>Ga0182006_1001964_pt1 | contig 11646 bp, 7 predicted proteins | sample Sormic07211104_1_FD_123022 | JGI IMG/M metagenome (GOLD analysis project Ga0182006, IMG submission 123022) | Rhizosphere microbial communities from Sorghum bicolor, Mead, Nebraska, USA - 072115-104_1 MetaG | ecosystem: Host-associated > Plants > Roots > Rhizosphere | place: USA: Nebraska...
GCTCAAAGCTGCGGTCCATCTTCCATTGCTGCTGGATGTCCTCCAGATTCTCCCAAAACCCGATCGCCAGACCCGCCAGGTAAGCAGCACCGATAGCCGTTACTTCCGTTACCTCCGGCCGCACCACGCGCGCATTAAGCACGTCTGCCTGAAACTGCATCAGCAAGTCATTTGCCGTAGCACCACCGTCTACACGGAGCTCCATGATGCTTTTTCCTGCATCGGCTTCCATCGCCTTCAGCACCTCCATCGTTTGATAGGCAATACTTTCCAATGCTGCTCTCGCAATGTGACTGTTATTTGCACCCCTGGAAAGACCGAAGATTGTACCTCTGGCATACTGATTCCAGTGCGGCGCACCCAATCCGGCGAATGCCGGCACCAGGTAAACCCCTCCATTATCAGCCACCTTTAAAGCCAGTGCTTCAATATCCGCTGCCGAATTGATGATCTTGAGTTCATCACGCAGCCATTGTACCACCGCACCCGCAATGAAAATACTGCCTTCCAGTGCATAATGCACCTGGTCTTTAATCTTCCAGGCCACCGTCGTCACGAGGTTATTTTTAGAAAGGATTGGTGTTTCGCCGATATTCATGAGCATAAAACAGCCTGTCCCATAAGTGTTCTTTACCATACCCGGTTGCGTGCACATCTGACCGAAAAGTGCTGCCTGCTGATCGCCTGCAATACCTGCAATTGGAATTCGCGCCGCAAGTACAGTGCCCGCAGTTTCACCATAAACTTCACTGCAGGATTTTACTTCCGGAAGCATAGCCGCAGGAATATCAAACAGATCAAGTAATTCAGGATCCCAGCTTAAAGTATGAATATTGAAGAGCATGGTCCTGGATGCATTGGTCACATCGGTAACATGGACCTTACGGTCGGTCATGTTCCAGATTAACCAGCTGTCTACCGTACCAAAAAGCAATTTGCCCGCAGCCGCCCGTTCACGTGCGCCATCCACATGGTCCAGAATCCACTTAACCTTAGTGGCAGAGAAATAGGCATCCACAATAAGTCCTGTTTTTTGCTGGATCAGCTCATCATAGCCCTGTGCCTTTAAGGAACCGCAATAATCAGCTGTCCTTCTATCCTGCCACACAATTGCATTGTACACCGGTTCACCGGTTTCACGATCCCATACGACCGTTGTTTCACGTTGATTGGTAATCCCGATCGCCGCAATCTGCTCCGCTCTAAGGTTCGCATTCAGCACCGCTTCTGTAGCAACAGAAACCTGTGACGACCAGATTTCTTGTGCATTATGCTCCACCCAACCAGATTGCGGATAGATCTGCCTGAACTCTCGTTGGGCTAAGGAAATAATCGTCCCGCTACGATCAAATACAATCGCTCTGGAACTCGTGGTGCCCTGGTCAAAGGCTAAAATATACTTATTCATACAGTTTAATTTGGTTTAGCGGCATTCAAAATCGTAGGATATGAAATCGCTTTCTCAAGTATATGAAATAAAATGAAATATGAAAAGAAACAAAAGGATTATAATCGAAACAAGCGCTAACACAAAGCACTGAAAAGCAAACCTTTGTACAATTCGGAAATCTCAGGATTGTACGTGTATTAAAGTTTTTACAGCTGAAAACACTGCCCTCGCATAGCCTTACGCAATAAAAATACTTTAAAATCAGAATTTCAATACTAAATTGGCAACAAATCGTGTAACATGATCAATATCGCAGAAAGACATCAATTTATTTTAAGCAAGATCCAGAAAGAAGGCCACCTGACCGTGCTGGATCTTTGTAAAGAGTTAGATGTCTCTTCGGTAACCATCCGTAAAGACCTCAAGTTGCTGGAAGAAAAGAACCTGCTTTTCCGGACGCATGGCGGTGCAACTTTAACAGATACCTACACGGTAGACCGGAATGTAAACGAGAAAGAAAAACTGCAATCTACAGAGAAGACCAAGATCGGGGTCATGGCAGCTAAACTAATCCAGCCCAACGATTCCATCATCATTGCTTCAGGTACCACGGTACTCGCCTTCGCCAAGAACATTCAACCTGCAGAAACCCTAACGGTCATTACATCTGCCATAAATGTGGCACAGGAGCTTTTACGTCATCCTGAAGTGGAGGTACTGCTTTTAGGAGGCTTGCTGCGCAAGAGTTCCTCATCTGTAATGGGCCCTTATGCGGAGCAGATCCTTGCAGATTTCTTCTGCAGTAAACTCTACCTCGGCGTGGATGGCATTGACCTGAACTTTGGCATTACGACAACGAACGTAATGGAGGCCCATTTAAATCGTCAGATGATCTCCGTGTCGCACAAGATCATTGTGCTCGCAGACTCCACGAAGTTCGGTAAACGCGGATTTGGTCGTATTTGCGGAGTAGAAGATATCGATGAGATCATTACGGACAGCGGCATCTCTTCACATGTCAAACAGCAACTTGAAGCCATGAGCATCAAAGTTACCATCGTCTAAAACCACATTACTTCAGATAAGGGCCAGATTTAAGCTTGGCTTTAAAGATTTCATATCCTGCAGCATTTGGATGCAGACCGTCTTTGGTAACCGCTGCCTTTAAACGATTTTCAGAATCCAGAAAATCTGGATAGATATCAATGACCGTCACGTTTTTCCCCGCCAATTTCCGGATCTGATCATTCACCCAAAGGATATGTTCATCCTTGTTGTAATGGTTCTTAAACTTGCCAAAGGAGCTGTTCACGGGCAGTAAGGTGTACACATACACCTTTGTACGCTTGGACCCTTTTTGAATGCGCTGAACGATCTTGCTGATGTTCCCGAACACCACTTCATCCGGTATGTTCCTGGAAATGTCATTGATGCCGATCAGCAAAAACACTTTCGCAGGTTTTCCCGAAATCACTTCATCCAGGCGCTCCAGCACACCGAAACTAATATCCCCGGAAATCCCCCTGTTCCTTGCATGTGGCAGATCCAGCAGTTTGCTCCAATCCGTCCCTGCCGTGATGCTGTTCCCTAAGAATACCACATCTTTTTTGGAATGTGCTGCAGCTTTAAATCCCTCAACCTGTGTTTTGTAGGTCTTTGGACGGTAGGTACTATCCCATTTAACGGTCTGTGCAGTGGCCGTTCCGCCGAACAGTACCGTAAAGAGTAAGATCCAGGTGTACTTATGCATATTGATGTTATTTAAGGTCAGCTAAATTCTGTTTTTCGCGGTTCCAGGATAGTGCGGTAAAGAAAATCGACAAAATACAAGCGGCAATGATCATTTCAAACGCGCCATCCCAACCCCATTTGTCTACCACAATACCGATGGCAATGTTTGCGAACAAGGCACCACCCAGGTAGCCGAATAATCCCGTTAAGCCCGCAGCGGTTCCCGCAGCTTTCTTAGGCACCAGGTCAAGCGCCTGAACACCAATCAGCATCACCGGCCCATAAATCAGGAAGCCAATGAAAATCAGCGCAGCATTATCCACCCAGATGTTTCCTGGAGGATTTTTCCAGTACACAAAGACGGCTACCGTTACCAGCGCCATGTAAATCACCGTGGCTGGCGCTCTTCTACCTTTAAATACCTTATCGCTGACCCATCCGCACAACAAGGTGCCCGGAATGCCCGCATATTCGTACAGGAAATACGACCAGCCGGATTCGTTAATGTTAAAACCTTTAGCTTCCTTCAGGAAGGTTGGCGACCAATCCAGAATACCATAGCGCACCAGGTACACAAAGGCATTTGCAAAGGCGATGTACCACAACATCCTGTTGTTTAGCACATAGGTATAAAAGATTTCCTTTGCACTAAGCTCCTTTTCTTGCTCCTGGGAATAGTTCTTCGGGTAATCTTTTTTGTAAGCCTCAATGGGTGGAAGTCCGCAGCTTTGTGGCGTATCCCGCACCAGAATGTATGCGATTAAAGCAAACACGAGGGCAATCATGCCGGGAAAGTAAAACTTACTCTGCCAGTCGCCAAAGATTTCGATGGCCAGGATCGTTACTGGCCCCACCAGTCCACCACCAACATTATGCGCCACGTTCCAGATCGACATCATGGTCCCGCGCTCCCGTATCGAATACCAGTGCACAACAACACGCCCGCAAGGTGGCCAACCCATCCCCTGAAACCAACCGTTCAGGAACAGCAGGATAAACATCACGGCAATGGAAGAAGTCGCAAAGGGAAATACCCCCATGAAAATCATTGTGAAGGCAGAAAGCACCAGACCCACGGTCAGGAACTTCCTGGCATCACTCCGGTCGGACACGTTACCCATCAGGAATTTACTCAGTCCATAAGCAATGGAAACACCCGAAAGTGCGAAGCCAAGTTCAGTCTTTGAGTAACCCTGTGCAATCAAGTCCGGCATCCCCAGAGAGAAGTTCTTGCGAACCAGGTAGTAACCCGCATACCCCAGAAAGATCCCAAGGAATACCTTCATACGCTGTGATTTGTATTCCGCGTCTATAGCATCATCCGGTAATAATGGCTTATGTGGTGCAGGCTTTAGAAAGTTGAGCATTATGTATTTAGTTTATGGTTCTACAAGCATATTCGGGTAGTCGGAAATGATCCCATCTACCTTCAGGCTTTTCAGGTGTGCAATTTCTGCTTTTGTGTTCGGCGTCCAGGGAATAACTTTGATGTTGCGTTCATGGCATTGTTTTACCAGTTCTGCATCCACCAGCTTGTATGTTGGACTGTAAATAAAGGGCGTATAACCCAGCTTCTTCAGGTTGTCTTCCAGGTTACCCTTATCCACCAGGTAAGAGGTGCGGATATCCGGGTACTTCTTATGCAAATATTGTATCGTACGCACATCGAAGGATTGTATTACGACATAAGGACTGATCTTTTTGGCGCGGATCACCTTCATCAACAAGTCCACAAAGGTCTCCGGTGCTGGATTCAGTATATTGTCACCGTCCTTCCCCATCTTCGTCTCAATGTTGTAAAAAGGTTGCTTAAAGCCTTTTTCCCTGGCGTATAGCTGTACTGAGTCAATCACTGCCGATAGCAATGGAATATATGCTTTGACTTTCAACTGCTCCGGAAATTTGCTGTAGTATTTGGAGCCTACATCATACTTCCGAAGTGCTTCGTAGGGCATCTTGTACAGGATTAACTGTTTAGATTCTTCTTTGGTGATCTCCTTGCCATCCGGAGTAAGCGTGAACAGCGGATTGAGGTACTCATCGTGCGACAACACCACCTGGTTATCCCCTGTGATGTGTGTATCCATCTCCAGTGTGGTGACCCCGAGATCCATCGCCTTCTTCATGGCCATGATCGTGTTTTCAGGCATCAATCCACGCCCGCCGCGATGGGCTTCCGTGCTGAATGCCGGGAAAGCAGCAACGCTGCCCGTACCATTCGGTTTAATACTTTTGCATGCACCTCCAAATAGCAGGGCAAAGCCAATCATATAGTTCAGACTCTTCATATCAGGCTTGTATCTCTTTGCTGAATTGTTCTCCAAAACGGTCCGTCGCAACCACTTTAATCTGCTTTACAGCTGCGTCTATTCGGGCAACAAAAAGGTGATCCGTTTTGCGCGGCTCCGGAAAGTGCCGGCCTGCAGGAAGTTCCGGTCCCTTGTACAACTTCGTTGCAAGCGGATCAAAGCCAACCTGATTCTCCATAACCCCCATCTGCCGGCCATCAAGAAAGTACTCCACCTTCCACTCCGGATCCCAGTTGTAAACATTACAAGTTAGCGTTTTCTGACCATCTAAAGTCTCTATAAAAGCGCTCAATTGATTGGTACGGTCCTCCCCGGTAGATTTATAGTACCACTTCAAATTCGTTCCATCTACATCATAAACGCCGTAACCTCGCGGCGTGCCGTCTTCACAAACAGGCCCTGTCCACCAGGCACCACAAACGGTACCGTGATTGTGCTCATAGATGCCATTACTGATTACATTTTTGTTGTAATGTGTATGTCCGGACATGATGTGTACATTGGTGTAACCCTCAAGAACCTTATACAAGGCTTCTTTATTCTTTACACCGCTATGCACCGGAATATGAAGGTTGATGATTAGCAGCTGATCTTTTGCGACATGCTCCAGATCTTTTTCGAGCCATGATAACTGCTCTTCCACGAGATAGCCATCGTAATCCCGGTCGGTACCCAGGTAGCGTACATTTTCCAGCACCACATAATGTGCCTTGCCCCGGTTGAAGGAGTAGTAGGTCGGCCCGTAAGTCTTTTTAAAAGTAACATCTGATGTTTCATCCCCACCCATCCGGTAATCCATATCATGGTTGCCCAGCGCCTGAAAGAAAGGAATCCCCATCTTCGCTACCGCAGTGTTATAATCCTGGAAAAGTTCCTGTTTATCCCAAACGATATCTCCAACACAAATGCCATGTACCAATGCAGCGCTACCCATGGTTTTCAACAGCTGCTGTACATCGGGCACAGAGGTCTCCATCATCTGTTTCACATCATTCCTGGTTTTAACCTGTGGATCAGCCCAAACGATAAATTTATGTTGCTGGTCGGATTGTGACAGGCGTTTCAGCTCAAAATCATAGCTCTTGCCTGAACCCAGTTGATGGTAGTGCCGCGAAACCCCTTGTTCATGCAGGAATGCATAGCCTGCAGGTGTACTCACCCATACAGAACTGGCATTCGCATGCGGCTTGATGCTGTAATAACCACGACTATTAGTGGTCACGACCGAGTAGCCGTCGGAAACCACAACACCGGCTATGCCATTGGAACCATCTGTAATCCTGCCCTTAACTTTTTTAGCAGCACTGAAGAATGAAAAAGACTGGCCGGGCATACTGAAAACCAGTGCCCCGCCAATCAGAGATATCTTTTGTATAAAGGATCTTCTGTTCATTTTACAATTAGTTAGAATAGATGGCAATGTCCTCGATAGACAACCTGCCGTTTAAGATGTTCGGCACACTGGTGGTACCCAGGCCTAATTTATTAATACGGAAACGTACATTTCCTTTAATGTTCAACAGGAAGGTTTCTTGTCTTGAACCACGGCTCTGACACTGGATATCAGGACCTGCGGCAAGCCAGGTTAAACCACCATCTGTGGAGTATTCCAGGCGGAAGGTACTTACAGCATCAGTATAATAAGCACCGGCCCAAAGCGTCACTTTAGATGCACCATTCGGCAGGTCAAAGTTCATCTGCAGGTAAGCAGATTCGGTAAGATTCTGCTGCATCCGGATGCTTTGTAAACCTGGCTCATTGAAACGGTCACGTGCGGCGGTATTTCCAATAATAGATTGGTACAACTTCCAGCTTCCAGTTTTAAGCATGATGCTGTTGTCTGGTACTGCAGGGGTATTCATGTTGTAAGAGCCTTTTACGGTTGCATCCGGAGTTTCAAAACTCTCCGGCCAGTTCGGATAAATCGGACCACTTGCATTCTCGACATCTGCTTCCGTACGCAGGCGCACCTGTGGAATCGTGCCGTAGTTACCAGCCTCATCGCCATACATCGGGATTACGGTGTAGGTTGCGCTTGCAGGTAAGCTGTTTGCAGCGAAGGTTGCTGTTGCAGAGGTATGCAAGGCGATGGCACTACCTGAACCATCATCAAGCATCTTGTTCCCAGCGTAGGTTTCACCCGGCTGTGGTACTGGTTTCGCATCTGCAGTAACCTTCAGCAGCGTATTTTCGTAAAGTTCAAAGTTGCCCAGCAAGGCACCAAGTGCCACCGTTCTTGGTTTCAACACATTGCCCGAACTTACTTTGGTGATGTTTGCCGTAGTAATTCCTTTTAACTGTAGCGAGCTGCCGACTTTCGACAGTGTACTGCCGTCGATATTGATGACCAAAGAATCACCCGGCGCATAATTGCCTGCGGCATCCTGAAGTTCAATTAACAGACCCCGAACCTGTCCCCTGCTTGCATTCTGAATAATAAGTCCGCCTTTAGGGAAGTTGTTGCCGCTCAAATTGGAGATTACAACGCCACCAGTCTGCGTAGCACCGCTAAGTTTTTCCGCATTGAGCTGCACATCAGTGCCTTTGTAAGCATTTTTTACCACGAACAGTGCGGCAAAGGAGTTCAACTTGCCTTCTGCGGGTTTTTCATCCTTTTTGCAGGCATTGAACAGCAGCGAGCATAAGATCAGCGCTGCCAGAAGTGAATATATTTTTTTCATGTTCTTTCTTTTAAAGATTACTTGTTCCACCAAACCTTGGTATTCAGATCATCGGTGCCGAATGCAGCAACCGCAGCCGAATAGTTCGCTGAATTGAGCGACTGTACGTTAACCGGGTATCGAAGACGGGCAGGCATTTGTCCGTCGTTTTCCAGACCTGCACCTTTAGGTAGCGTTGGATGTCCGGTTCTTCTGTATTCAAACCATTGCTGAAAGTCGGTGAAAAACAGGGTATAATATTTCTGCAGGTGGATCTTCTCCATCTTCAGATCATCACTTTCCTCCGGGTTCCACCGGATGAACTCATTCTGCAGCTGACCGTCGGGTGGCGTAACACCCCAAAAGGTAATTGCATTGATCACACCTGTTTCATAGTAGGTTTGTGCGCTGCCAGCAACATAACCTTTCAATGCTGCTTCTGCCAGCAGGAACTGCAGCTCTGCATAGTTCATGATGTTGCCCAATAATGGCTCGTTCATCAAAGCATCCAGGTAAGTGGATCTTCTTTCCGGCACCTGTCCGCGCTGAAAACCGCTTGGAATTCCGATATAAGTACCGCCATCGATGGTTGCCCAGCGGGTTCTGCGTGGATCGTTCCACTGGTTCAGGTTGTTTACGAAAAACTCTGTTAGCCCATTGCTACCGCTGAAGTCGAACGGTCTTCCGCCGTAAAAAGAAGAGGTATATGGCGGCGTCATGCTATACTTTACGACTGCAGATTCGGTGTTGTTGCTGAAGATTGGATAGTTTCCTTGATTGGTGTCCACCATCTCTTTGATCTTCGCGATCGCATTAGACTCCGGCCTGCCGGATGCACGCATCAATAAACGCAGGTACATGGAGTTTCCGAACTTGCGCCAGTTCAGAATGGTTGTTGCCGATGTCGCACCAGTTGTGCGGCCATATAATGGATCATACGCCAGCTGTTCTGTAGTCATCGCATTACCAGTGGCCAATAAAGTATTCGCTTCCTCCAGCTTGCGGAACAAGTCTTTATAGATCTCTTCCTGACGATCAAATCTCGGTTGATAAACACCCTCACGTCCTTTCCCGGCGTCGGTATAAGGCACATCACCGTAAGTATCTGTGATCAGTGAAGACACATAAGCGTCACAGATCAAAGCAATGCCCATAAAGGTGGTGTTGTTCAATTCACTTGCACGGGTGTACATATCCTTGAAGTTGGTCAGTTGCAGGTACCAGTTATTCCACATGTAGTCCGACTCCCCTGCACGGATCACGTAGCGGTGTACTTCATCACCATCAGACACCGCCACATGGTCCTGCATTAATTCATGTGTAAGTCGTAGCGCACGGTTGTTGTTCCTGGTCACTACGTCCCACAGCGAAGGGGTTAAGAGCGCCTCTGGCAATGCTGCCGCGCTTCTGTTTGGATCGGTATTGATCTCTTTAAAGTCCTTTTTACAGGATGTATTTATGAGTATGCCTGAAAGCATAAGCAGGCAGAATGTTTTATATGTTTTTTTCATGATCTGAATCGCTAAATGTTAAATACCAATGCTGATGTTCAGTCCAAACGTGCGTGTAGATGGGAACTGACCGGTTTCAAAACCTGCAGTGATCTCACCTGAGCTACCGATGGTACCAAATTCCGGATCAAATACCGGCCAGTCGGTAAACATGAACAGGTCACGTCCGTAAACACCGATGGTTGCACGCTGTAAGCCTAACTTCTGCACCAGTTTTGGTCTGAGGCTGTAATCAAACCTCGCCTCTCTGAATTTAATGAAATCTGTGCTGAAGGTATTGGCCTCCACGTTATCACGTTGAAAATGCGTTTTGTAAAAGGTCGCTGTATTTGCTGCAACAATGGTATTTGGTGCGTATGAGCCATCTGCATTCTGCACCACGCCATTTCCAATGATGCCATTATACCTTCCCGGAACGGTCTTTTGTAACTTACCCTCATCAGCCAATACGGAGTGTGTCAGCGAGTATGCGCGACCACCGAATTGTGCGTCAAAAAGTAAATTCAGGCTAAAGCCTCTATAAGTAAAACCTGTTCCAAAGCTGCCCTTATACCTTGCGGTAGAATTACCCAGATACTTGCTGTTCTGATCCAGCACCGGATAACCATCGCGGTACACGATCTGCCCATCCGGCGATCTTAAGTAACCTAAGCCGTAGATATCACCCATAGAGCCACCAACACGTGCTTCAATAGACCCTCTTGGTCCTGTAGACATCACGATCGTACCCACACTATCTGCAAGTGCGACCACTTTGTTCTCGTTATAAGAGAAGGTACCGTAAAGGTTCATGTTCAAGCCGTTCGTGGACTTCAATGGCGAACCATTTACCTGAAGTTCCAGACCCTGGTTTTGAACCTCTCCAACATTCAGGATCACGGCATTGTAGCCTGATGCACGGTCGATTGGAGAAGAAATGATCTGATCTCTGGTATTGTTCTTATAAGCAGTAAAGTCGATCTCTAAACGGTTTTTAAAGAAACGGGTATCTAAACCAACCTCATAACTCGTGGTGGCAAGCGGACGAAGTTCCGGATTCGCGATCACCGTTGGATTTGCAAGACTTCCCGGGAACTGCGTTGAGCCATAAGCATACGCAGTTTGATAAGCTTTGGTTGAACCACTACCTGCACCAGCCACGGAGGCACGAATCTTCATAAATGAAATCGCCTCCGGCATCTTAAGTTTTTCCGTCAATACAGCACTTAAACTTACTGAAGGATAAAAGAAGGAAACATTGTCTGTAGAGCTCGGCGTTGCAAGTGTACTTGCCCAGTCGTTACGTGCAGTCACGTCCATGAAAAGGAAGTTGTCGTAACTGAAAGATCCCAGCGCATAGAAGCTGTTTACCGCATATTGACTTCTGTTTGGCAGGGTAACCAGCATGTTTTTGCTGTTGGAGAAGTTGTAGATACCAGGGTATAGCAATTGTTCTGCACGGATCTCATCCAGTGTGTACTTGTTGTTCATTCTGCTTCCTCCGGCAGTCAGGGAATACTCAAACTTGGAGCCGATCTTGCTGTTGTAACGAAGTAAGAAGTCGCTGTTTACCTCCTGATTGTACACGTTCTGCGTACGGTACATACCGGTTGCATATTTGTTCGTGCTGAATGGGCGCTGTTGTGAGCGCGCATCGTACGACATATCCATAGAAGTACGAACCATTAAACTCAGATTCGGTAAAAAGTTATAGGTTGCAGTAACGTTGCCAACCACGTTGTGGCGATTGGACTTGTTCAGCATCTCATTAGCGATCAGGTACGGGTTATCCAGCAAGCTACTGAATGGACGATTCTGCAGGATGCCTTCCTGACCTGGTGTCCAGTAATCTTTAAACCAGTCCATATTCATGTTCGGCGCCAAACCACGGATGAAATACATAATGGTCTGGTTGTTATAACCGGTAGATGGCAGGTTATCAGAGAATTTATTGGTATAATTCACCTTGCTGGTGATCTGTAACTTGTCGGTAATCTTGTGACTGATCGAAAGCGCTACGGTGTTACGGGTGTAACCTGTGTTCGGGATGATACCTTTATTTTTCA
>Ga0182006_1001965_pt1 | contig 11639 bp, 5 predicted proteins | sample Sormic07211104_1_FD_123022 | JGI IMG/M metagenome (GOLD analysis project Ga0182006, IMG submission 123022) | Rhizosphere microbial communities from Sorghum bicolor, Mead, Nebraska, USA - 072115-104_1 MetaG | ecosystem: Host-associated > Plants > Roots > Rhizosphere | place: USA: Nebraska...
CGGGGCATCCGTTAGGGTCGTAGAAACCGGTGCTGGTGTACAGTCAGGTGTTGATGGTAGTTATATTCTTAATACTCAACCCGGAACGTATACATTAGAAATTACCTATATTTCCTTTCAAACTCAAAGGATCACGGGAGTTGTGGTAACGGAAGATCAGAATACACCACTGAACATTTCGATGAAACCTGATGCCAGAGGGCTGAAGGAAGTGATCGTAACTTCCGGCTATAAAAAAGCTACTATCGCAGGCCTTTTAGCTAAACAGAAAAATGCTTCCGAGATTAGCAACGGTATAAGCGCCGACCAGCTATCGAGTACCCCTGACAAAAACATTGGCGAAAGTTTAAAACGCATCAGCGGCGTAAGTACTGTTGATAATAAATTTGTAGTGGTACGTGGTATTGGCGAACGCTATAACGCCGCTCAATTGGATGGAATAGCACTACCTAGTACCGAAGGACAAACCCGTAATTTTTCTTTTGACCTGATCCCTACCAACATGGTAGACAACATCGTGGTCAGCAAAACCGTAACTCCCGATATGAATGCAAGTTTTGGCGGTGGTTTAATTCAAATCAGTACCAAAGATATCCCGACAGAAGATTTTATGAGCTTTACGGCAGGTACCTCGTACAATGATCAAAGTACCGGCAAAGATTTTTTTAGCAAACAAAGAGGGAAGTATGACTACCTGGGGTTTGACGACGGGCGACGGGACTTCCCAACAAACCTGGAACATACAGGTCGTACTACCGCCCCCAATAATACTTTAAGCGATGAACAATATCAAGCCAAATTGGATGCCCTAAGTAAAAAATTTACGGTAGATAATTTTACACTATACAAATATAAAACAGCGCCATCGCAAAATTACCAGTTTACCATAGGGCGTTTGTTTGGATTAGATACCGTAAAGAAAATCAAACTTGGGTTTACCGCTTCGCTTAGTTATCGCAATACACAAGCTATCAATAATTTTGATCAATACCGATCTGGTTGGGTTCCTAAAGCTAATAATTATGGCTCGTCATATCGTTTTAATACAACTTTGGGTGGTTTATTAAATGTTGGTTTGCAGGTTGGTCAGCACCGGTTTAGTTTACGGAATACTTACACCCACCTTTATGACAACGCCCTCACCAGAACAACAGGCTATAGCGAAGAGGATGGGAATGAATTTTTAGATAAGGGCTTAATGCCCGATAGAATACAAGAAGTTGACGACCCCACTTTTACTAATCTTTTACAGAATAAAATTAGCGGCCAGCATCAATTGGATAAAGTAAAATTGGAATGGAACGTTAGCAGAACAAGAGTAGACAGGAAAGAAAAAGACATAGGTATAGCCGAGCAGAGAGCAAAACTGTTTGGGAAAGAGTATGCCTACTTTTACATTACAGACCAAATTAATCAAGGTTATATCAAACCTTCGTCACGCCATAATTACGATAACCAGGAAACCCATTATTCTGGAGGGGTAGACGTATCGCTGCCATTTAATACAGGCCCGTTACGAAATATCATTAAAACAGGATATTTCGGCATCCATAAAAAAGGAAGCTTTAACTGGCAGATCGCGACATTAGCTAATCACATCAATATATCTGACAGCTTAACTTACCTGCCGATCAGTGAAAAATTAAAGCCTGAAAATATGGGTGCACATGGTTATAATTACACTATAAATCAATGGTTTATAGATTCCTATGAAGGTAAAAGCATTAGTCATGCCGGCTACCTGATGTTAGATAACCGCCTGGCCGAAAAACTGAGGTTGGTTTGGGGCGTTAGGGGTGAGTATTACAGGTATACAGAAATAAAAAACGGAAGCAATCAGAAACAGGGTAATTCGCCATTTTCTTTACCTCAAGAAAAGAATTGGCAGTGGATACCTTCGGCAAATTTAACCTATAGCCCAATAAGCCAATTGAATATCAGGCTTGCTGCATCCCGTAGCGTGGTACGGCCAGAATTGCTTGATAACAGTCAGTTTTTCAGGTATAACGCCCCGCTTAATGCCAATTTTGGAAACCTGGGCCTTGAAAGCACCAAAATAGAAAGTTACGATTTTAAAACAGAGTGGTTTCCGGGATTAGACGAAATCATTTCTGCGGGTGCATTTTATAAATATTTTGATAAGCCAACCGAATTGGTAACCCTAACCCTTGACGGGGATATTTATTTAACCAATTCAGACCACGCCAAGGTGTATGGACTTGAATTTGAAATGCGCAAAAATCTAGGCTTTCTTACCGATAATCAACTGATCAAAAACTTTACGGTATATGGAAACTTAACCTTACAAAGGTCAAGCGTTGTTGGCTACTACAAAACAAAAAATCCTGATCCTAAGCTTGGTGGTGATATTTTGGTAAAAACTAAACAAAGCCGGTCAATGTATGGGCAGGCACCATACCTGATCAATGCAGGGTTGCAATATACCTCAAACCATTTTGGTTTTAATGTATCCTATAATAAATCCGGACGTAAAACATACATCGTAGGGCTAAATCCAGATGAAATTGAATATGAAAAGCCGAGAGCACAGATAGATGCACAGGTGAGCTACAGGTTTTTAAAAAGCAGGTTTGAAGTGAAAGTGAACGCCGCCAACTTACTTAACAAGGCATCTACTTATTATATCAACAGAGGTAGCTACGAAAAGAACCCTGATTTTGTTGCCGGAAGTGGCGACTATAGTAATGCTAAACAATTAAAACCGGGTTTTACCGATAATTTTGAAGATGGGGATCAACTCAGATTTAATCAAAAATTTGGCCGTACCTACAGCGTGTCATTAAACTATAATTTTTAATATCATGAAACATAAAATATTTACGCTAGTCTTTCTTAGCGCTTTTGTAGCGCTGAATATCTCTTGTAGTAAAAAAGAGCTCGCTCAGCCCGATCCGGATAAAGTTATTAAGTTGCAAATCCGGGGAAGCTCAGACGTTGATTTGGAATATGTTTATAAAGACAGTGTTATTGCTACCAGTTTAATCACCTCGGGTAAAAATATATCAATTGATACCCGGCTTTTAATAAAAGAGGAGGGAGCAACGTTTCAGATCAGAAAAAAAGGAAGTTCAGAAATATTGCAAACTAAACAGCTTTCATCCAGTCCCTTTATTCAAAATTTTACCGTGTTTTATGATGGCATAAAAGTATATGATCAGGCCATTTCCTTACTTATAAAGGGGTATGCCTTAACCGGAGAGCTTGAATTTTTATTGGATGGAAATATCATCCTCTCTAAAGGCGGAGCCGTAGATAGCCGATCTTCTATTTTAATCGATAAAGGTACTTCAAGAGAAATTCAGATTCGAAAAAAAGGTGAAACTACCGTTTTATTAAAAAAAACAATAGAATCCGACATTCAACAACAGAATATTAGCTTCTTTTTCGATGGAATAAAGATCGTTGATAATGTAAAGCTAGATCCTCCAACAAATCCTGCCAATATGATGGTGAGGGCCAAATTTGAAACCTCATTTCCAAATCAGTTCAAAAAGGTAGATGTAGATCTTGTTTTTTACACCAGGCTTAAAACTGCATCGAACACCACAGTTGGAACAAAAGTAATGCCCGAAATCAGGTTTACCTTGCCAAAAGATGGTTCTTTCAATTCGATAGAGCTGCCACCATTGCCGGGACCGGAATACATCTATAGCTTTGACATATATGAAAAAGGAACGAATATTGAACCTTACAATCCTGGTAGCCCATTAACCCTTACTGGTTATACGATTAAGCCTAATGAAGGTCGGGTTACTTCAGCATATGTCGACTATCCTGAAAATAGAATTAATTTTCAGGCTGGAAAATCGAATTTATTGATTTTTACCGATGCAAGAATACTGGCAGTTGTAGCCGGTACAAGAAGCGTTTTTATATCAGGCGGCAAAGTAACTGATCTTTCTCAATACTTTCAATAACAATGCAGGCCATTAGCAAAAAGAGGCATGAGCGTTTAAAGGATGCTTTGCTGCAAATGAAAGGGTTGTTGAGCGACGGGCAAAAAGAATGCAGTTGTTTACAGCAGGCAGAAGATTATAATAGAGAACTGGAAACGATGTACAGGAACATCACTGGCCAATCCCACTGACAATGAGGAGCTAGTGCTTACGCTGGGAGCTAATAAAAGGAAGATTGGTCGGCCACAATTTGACGAGCTTGCTGAGCGCCTGGAATTAACAACCCGGCAAAAGGATCGAGCTTATAACCGCTTGCAGAAAAATCAGAATACAGCAGTGGACTGGGTCGAAAAATCCTTTTTACCGGATGATGTAAAAGAAAGGTATCTTTCTATCATGGCCTCACGATACAAACAACTCGGTATGTAATTAATTTCAGTGAATCAACAGGGCATTTATTAATCCGGGAGATTTACAAGAGCCAATTAAACTGTGCAGGGATGACCGGATCGTGGAATCATGAGGCACAGGATGCAAAGAAATTTGCCACCTGATGGCAGCCCCCTTTTCTTTAGTGGCGATATGGCAAAATTGGATAAATTTACTATCAACGTGCTTTGCAATCCAGATATTATCATAAAGTAAACGGTCAGGCTCTGGAAACAGGGCCTGACCGTTTACTTTATGTGTTTAACCTATTATAAACCTCCTCCAAAAACAGGCGCGTTTTTATCATACCAGATTCTTTGGCTGTTTAAAGTTGGTACATCTTGTGCCAATGGTGTAAAACCCTGGTCTTGTAATGCTTTTTGCCAGTTGGCCCTGTTCACTTCGCCTGGATCATTTGTCCAGAAACGGCGTGGAATAATTTCGTTAAATGCTTCTCTTGGATAATAGGTAGAATTATTTTTAGGATATCCAGTTCGACGGCAAAAAACAAATGCTTCTGTAGGGTTGCGGAACAGGTTAAGGTATTGTTGTATATAGATCTTTTCCAGGTTACCAGTTCCGTTAAACATCACCTTGGCATTACCTAGGTAGGCATTGATTTCTGTTGTTCCATCGCCGGTGCTATATGCAGGGGTTGATGCTGCTGCCACTGCGATACTGTTCATGGTTTTAATAGAAGAGGTAATCCCCTTTTTATACCAGTCTTCGGCCGTACCGTTTGTATTTACGCTGCCTGCATAGCCCTTCTGAATAAATTCTGCAACAAGTAGGCAAGATTCAGCATTGCTCACCATTACATCTGTAAATACACCGGTGGTATTTCCACCAAATCTAGGTGCAAAGAATTTTCGGTTAATACGGGAGATCAGAAAATACTTTGTTGTAGTGTTGCCCACCTGAAAAGGATTTTTTATGTAGGCGGCAAATGTAGGATTAAGAGTCCAGTCGGCCGGGCCGCCTTGGTACATAATCAATGGATCATTGATATTAATAAAAGAAGGGAGGGTTGCGCCATTTTGAGTAAGAACAGTTCTAAAGTCTCCCTGCAAATCATTCTTGTCAAAATACACAGGTAATCTGGGGTCATTCGCTGCTTTCAAAAAGCTCATAATTGAAGTAGTAGCGTAACGGGGAGATCTGTAGTCAATATCGGCCGGACCGAAATAATCAACGCTTGAGTAAGACAATTGCGCATTATCAACGCTAATAGGTCCTATTGCGTTACTCATTACCTGTTGAAAAATTTCCCTTGTTTTGGCCTGGTTTTGATTTTCTAATCTCGCAGCGATGCGCAGCTTTAAGGTATTGGCCAGCATTACCCATTTTGCCCAATCGCCTTTGTAATAAATATCATTAGTACCAAAATTTTGTTGTGCCGGTAATGAATTATTTGCCAATACAGCTATGGCATCATCCAGTTCTTTAAGCCAGGTATTGAAAAGGGTTTCCTGGTTATCATATACAGGACTGTAACTACCACCATATCTCCCTTGCAAAGCTTCAGTATAAGGAATAGAACCATTCATATCTGTTACCTTAATTCCTTGCACTACCTGTACAATATAAGTGACAGCAGCCATTTTCTGATAAGCAGCCTTATCCGCTTTCATATCTATTTGCCTTCTGATTTCGAAAAGGTTGGGTAATATGGATTCATAAAAAGCATTGTATCTGGTATTCACATTATTGGATATCTCATAAGGATCGGAGGTAATGTGTTGCGTAAAACGCCAAAGCTGTTCCATGCTTTCCCATATCCATTCTGTACCCTGGTACGTAGCCAATTTGTCCTCTGAATAGCTAAATAAAAATTTTACATCCGGTACCGTAACACTATTTGGATTTGTATTGATCTCTCCAAAGTTCTTTTTACAAGATGAGACGCAAACCAGGCAGGTTATAACTGCTGCGAGCTTTATATGTATTGATAATAATCTTCTCATGATCTAAATAATTAATTTTTTAAATGAACCTTTCTCATTAACGCTTTTAGAATGATGCCCTCACGGAGAATGTTATAGTCCGTACCATTGGCAAAAATCCATTTTCACCTGAATAGGCGGTGTTATTTGAATTGTTAGATGCCGGATTAAAATTTAAAGGCAGGGTATGATAAATATACCATAAGTCACGTCCGACAACTGAAAGGGCCAAGCCATTCAGCCTCATTTTTTCATATATACTCTTAGGGAAGCTGTAGGTTAGCCCAACCTGACGTAATGATATGTATGAATTTTCCTTAATCCAGTAATCTGAAACGCCGGTAGAAGATGAACCATAACGATAATAAAACTGAGGCGCATGTGTGGGCTCTACGAATCCTTTGTCGTAAGCTTCCTGATAGGTCATGCCACCTACATTAACCTGACTTCCATTTGGCTGTGTTATCATTTGTCCCGTCGGGAATACCCCATCAGGAATCATTCCGTCGTCATACTTTACGTTGTTGTATTTACTCACCCAGGTAATGCCACCAGTTGCTGCATCCCTTCCTTCCAGCGTATTGGCCAAAGCACCGGTATGCGTACCGAAACGGTAAGATGCCATTACAAAATCACCGCCGATTTTAGCATCAAGTAAGAAGTTAATACTGAAGCTCTTATAGGTGAAAGTGTTGTCAAATCCCGCTCTGAACTTAGCATTGATATCACCTATATCCTGAAACTGATTACTTCTGGCCGGGAATGCAGCTCTGGCATCACTGCGCCATGATAGGATAGGCTTTCCATTCCTTGGATCATCAATGTTGTTACCACTTCCATCTTTCGCCTGGAATTTGGTAGAATTAATTTGACTACGCAAGGTGCCATAAGCTTTACCAACAACCGCCCAGGTACTTACTTCCGCAATATCGGCACCAAGATTAAGTTCTGTTCTTCCAGGATACAGTTCAACAATTAAATTTCTGTTTCTGGAGAAGTTTAGTGCTGTATTCCAGGTAAAGTTTTTTGTTTTTACCGGTATTGCATCAATCGCCAGTTCAATACCTTTATTTTGGATATTACCTGCATTGATCAGAATAGCCCCAACGCCTGATTCAACAGGTGTTCCTATATTGATGATTTGGTTTTTAGTATTGTCTTGATAAAGACTTAAATCCAAACCTAATCTGCTTTTCAGGAAGCGCATTTCCAGACCTATTTCTTTAGCTATTTTTCTTTCAGGCTTAAGGTTAAGCTGATTTACGGTACTGCTGTTGTAAGTAGAGATTGGCACTGTACCGCCATTTGCATTTGTAAATCCATTGATCAAAAAGCCTGAATTTAGTGTAAAAGGAGCAGTATCATTACCTAGCGCAGAAATATTGGTCCTCAGTTTTCCAAAGCTGATCCATGAAGGAAGCGTCTTGAATGTTTCAGAGAATACCCAGGATAAACTGGCTGCCGGATAATTATAAAAATTGTTTCCGCTTCCATCTGAATAAGTCAGTGCGGATGACCAATCGCCACGCCATGTTGCCTGAAGGAACAACATATTCTTATATCCTAAATCTGCACTGGCATACATTGAATTATAGTTCTTTTTACTTAAAACACCACCTTTAACAGTAGGTGGATTAAAAGAGTTGGAAATGAAGAATCCTCCTGGATAAAGCAGTCCGCCACTGGTTGAGCTGTTTTCAAAATCAACTCTGTTGCGCTGTGATTCCCCACCGATATAGCCATTAAGTGTAAGGTCTTTGCTGATGTCTTTGTTGATCATTAACATGGCCTTTAAAGTGTTACTTTGCTTATTACTAAAGCCAAGGCTATAAGAACCTCCGGTAAAGTTGATTCCTAAACCTAGTTCTGAAGTTTCAGTTCTGGTGTAAATATTATTAAAATTGCCCTCCAGTACTAATTTTGCCCAGTCGGTTAATACCGCGGTTACGGCAGCGCGGCCCCTGAACAATTGTTCATTTTGCGTGTAATTGTTATTATAAAGCGCATACCAGAATCTGGATTCCGGAGCATCATTAGGCTCATTAGCATTATTCGGATCAGGTGCACCACCTAGAATACTGGTGTATTTATCCTTTTGTATCCAATAGTTTGTATCATAATTACGTGGTAATACCCAGGTATACATGTGCCCAAGGTTAAAAGAACCAAATGCATCCAGTCCACCCAATCTTGGTGGGTTTTTTCCATTAAAATTGGTGTAAGCAATACTTGCGTCTACACTTATCTTTTTATTGAAATTATGTGTAGCCCTCAGATCAAATGCATTTTTTGTAAGGTTATTGTTTCTGGTTACGCCTTTGGCGTCATTATGATTGTATGTTAATCTGAATGTGGAGTTTTCTGTTCCTCCCTCCAGCGCAACATTTGTATTGTTACCTACACCATTTTGAAAGGCGTCCAGGTAATTATTTGGTTGAGGTAAGTACTTGGTTGGCGTTCCATCATAATTGGTTACATCCTGTCCCAACATTCTTGGGCCCCAGTTTTCCAACTCTCTTCCGATTTGTTTATCTATATAAGGCAGTCCGGTAGAAGGGTTAATAGGGAAAACTTTTGTTGTCCAGTTATCAGATTGATAGTTTGGATCTCTGTTATCTGTAAAAAAGGCACCCACAGAACCTCCTCCAAATTCATTTTGAAAGTCTGGTCCTGAATAAGGATTTGAAATGCTGGTCGCATGATTGACGGTAATTCCAATACCTTTCCTTAATGATCCTTTTTTAGTAGTAATCAACACTACACCATTTATAGCTCTTGAGCCATATAAGGCTGCAGCGGCAGATCCCTTTAAAATGGATACCGTTTCAAAATTGTCTGTATTTAAATCTTTAAGGTCATTACCAAAATCTCTGCCTGTACCTTCGAACACATCATTGTCCATGATTACTCCATCAACGACAAATATGGGTTGGTTGTTTTTGCCAAGCGTAGAGTTTCCACGGATCACAATCTTTGCATTTCCAAACAGACCACCAGCACCCTGATCAATCTGCACCCCAGCTACTCTTCCCTGCAATGAATTAATTGGATTTATTTCATTTGACTTGGCCAGGACATCTCCTTTTACTTCTGTAACAGAATATCCCAATTGCCTTTTTTCCTTTTTAATGCCCAAGGCCGTGACGACTACCTCATTCAATGCTTTGGCGTCTTCCAGCAGCTTCACATTGATTGTGGCATTGTTGCCAATTGTAATTTCCTGCGAAGTAAACCCCAAAAAGGAGAATTTAAGGGTAGCATTTGCATTTACGCGGATGGTAAATTTACCATAGTTGTCAGTTGAAGTAGCCGTCGTACTTCCTTTTTCATTGATACTAACTCCCGGCAATGGGATGCCAGCCGCATCCCTGACAATACCAGTGATTGTCTTTTTTTCCTGTGCAAGTACATTTGTGGTGCTTAGGGCAGACAAGAAAATAATAAGTAAAAGTTTAAGATTCATAATTGGTTAATTTAGGTTAACTAAAAGGATATGAACCACCTTGGTTTACATACAAGTTACGGAAAAAACAAGTTTAAACAAATATTTTTCTTGTCGAATGAGATGTGTTTTTTTATAAAATCCAATACTTTTGATTGTGTCGATTTCCAATGCCGCAATGTCTCCTGCATTTAGATCTGCTACAGGATAGTTTATCATTTTAGGAAGATAGTTATCGGCTCATATAAAATTGAAAAGTCTTTTTTAATCCCTTGCCCGAAGTGAGCAAGGGATTAAAAATTAAGCTGTTATACCGGAGGATTCTGATTGTTATTGATAGCTACCATATCCTGTCCGGATGGAAAAATAAACGCGAGCGTTCCAGTTCATAAGCACCTGTTGCAATGAAGTAAGACAGGACTAAACCTTTTTCTCCGGCAAGTGGCAGGCCCATTCCAAAAACGGACAATTTGCTCATGCTTTCGGTATCTTGAAAAGCCCATTGATCTTTAGTCCCGGCTTTGGTTATATATATACTGGCATCTCTCAGGTCATTTTTATTGTCGAAATTTGTAGCTGCCATGTAATGAACAAATATCCAGGTTTTGGGCAGCACCTGTTTTGCCAGGTATTCGCGGTACTCTTCTCCGGTGCTTTGGTTCTTCCGATAAAGAAAAATATCTACAGGATCATTGTTTTCGGTATAGTGCAGGTAAAACCCGAGTTTATTGGTGCTGGCATCCACATCTGGTGTTGGGATATCCAGTGCTTTGCCATCCAGGTAAATAAAATTAAAGTTAGCCTTGGTTCCAATTTCAGGCAATGGCTTGCTAAATAATTCCTTGCCGGTTACCGAATTTTTAATGCTTAACTGGCCAGGCTTCTTTGCTGCCGGGTATGTATATACAGCACCAAAATCAAATATTGACACTGGTTTGAATACAAATTTTCCGTTCGATACAGTTTTGTCGTACCGCGTTGTATCTATGACAACTTCGAGTTCGTCAGCACTTCCGTTGTACCCCGTAACGACCAGCTGCATAGCTTTTTGACCTGTCAGATCTTCTTTATTGCACGCCGTAAATGTTGCAGGTAACAGAAACAGGAACAATACAGCTTTTATATAATGGGTTATTGAGTTCATTTTTTACAGTTTTATAGTTCTAGATCTTTATTAAATCTGATGTTGCCTCCCGTAACAAATTCACTGAAGATGTACAGTTTGGCCGATGCCACAGTTGAAGCCGGTTTAGGTGCTGTAGATGATGTAGCATGCCATGTATAGCCCAGTTGGTCGGTATAAAACTGTTTAGTACCTGCTTTATAAATGTATACTACAAATGACACCAATGTATTTTGCCCATTATACTGTTGTCCTGTTGTAGGAAAGGTAGGGATATCAACTGCATCACTAAATTCATAGGGTTTGGCATTTTTAATCCTGGCCAGTTCTTCAAAGACCTTTGGTGTCCAGTAGTATTTCCCCAATACAATATCTACCGGTTCGGTATAATTGGTAAGCGTTGGTTTAAACATATATTTCACTTTAATTTTTCCCGCTTCCAGTGTCGGTACTTCAGGCATATCGCTAGCCTTCCCATTCATATAAAAGAAACTGATTTTTGCCGGGCTATCCTCTTTTTTCAGCTCTTTTTCCAATACAATTTTACCTGTGCCTTTCTCCGTGATGCTCAGCTTTGCACGGCTCCGGTTTTCCGGGAAAATATAGGCTTCGCTCATATCGAAAGGTCCACTAGGAATGTCGTTACCAAACCTAAAGGTATCCAGTTTGATTTGCAGGTCGTGGGTATCGCCGTTATATCCTTTAATTGTAACCGGGAGCATGTCTCCCTTGTATAAAAAATCATCTTTGCCTTTATTGCAGGCAGACAGCATCAGCAGGAATAC
>Ga0182006_1001966_pt1 | contig 11638 bp, 12 predicted proteins | sample Sormic07211104_1_FD_123022 | JGI IMG/M metagenome (GOLD analysis project Ga0182006, IMG submission 123022) | Rhizosphere microbial communities from Sorghum bicolor, Mead, Nebraska, USA - 072115-104_1 MetaG | ecosystem: Host-associated > Plants > Roots > Rhizosphere | place: USA: Nebraska...
AAGCACCCATCGCCGGCATAGCCGGCTCCCACCGAGCAGGTGCCACCGCATAGCGCCCACCGAGCGACGCCCACCAAGTTGCCACAACAAAAAAAGCCCGCGATCGCTCGCGGGCTTTTTCTTTCGCCTTGCGGCAACCGATTACTCGGCGACGGCGGCGGCCTTCTTCGCGGCCTTGGCGGCAGCGGCGGCGGCGACGTCTTCCTTGATGCGGGCAGCCTTGCCTTCCAGGCCACGCAGGTAGTACAGCTTCGCGCCGCGGACCTTGCCCTTGCGCTTCACTTCGACCGAGTCGATCGCACGGCTGTGCGACTGGAACACGCGCTCGACACCGGTGCCGTGCGAGATCTTGCGCACGGTGAAGGCGGAGTGCAGGCCGCGGCTGCGCTTGGCGATGACGATACCTTCGAACGCCTGGACGCGCTCGCGGTTACCTTCCTTCACCTTGACGTTGACGATCACGGTGTCGCCAGGACCGAAATCCGGCAGCTGGCGGGTGATCTGCTCGGCTTCGAACTGTTGGAGAAGTTTGTTCATGGCACACCTGTCGCAATTGTTTACGGCGACCGAGTTATTCGGCCGCACCGTTTGGCCGTGCGTAGTCACGGCGGAATTCATCCAGCAATGCCCTCGACTCATCGTCGAGCGCACACTGCGTTAACAGATCCGGCCGGCGTAGCCAGGTACGACCCAGCGACTGCTTGCGACGCCAGCGGCGGATGGCCGCGTGATCGCCGGAAAGCAGCACCTCCGGCACGCCACCCCATGCGTCGTGCTGCACGGGACGGGTGTAATGCGGGCAATCCAGCAAGCCATCCGAGAAGGAGTCCTGCTGGGCGGATTGCGCGTCGTTCAACGCGCCTTCCTGTAGACGACCCACCGCATCGATGATCACCGCTGCGCCGAGTTCACCGCCAGACAGCACATAATCGCCGATTGAGAGCTCCTCGTCGACCTCGTGCTCGAGCAGGCGTTCGTCCACACCCTCGTAACGTCCGCAGATCAGGGCGATTCGCGGCATCTCGGCCAGCGCTTCCACCCGTTTCTGCGTCAGCCGCGCACCTTGCGGACTGAGGTAAATCACGTGCACCGGCTCCGGTGCCGCCTCGCGAATCGCCGCGAGCGCCGCCCGCAACGGTTCGATCAGCATCACCATGCCCGGTCCACCCCCGAAGGGCCGGCCGTCCACGGTGCGGTAGTTGTCGGTGGCGAAGTCGCGAGGGTTCCAGGCTTCCACCTGTAACAGTTCGCGCTGCTGCGCCCTGCCGACCACCCCGATCGCGGCCGACTGGCGGACGAAATCGGGAAACAGCGAAACCACGTCGATGCGCATGATCTTCAGGTATCGCTGTTCAGAACTCGGGGTCCCAGTCCACCACGATGCGCCCGGCGTCGAAATCGACCGAATGCACGTAGGGGCCCTGGACGAACGGAATCAATCGTTCCCTGTCGCCGTCCTTCACCACCATGACGTCGTTGGCGCCGGTGGCGAAAAGATGACTCACCCGCCCCAGGTTCGTGTTCTCCGTAGTGACGACCTCGAGACCCTCGAGATCGGTCCAGTAGAACTCGCCTGGCGAGGGCGGCGGCAGCGTGTCGCGCGAGACCGTGATCTCGCAGCCGACCAGCGCAGCCGCCTGGTCGCGATCCTCGATACCCGGCAGGCTGGCGACGATGCCCTTGCCCTGCGCGTGTCCTCGGACTCCGTCCATCTTCCGTTCCACGCCCGGCGCGGTCAGCAGCCAGGGCTGGTAACGAAAAATCTGGATGCGGGGCTCGGTCCAGCTTTCGAGCTTGACCTGACCCTGCACGCCGTGGAGCCCGACAATGCGTCCGACACGGACGCGCTTCCCGGACTCCGTCGACATCAAGCAGCCAGCTTGCCGGCTTCCTTCACGAGGGCACGGACCTTGTCGGTCAGCTGCGCACCCTTCGCCACCCAGGCCTGGACCTTGGCGACGTCGAGTTCGAGGCGCTTGTCGGCGCCCGAAGCAACCGGGTTGTAGTAGCCGACACGCTCGATGTTACGACCGTCGCGCGGGCTGCGCTGGTCGGTCACAACGACGTGATAAAACGGACGGCCCTTGGCGCCACCGCGCGAAAGACGAATCTTGACCATAAGTTACGAGCTCCAGAATGCCGCAGACCGGCAAGGCGCGCGCGAGAAGCGGGCGCGGTAAAGCCGGACATTTTAGCGAAAGTTTCCAAAAATGGAAGGGGGTTCAGCCCCTTCCGCAAATAGCGCTCAGCGCGGCGGCATCATCCCGCCCATGCCGCCCATGCCCTTCATGGCGCCGCGCATCTGGCGAAGAAGACCCTTGCTGCCACCCTTGGACAGCTTGGACATCATCTTTTCCATCTGCATGAACTGCTTGAGCAGGCGGTTCACGTCCGCCGGCTGGGTACCCGAGCCCCGCGCGACGCGGGCCTTGCGCGATCCATTGAGGAGATCCGGGTGACGGCGCTCCTTTTTGGTCATGGAGCCGATGATGGCGACCATGCGCTTGAGTTCGTTGTCGTTGACCTTGGACTTCACGCTGTCCGGAATGCTGGACATGCCCGGCAATTTGTCCATGAGACCGGCGAGGCCGCCCATGTTGCTCATCTGCTCGAGCTGGTCTCGCATATCGTTGAGATCGAAGCGCTTGCCCTTGATGACCTTCTCGGCGAGCTTCTGCGCCTTTTCCTGGTCGACCTTGCGCTCGACTTCCTCGACCAGCGACAGGACGTCGCCCATGCCGAGGATGCGCTGTGCCACGCGATCCGGGTGGAAGGGTTCCAGGGCGTCGCTCTTCTCGCCCGCACCGAGGAACTTGATCGGACGGCCGGTGATGTAACGCACGGACAGGGCGGCACCACCGCGGGCGTCGCCATCGGTCTTGGTCAGCACGACGCCGGTGAGCGGCAGCGCGTCGGCGAAGGCCTTGGCCACGTTGGCGGCATCCTGGCCCGTCATCGAATCGACGACGAACAGGGTTTCGATGGGATCGAGGGCGCCGTGGAGGGCCTTGATCTCGCCCATCATCGCTTCGTCGACGTGCAGGCGGCCTGCGGTATCGACCAGCAGCACGTCGATCACCTCGCGGCGGGCGGCGGCGACGGCCGCCTTCGCGATGGCGACGGGGTCCTGGCCGGCTTCCGAGGGGAAGAACGAGACGTCGACCTGGGTGGCCAGGGTGCGCAGCTGTTCGATGGCGGCCGGACGATAGACGTCGCAGCTGACGACCATCACGCGCTTCTTCTTGCGCTCCTTGAGGAACCGGGCGAGCTTGCCCACCGTGGTGGTCTTGCCGGCGCCCTGCAGGCCCGCCATCAGGACGATCGCCGGCGGTTGTGCCGCCAGGTTCAGTTCCGTGTTGGCGGCACCCATGAGGGTGGTCAGTTCGTCGCTGACGACCTTGACCAGGGCTTGGCCGGGCGAAAGGCTTTTCAGCACTTCCTGGCCGACCGCGCGTACCTTCACGCGCTCGATGAGCGCCTTCACCACCGGCAGGGCCACGTCGGCCTCGAGCAGGGCGATGCGCACCTCGCGCAGGGTCTCGCGGATGTTTTCCTCGGTCAGCCGGCCGCGACCACGCAGGCGGTTGACGGTTTCGGAAAGGCGTTGGCTGAGCGATTCGAACATGGGGATTCGGGTCGGAATGCTGTAAACGACGGATTATAGCGGACTCCCGCCATGCCGCGCCGCTTCGAATGCCAACGTGTCGCATTCACGCTGCCGGGTGGCTATGCCACACTGCGCGTCCATGATCGTCACCATCCTCTCGCTGGCCGCCGTCGCCTTCTACCTGTCCGCCGCGGGCGTGCTCGCGCGGCCGCTGGCGACAGGCGGACAACCGTTGGCCCGCGTCGGCATGGCGCTGGCGACGGTTGCCGCGCTGGCGCATGCCGCGCTGCTGCTCACGGCCCATCGCGGCACCCTGGACCTGCATTTCTTCGCCGCCCTGTCGCTCGTCGCCTGGATCGCCTCGGCCCTGACCCTGGTGGTGAACCTGTCGCGGCCCGTCGCCGGGCTGGGCATCCTGATCTTCCCGCTATCGGCCGCGTTCCTCGCCGTGGATGCCTTCCTGGCACCGCGCACGGCGCCGGAGTCGATGAGCTGGCAGATCGAATTGCATGTGACGATCGCCGTGTTCGCCTTTGGCATCCTCTCGATCGCCGCGGCGCTGGCGATCCTGCTCGCGATCCAGGAACGGGCCCTGCGGCGCAGCCGTTTCGGCCACTGGCTGCGCGCCCTGCCCCCGCTCACGCTCACCGAGGTGCTGCTGTTCCGCCTGATCGCGGTGGGTTTCGTGCTGCTGACGCTCACGCTGATCACCGGCGCGCTCTTCGTCGGCGACCTGTTCGGCCAGCACCTGGTGCACAAGACGGTGCTGTCGATCATCGCCTGGATCGTCTTCGGCGTACTGCTGTGGGGCCGCTGGAAGTACGGCTGGCGTGGCATCCGTGCGGTGTACCTCACGCTGATCGGAATGGGCATCCTGTTGCTTGCCTTCTTCGGCACGAAGGCGGTGCTGGAGTTGATCCTGCACCGCACGGCGTAGTCGCCCCCCGGAGTGCACGTCCGCTTTGGCGGGACCGATGCTGTTGTGGGAGCCGCTTCAGCGGCGATTGGGGGCTTGCCGCAACCCGGCCCGCTGCCGCGGGATCGCCGACAAGTCGGCTCCCACAGGGTCGGCTCCCACAGGGTTGGTTCACGCTGTCAATCGCGGCTGGCGTCGATCGCTTGTGAGAGGCGTTCGACGCCGATGACTTCCATCTCGCCCACGCGGCCACGCTTGGGCGCGTTCGCCGCCGGAACCACGGCGCGGCGGAAGCCATGCGTCGCCGCTTCTTTCAGACGTTCTTCGCCATTCGGCACCGGCCGTATCTCGCCCGACAGTCCGACTTCGCCGAACGCGATGGTTTTCTCCGGCAGGGGCCGGTCGCGCAAACTCGACAGGACCGCCATCAGCACCGGGACATCCGAAGCGGTTTCCTGCACACGAATGCCGCCCACCACGTTGACGAAGACGTCCTGGTCGTAGGCGGCCACGCCGCCGTGACGGTGCAACACGGCGAGCAGCATCGCCAGGCGATTCTGCTCCAGGCCCAGGACGACGCGGCGTGGGTTGCCCAGCGACGATTGGTCGACCAGCGCCTGCACTTCCACGAGCAAGGGACGGGTGCCCTCGCGGGTGACCATCACCGCGCTGCCGGCCGTAGGCCCCGAGTGCGCGGAAAGGAAGATCGCCGACGGATTGGGGACCTCGCGCAAGCCCTTCTCGGACATCGCGAACACGCCGAGTTCGTTGACGGCGCCGAAGCGGTTCTTGAAGGCGCGCAGCACCCGGAACCGGCTACCGGATTCACCCTCGAAATACAGCACCGCGTCGACCATGTGCTCCAACACGCGCGGACCGGCGATACCACCTTCCTTGGTCACATGGCCCACCAGGAAGACCGAGGTACCTGTCTCCTTGGCGAAACGCGTGAGCTTTGCCGCCGATTCGCGCACCTGGCTCACCGAGCCCGGGGCCGCGGTGAGCAGTTCCGTCCAGATCGTCTGGATCGAGTCGATCACCAGTACGCGCGGCCGCGCCGATGCCGCCTGCTCCAGGATGCGCTCGATGCACGTCTCCGCCAACGCGTGCAGCGGAGCGAGCGGAAGATCCAGCCGCTGGGCGCGTCCGGCGACCTGTGCCAGCGATTCCTCGCCGGTGACGTACAGGCTCGGCAGGACCGCGCCCAACGTGCCGAGCATCTGCAGGAGCAGGGTCGACTTGCCGATCCCGGGATCGCCGCCGATCAGCACCACCGAACCATCGACCAGGCCGCCACCCAGGACGCGGTCCAGCTCACCGATGCCCGTGTTCGTGCGCGCCTCGGCGGTAAGCAACACCTCGGTGAGTGGCGTGATCCTGGGCGCGCCCGCCGCCTCGCCGGCATAGCCGCCACGGCGCGCGCCGGTAGACACCGCGTTCGGCTTCGCCGCCTGCACGACGAACTCGGACAGGACGTTCCACTCGTTGCACTCGGCACACTGGCCCTGCCACTTGCTGTGTTCGGCGCCACACTGGGTGCAAACGTAGGCGGTCTTGGCCTTGGCCATCGTTCGGGATATCCGTGGAAAAGTAGACGCTATATAGCGCGTGGCCGTCGCAAGGGACGATACGCGAAGAAATCGGCCGCGGTCATGCCTCGTCTTCGACGAAGAGTACGCGCCGGGTCATGCCACAGGTGAGATCGTAGGAGATCGTGCCGGCCGACGCCGCCACCGTTTCCACCGGCAGGCCATCGCCCCACAGCGTCACCCTGTCGCCGACACGCGCATCCGGGACCAGGCGCAGGTCCAGCGTGATCAGGTCCATCGACACCCTTCCGACCAGCGGTGCGATCCGCCCGTTGACCAGCACCGGCGTACCGGCTGCCGCGCTGCGTGGGTAGCCGTCGCCATAGCCGATCGCGGCGACGCCCACCGCCATGTCCTCGGGGCAGACGTAGGTGCCGTTGTAGCCCACGCGCTCGCCTTTCGCGAGGTGGTTGATCGCCACGAGGCGCGTTGTCAGCGACATGGCGGGACGGAAACCGAAATCGGCGCCCGAACGTCCTTCCACGACCGATAACCCGTACAACAGGCCACCGGTGCGTACCCAGTCACCACGCGCGTCCGGCCAGCCGAGTACGGCCGCCGAGTTGGACAGCGCACGCGGGCCCTGGAGACCTTCGGTGGCCTCCCTGAAGCGGGCGATCTGCAACGCCGTGTCCCGCCCTTCGAACTCCTCCGACGAGGCGAAGTGGGTCATGAGGCCGACGTCGCGGTCGATCGCGGGCATTGCGAGCACGGCGGCATGGACCTCGCGAGCGCGCTCCGGTGGAAAGCCCAGCCGGTGCATGCCGGTATCCACCTTGATCCAGACCCGCAGCGGCCCACGGGCTGGATCGGCCCTGGCCAGCCAGGGTAACTGTGCGTCGTGATGGATCAACGCCTCCAGGCGCAGGCGCTGCATCTCGGCGATGTCGGAAGGCGTATCCGGCCCTGAAAGCACCACGATCCGCTGTCGATGCCCCGCCGCACGTAAACGCAAGCCATCGGCGATGGCCGCCACGGCGAACGCCTCGGACTCACCATCGAGCGCGCGGGCCACACGTTCCAACCCATGGCCGTAGGCATCCGCCTTGACCACCGCCATGACCCTGGCGCTGCCCGCGAGCTCGCGGACGCGGGCGAGGTTGTGGCGCAGTGCACCGAGATGGATGGTCGCGACGGTGGTACGGCTCATGGCTATCGAAGCAACGCGGTAGTGATCGGTCGCCCAGTCTAGCCGTAACGATTGGGCGACCGTATGGCGCAAAGATGGCGCGTCACGGCGGATAGCGCGTCACCTGGGTTACCGCGCGAGGTCGAAATCAGCCGACGATACCCAGCCGCGATTGCCGTGCTCGTCCTCCACTTCCCACATGAGCCCGATCCGAACGCCCGTCGGATACACGAGCATGCCGGGTTCGAGCGAACGGACCGTCTTGCCCTTCCCGTCCGCCTTGGCGGACATGCGGCTGGCGACACGCATCGTGCCGGACTGCCGGCTATTCGCCGCCGACGCATCGGACGGCAGGCCGCCCAGCTCGGAAACGAGCTTGGTGTACGCGTCGAGGTAAGCCATGGTGATGACCTGTCCCTGGGTGGTGTTCGTATACCCACCGAGGCCTGCGGACCCCAGGCTCTGGCTACCCCACATATTGCCCTGGCCTCCGAGTCCGATATCGTTCTTTTCGCCGTGCCCTTCCACCATCGCCACCTGTTCGGAAGAACGCACGTCCGTGACCGTGAGGGTCACGTCGGCGGTCTTGGAACTGAGCTTGACCGAACCGGCGATACGTCCCGCCGTTCCGCCAAGCACGCTCTGCGCGAGGCCGGAAATGCCACCGCCACCGGCATCGCGGTTGCTATCGACCAGGTCGGGCACGAGAACGTAGTCGGCCGCCTTCACCTGGCCCTTCCCGATGTTCGAGCCGCCACGCAATTCCCCACCCGAGGCCAGCGCTCGTTCACGCATGGCGGCATCCATGCCACTGCTGCGATCGACGAGGGTGAAACAACCGGACTTCGAGACGAACACCTTGATGAGCTTCGTCGGCGCCGGCAGTTGCTGCCCCGTCCACCACTTCAATGCCGCCTCGGGCTCGATGACCGAGATGGAACCCAGCTTCTTCGTGCAATGGGGAATCTGCGCCACCTTCGCATCGTGTTCCTTGTTCTTCTTATTGAAGAACGGCAGTCCCGCGTGGGCAGGCGAGGCCAGCGAGGCGCAGAACGCCGCGGCCGCGACGATCGCGGCCGGCCTGATGAGAAATTCCATGGTCGATCCTTTGCTGAGGGCGATGGAAATGCTAAATAAGCGCAACCCAAAGGTCAGTAGGATGTCGTCCTAAAAGTGGCAAGCGATAGCCCGCCACGATTCATCAGTTTTCGCTGTCAAGCGCACCGTCGATCGCCTTTTGAGTCAGCGGCGCCATCACCTTGTATCCCGCCACGTTCGGATGAAGGCCATCGTCGCTGAGTTCCTTCCTCAAGGCGTCGTGGGCGTCGACCATCGCGGCGTGGTAATCGATGAAGCCAAGCTGCTCGCGCGCCGCATATTCACGAATCCACGCATTGAGCGCACGGATCGTCGCTGGCGGCCGGCGCGATGTCTGGTCCTTCACCACGTAATCGCTGACGGGCAACAAGGAAGCCAGCACGACGTGGACGCCGTGCGCGCGCGCCAGCTCCGTCATGGAAGCGAGATTGTCCTCGATCATTTCCAGCGACGAGACGCCGGTATTACCGGCGATATCATTGGTTCCCGCCAGGATCACCACCACCGCCGGCTTCAACGCGATCACATCGGCGCGGAACCGCACGAGCATCTGCGGTGTCGTTTGCCCGCTGATGCCCCGGTTGATGTATCCGCGTCCGGGAAAGAACTCGCCGATGGGGCGCCCCCAGAAATCCGTGATCGAGTCGCCCATGAACACCACGCGTTTCTCGCCGGGCTTCGGTCGCGGATAGGTGGCGTTGTCCCTGGCATAGCGGGCGAGCAAGGGCCAGTCGTTGAGCCGTTGCTCGATGTCCGCGCGCTGGTCGGGCGTGGGGTGCTCCGGCAGGACGATGCGGTTCGCGGCCGAGGCGGTCGTTGCAAGGAGCGAGACGGCCAGCCAGAAAACGATGCGCTTCATCCCGGGCCCCCTAGAGTTCGTATCGTACGGTGTGGTGCGGTGTGGTGTGGGAGCCGCTTCAGCGACGATGGGTGCTTGCCCCGACCTGGCCCGCTGCCGCGGGATCGCCGCTGAAGCGGCTCCCACAGAATCAAGTGGCTCCTACAGACTAGCGGCACCCTGTCGAGCTAGCGGCAATTAGTCGAACGAGCCCACGTAGGAATCGGGTGCCCAGTTCTCGAACTTCGTGTAGTGACCGAGGAAGGCCAGTTTCACGGTGTCGGTGGGTCCGTTTCGCTGCTTGCCGATGATGATCTCGGCCAGGCCCTTATCGGGCGATTCCTTGTTGTAGTACTCGTCGCGGTAGATGAACATGATCACGTCGGCGTCCTGCTCGATAGCGCCGGACTCGCGCAGGTCGGACATCATCGGGCGCTTGTCGGCACGCTGCTCCAGCGAGCGGTTCAACTGCGACAGCGCGATCACGGGCACGTTGAGCTCCTTCGCCAGAGCCTTGAGCCCACGCGAGATCTCGGAGATTTCCGTCGCGCGGTTTTCGGAGTTGCCGGGCACCTGCATCAGCTGCAGGTAGTCGATGACGATCAGGCCCAGGCCATGCTCACGCTGCAAGCGGCGAGCCCGCGAACGCATTTCCACCGGCGACATCGCCGGCGTGTCGTCGATGAAGATCTTCGCGTCGGAAAGCATGGTGATCGCGGAGGTGACGCGCGGCCAGTCTTCTTCGGCGAGGTCGCCGTTACGCAGGTGCTGCGCGTGGACGCGGCCCAGCGAGGAGATCAGGCGGAAGGCCAGCTGCGAGGCCGACATTTCCATCGAGAACACCGCCACCGCCTTCTTTCCGCGCATGGCGGCCGCCTCGGCGAGGTTCAGCGCGAACGCGGTCTTACCCATCGACGGACGCGCCGCGATGATGACCAGGTCGGACGGCTGCAAGCCGGAGGTCAGTTCGTCCAGGTCGGTGAAGCCCGTGGACAGGCCGGTGAGCTGGCCGCGCTTCTCGTAGCGTTCGGTGAGCATGCGGAAGGCTTCACCCACGGCCTCGCGCACCGACACGATGTCCTTCTTGCCGCGGGCGCCGGACTCGGCGATGCGGAAGACGCGCTGCTCGGCGAGTTCCATCACTTCCTGGACGCTCTTGCCCTCGGGGCGAAAGCCATCCTCGGTAATCGAGGTACCCGCGTCGATCAGCTGGCGCAACACGGACTTCTCGCGAACGATGTCGCCATACGCGCCGATGTTCGCCGCGCTGGGCGTCGAGTTCGCCAGCTCCATCAAGTAGGTGGCGCCACCGACCATCTCGGCGGTTTCGTTGGCGACGAACCAGTCGCCGAGCGTGATGGCGTCGCAGGGCATGCCTTTGTTCGCCAGTTCGTTGATCGCACGCCAGATGAGGCGATGATCCCTCCGGTAGAAGTCTTCTTCCGAGAGTTTGTCGGCGACCTTGTCCAGGGAATCCGGCGAAAGCATCAGGCCACCCAGCACGGCCTGCTCGGCCTCGATGGAATGCGGCGGAATGCGCAGTGAATCGATGGCGGAAGGCTCACGACGGCGCTTGCGGTCGCCGCGCTCGCCTCGCTCGGGATTGAAGGACATGGATTACCTCGTGTTGCAGACGGCGCCCACACCGGAACGGCTGGCCGCGACGTCGATCATACGCGGGCTGGTCTCACCCGTTGAGAGGATAAGTCTGTGGATAACTTGTGGGTGGAAACGAAAACGGGCGCCTTTCGGCGCCCGTCTCGGGATCGCGGGTGGTACGGAGCTTACGCGCCGACGACCTTGACCTTGACCGTCTGCTGCACGTCGGCGTGGAGGACGATGATGACCTCGTACTCACCCACGACGCGGAAGGGGCCTTCGGCCTGGATCACTTCGCTCTTGTCGACTTCCAGACCCTTGGCGGTGAGCGCCTCGGCGACGTCACGCGGGGTGACCGAGCCGAACAGCTTGCCTTCCGGCGACGCGTTCACTTCGATCGTGACTTCGGCGCCGTCGAGCTTGGCGGCACGACCCTCGGCACCGGAGAGCTGCTCCTTGGCCTTGGCTTCGTACTCGGCGCGACGGGCTTCGAACGCTTCGAGGTTGGCGGCGGTCGCACGGGCGGCCTTGCCGGTCGGGAGGAGGAAGTTACGGCCGTAGCCCGGCTTGACAGTGACCTTGTCGCCGAGGTTGCCGAGGTTCTTCACCTTCTCGAGGAGGATGAGTTCCATGGGGTATTCCTTATCGTTAGCACGGGATGGGCCCCGTGCAGCCAATGATGGTTGTCCGAGGGTTTACGACGATCAGACGTCGTGGTTGTCGGTGTACGGCAGCAGCGAGAGGAAGCGAGCGCGCTTGATCGCGGTCGCCAGCTGGCGCTGGTAGCGGGCCTTCGTGCCGGTGATGCGGCTCGGGACGATCTTGCCGTTCTCCGTGACGTACTGGCGGAGGGTGTTGAGAT
>Ga0182006_1001969_pt1 | contig 11631 bp, 5 predicted proteins | sample Sormic07211104_1_FD_123022 | JGI IMG/M metagenome (GOLD analysis project Ga0182006, IMG submission 123022) | Rhizosphere microbial communities from Sorghum bicolor, Mead, Nebraska, USA - 072115-104_1 MetaG | ecosystem: Host-associated > Plants > Roots > Rhizosphere | place: USA: Nebraska...
TCATCGCCTTGCGCAAGCGTGGCCTTGAACGTGTACAGGAAGGGATCGTTCGGACTCCACAGGCGCGGGTGCGCGATGGCCAGGTGAAGTGGCTTGCCTGCCGGCCCACTCGCTTCGCCCGCAGGCTTGCCATCGGCATAGGCAGTGACATGCAGCGTTGCGCCGGTATTACCGCCATGCAGTTTCGAGTCAACCGTGAAGGCGTCCAGGCTGCGTGTGGGAATGAAGTCCAGTTGCGCCAGGCTGGTGGCCGGCACGGGTTCCAGCCACACCGACTGCCAGATGCCCGAGGCCGCGGTATAGAAGATGCCGTCAGGCTTCAGCCGCTGCTTGCCCACCATCACGTTCACGGCGTCCACGGGCGCATGCATGGCGACGACGATTTCCTGGGGACCACCGGCACGAAGCGCCTTCGTGATGTCGGCGCCGAAGGATGTGTAGCCACCCTCATGTCGAGCCACTTCCGATCCGTTGACGTACACCGTCGCGTCCTGGGCAACGGCGCCGAAGTTCAGCCGCACGCGCTGGCCATTCGCGGTGAAGGAAGCGGGGACATCGACCAGTCGCCGATAGAACATGAAGTCGGCATGCTGCTGCACGCCCGAAAGCACGGACTCGACCGGATACGGAACCAGCACCCGATCCTTCAAGGACTTTCCGAACGGCGGCGCGGTCTGCTCGTCGGCCGCCGTGTATTGCCACAGTCCGTTGAGGCTCATCCATTGCGGATGTTCCAGCGACGGGCGCGCCAGTTGCGGTCGCGGATACTCGGGCAAGGCGTTGTCGGGCGAAACCTCCGCCGTCCATGGCGTCGCCAGGGGCGCCTTCTTTCCGCTCCACGTGGTCGCCTGTTCCGGCGTGGGTGCCGCCGCCGTGCCGGCGGTCCCGCCTGTCGACATGGACGGCGGCGCGTCGTGCGGATCGGTGCCCCACGTCTTGCTCGGCTCCGGCCCCATCGTGAGTATCAGCGTCGCTCCGTTCTCGATATCGGCATGACTGAACCAGGGTTTGTTCCATGGCTTGCCGTCGAGCGTGGCGGACTGGATGTACATGTTCCGTGCGGAATTGTTGCGTGCGACGATCTCGAACACCTTGCCATTGCCCAGGCGCAGACGAACGCGATCGAAGATCGGGCTGCCGATGATGTACTCGGGGCGGGATGGGTCGACCGGGTAGAACCCCATCGCGCTCAGCACGTACCACGACGATGTCGAGCCCTGGTCGTCCATGCCGGGATAGCCGTATCCCGTGGCATCGCTGCCATAGAGGTCGGCGAGGATGCGGCGCGTGAGCACCTGCGTCTTCCAGGGCTGTCCGCTCCAGGCGTAGAGATAGGCGGCCTGCTGGTCCGGCTGGTTACCCTGCACGTACTGCCCGATCACGCCGGTGCAATCGCGACAGATCCCTTTCGGCTGGTACGGCGTGCTGAAGAACATATCGAGCTTGGCGTTGAACGCATCGCGTCCGCCGAGCAGGTTCACGAGGCCTTGCACGTCGTGCGGTACCAGCCATAGCGTGGACCAGCCCGAGGCTTCCTTCATCATGAAGTTGTAGTACGGCTCGGCTGGGTCGAAGGGCGAGATCCATTTACCATCCTCCGTCCGGCCGCGGAAGAAGCCGACGGAAGGATCGAACACGTTGCGGTAGTTCGCGGCGCGCCGGAGGAATATGGCGGCGTCGTCGTTCTTGCCGAGGCGGTGGGCCATGTCGGCGAGGGCATGGTCGTCCCAGGCATATTCCAAGGTGGTGGCGACGCCCGCCTTGCCGCCGGCGTAAGGCGGGCTCGGATTTCCCGGAGGAACGATGTCCGAAATCCATCCGTTCTTCACGTACTCGGCGAGATACCCACGTGGCCCCTTGGGATCGGTGGCGTTCTTGCGCAGCGCGTCATACGCGGCGGCGTAATCGAACGGGATGCCACGTTGCATCGCGCCGTCGTAGAGGAACACCGCGTGGTCGCCGTGGAACGACGTGTTCATGTAGCCGCGTTCGCGCGCACGGTCCAGTTCCGAACGCATGATGTCCTGCACGACGGACGGCGCGAGCAGCATCAGGAGCGTGATCTGGTTGCGGCCGGTGTCCCAGAACGGTACGGGGCCGTAATGGTCGTAGTCGGCCACCTGATCATGGCCTTCGGCGTCCGTGTAGTGCTCGCCCTTGCGGGCGATCATGCGCGGGCTGGCGAAGGAGTGGTAAAGCGTCGAATAGAACAGCTCGCGCTGCTTCGGCGTACCGCCGGTCACCTCGACTCGGTCGAACAACTCCGCCCACTTCGCCCGGGCTTTCGCATGCACCCGATCGAAGTCCGCGTCGCTGTCCTGCGCGCGAAGCCGCTGCTCGGCTTCCTGGGCACTGTGGCCATGAGCGATGCGCACCACCACCTGGTCGCCGCCCTTCGTGTCGAAGGTGACGTAAGCACCGGCGTAATCGCCCGAGACCGTGCGGCGGCCTGCCTGCACGTCTTCGTGTCCCAGCCCCTCTCCCGTGTGGGTCACGTCGGAGTGGAAGCTCCCGAAGCTGGCGAACGGCCGCGAGAATTCGGCGACGAAGAAGGGGCCGTCGGCGTCCCTGTCCCTGCGCCCGGCGGTGGCGACGCCACGAATGATCCGGTCACCCACCACTTCCACGTCGCCGCCCGCGCGGCGCAGGTTGACCACGACGTTGGAGCGGTGGCTCTCGGGGAAGGTGAAGCGCATCAGGCTGGTCCACTGCGTCGCGGTCAGCTCCACCTTGGTGTGGAATGTCGCGAGCTCGACCGTGTAGTAACCCGGCGACGCCTTCTCGGTCGCCTTGTCGTAATACGAGGTTGCATAGTCGGGCGGCACCGTCCAGTCGCCCACGACAGGCATGACCATCGGCGCGCCGCGCGCCCCATAGGTCGAGCCGCCACCGGTGAAACCGAACATGACGGGACGCCGGTAGTCGTACGCCACCGGGACACCCGTGGCGAAACCCAGGTCGGCGTTGATGTTGACCGGTGCCGCCTCGGTGGCGCTCTGCGGAAGGCTCGCGCCCGGCGTCGTCATGCCCGTGTAGGTGGGCTCGCCGGGCGGTGGCGCGTTGCCGAGCAGCGCCTGGTTGTCGAGCGAGGCGGTGCCCACCAGGGGGTTGGCGATGTCCACCGGCGCCGCGGAGGACGTCGTGGACTGGTTGTCCTTCGCCAGCAGGGCCGTCGCCGTGGTCGCGGCGAGCACCGACAGCGCGACGGCTAGGGCACGGTGGGGAAGACGTGCCGTGGATGCGTTCATGGGTCATTCCTTCGCTTGGAAAGAAGACGGGCCGGGCGATGTGCCCGGCCCCGTCGCTTTTTTACTTGTTGCTGTCACCACCGAACTTGTAGGTCACGCCCACGTAGTACTGGCGGCCCGGGTACAGCAGCTGGACCAGACGCGAGCGGGTGTCGCCGCCCAGGTAGGTATGCGGCCTCGCCTTGTTGAAGTTGATGATCGACGCGGTGACCATGAAGTGCTTGTTGAACTCGTAGTCGCCATTCAGGTCGATCTGGTGGTACGGCTGCGCGTAGATCGGCAGGCCGGCGGCCAGGCCTTCCATCGTGCGACCCGTCCAGTTGTCGCTGGCACGCAACAGCAGGCCGTTCTTTTCATAGAACAGCGAGACGTTGGCCGCATACTTCGCGCTACCGATCAGCTCGGCCTTGCCGACCTGCGTATCGCCCAGCGACACCGCGGTTTCATTGGTGTGGTTGAGCGTGTAGTTGGCGATGTAGCCGAAGCCCGTGTCCCAGGTGTGCTGCGCGTAGATCTCGATGCCCTTCGACGTGCCGGAGCGGCCGTTGGCGTTGGTGCTGTACTGCTTGAAGGTCGTCTGGGTACCGCCCACGTTCACATCGATGTTGTTGACGGTGACCGGTACGACGAAGTTCTTCACCTTCTTCTGGAAGAAGTCGATACCGACGACGCCGTGCGGCGCGTAGTACCACTCACCGGCGAGGTCGAACTGGGTGGCGGTGAAGGGCTTCAGCTCGGCGTTGGCGCCGGAGCCGTACCAGCCCGGCAGCGGGGCGCCGAACTGCTTGCGGTCGTTGTAGTACTCCTGCGTGTTATTGGTCAGCTGGCCCAGCTGGGCCAGGTCGGTGTAGTTGGCGCGGGCCATCGCCTGTGAACCGGCGGCGCGAAGGACGAAGTTCTCCGCGATGGTCCACGCGATGTTGAAGCTCGGCAGGAACTTGTTGTAACGCTTGTTGGTCGTCGAATTGTTGAAGTTCTCGACCACCGCCACTTCGCGCGGCAGGTACTGGAAGTCGCCCGGCGCGCACGCGCCACCGCCTGCGTTCACCCCCGAAGCAGGGCAGATCAGGATGTTGCCGCCCGCGTCGTGGTAGTACACCGCGTTGTTGGTAGTGACCTGGTTGGCAACGGTGAGGTCCTGCTTCGTGGTGACGAAGCGCACGCCGACGTTGCCGCGCAGGGTGCCCGTGTCGAAGTTGGCCTGCACATAGGCCGCCGCGATCTTCTCGCCGATCGACGACTTGTTCTGCGGCTTGTTGTAGATCGTGCGATCGTAGGTGTTGTTGAGATAGTTGTAGTACGCCGGATAGTTGATGGCCGGGAAGATGCTGTCACCGTAGGCATGGTTCACGCCATTGAGGTAGTTCGACAGCAGGAAGTTGGACGGCAACTGGCCCGCGTTCGGATCGCAGGTCTGGAATTGCAAGGTGGTGCCCTTGCAGTACCAGCGCACCTCGTTGCTCTGCTGCTCGGCGTTCGCATCGCTGTACTTCGCGCCGAACTGCAGCGACTGCAACCACGAGGAATCGAACGCCCAGGTGAAGTCCGCTTGCGCGAAGTTCTGCGAGTTGCGGGTGTTCACCATGTTGGAGCCCGTCGAACCCAGGTCGACCTGGCCGGCACCGGCCTGCATGTTCTGCAGCACGGACGGATCGGCCGTGATGCCCGGCTTGCCGCTGAGGTTCCACGCGGCGCCGGTGCTGCCGTTCACCCACTGGCCATTCACGAAGTTGCGCGGCTTGGCGGCCATGCCCAGTTCGATCGAGGGGCCACCTTTCGCCCAGGTCCGGCCGACGTTGAACGAACCGCTCAGGTCGCCGCCGTTATCCCACTCGCCTTCCAGGTTGAGGGTTTGCGAGGTCGCCTTCTCGACGGAATAGTTGCCGTTGAGCCACGGGATTTCCGTGTTGCACACGTCCACCGCCTGGCGGCTGGCACCGGTGACCGGGTTCACCGTGGAGTTGCAGCCGACGCCGGCGGGCGGGAGCACGTAGTTCGCACCGGTCACGATGGTGCCCGACTTGTCGAAGGTCAGGCCATTGGGCGCGAGGAGCCGGCCGTTCTGGTCGGCGTAGTTCGTGTTGTTCGGCAGGCCCCACTCGGGAATCTCGAGTGTATTGGTGATCTGTGTCTGCTCGCGTTCGAACCGGAAATAATTTCCCGTCAGCAGGAAGTGGTCGCTCGGCTTGAACTGCATCGTGGCCTGGGCGCCCTTGGTCTTCAGGGTCAGGTCGTTGCGGCTCGTGGCGAACTGCTGCGGCATCCAGAAGCCATTGGAGACATTCCCGGCCTGGTCGACGACGCCGTTGCCCCACAGGTCGATGTTGTTGTTGACCCCGGAGCTGTACGGATTGCCGTGGACATCCACCGGCGGCTGCGTACAGGTTTCATGGTCCCTGCAGGCATCCGACCACCAGTGCCAGCTGGAGGCATCCGCCGAGTACGTGGTCGCCTGGCGCTTCTGGTAGGCACCGGCGACGAGCACGCCGAACGTCTCGTCCTTGTTCTTCCACGACCACAGCGCGGCGCCCTGCGGTTCCGTCTTCGAACTGGTATCCGAACTCGCGGCGGTGCCGGTGACGAAGCCTTCGTTGGCGCCCATTTCGAGCGGGCGGCGGGTGCGCAGGTCGACGTTGCCACCGATACCGCCTTCGTCCAGGCGTGCCTCGAGGCTCTTGTAGAGCTTGATGTCCGAGAACATGTTCGCCGGGAACAGCGTGTAGTTGAACGAACGCGTCAGGCCCGCCGAGGTATCGGCCGAGGCGACGTAGTTGCCGTTCAACTGCGTATAGGTCAGCTCGGGTGCGAGGCCGCGGATGCTCACCGTCTTGCCTTCGCCCGATTCACGGCTGATGACCACGCCCGGAACGTGCGCCAGCGCGTCGGCGATGTTCTTCGCGGGGAACTGCGCGATGTTCTGCGCGTTGATGACTTCGACGATGGAGTTGGCTTCGCGCTTGTCCAGCACGTTCTGGTCGATCGACTGGCGGTAGCTCGTGACGACGACGGTGTCGAGATTGGTGGGACTGGGCGACTGCCCGCGTTTTTCCTTATCGGCTTTCTTTTGCTTGTCGTCCTGGGCCGCAGTCGCACTATCGGACGTTTGCGCCGGCGCGGACGCCGGCGCGGTGGCCGGCCCGGATGTCTGTGCGAACGCGTCCGAGGGAATCCCCAGGTAGCCGACAAGCGACAAGGTCGCCGAGGCGAGCGCGGCGTAGAGCGGCTTGCGCTTGAGCATGTATGGCAGGTAAGTCATTTTTTTCTGTGTCCCCTCAGTGATGCGCCTGTGTGGATTCGGCGCGGTACTCCCCCGTTGAACCACTGCTACGTGTGCGCTTTATCGATGCACGCGTCCTCCTCTGTTCTGGACTTGGATCGATCCAAATTTCTGGCGTGCCACGGTCGCCGGCGCGTCGGCCGCGGATGGCAACTCAGGAAGTCGCTACGGCAGGAATCTGCCGAGGAAGGCGCAGGGAGATCGGTACGCCCCGGCGATCGAGGTCTCCCCTGGGGACGCGGCCAGCCGGTTGCCGCGTGGATCGGACATGATGAAAATGCGAGCGATTATCGGTTCCACGTCACGGCTCCCCATTCGTTCGACAGGCTTCGTGGCAAGCAGCGACGCGCGGACGGCGCGGTGTACGCACGTCGCGGTTCTCCTCACCCCGTTCCAGGTCTGGATGCTTCGCCGCCACGGCGTGGCGCGAGGCTCTCCTGGCTTGGATCGATCTAATTTCCCCCGGGGCGCAAATTAAGGCGCTGAAGTCGAAGGTGTCACGCTGCACCGCAAAAACTCGCTGTCGGACCGGTCATGGCGGGTCCACGCTGGACGTACCCGATTCCGGGGTAACTCCATGATGTTTCGTGCAATTGAAGCTATGCTCGCCATCCGATGGCGCACCGGCCATCACGGGGGGAATCGGTTATGACGAGATGGATCGCGCTGGCCTTTGGGCTGGCAGCCGTGGTGTGTGGGCCGGTTTCAATATCCGCCGATGCACCTGTGCGGCGTGTCGTGCGGGATGAAAGCCTTTCGCGTTCGTGCGGGAGCAAGCCGGCCAAAGTCGACGACTCGCGCTTTGTCGTCATCGGTGGGATCGAGCAGTGGGTGACGGCCAAGGGAGACAGCTGCGCCAATCCCATCCTCCTCTTCATCAGCGGAGGTCCTGGCAATCCGCTCAGCGGTCTTTCCGATAGCATCTACGGTGCCGGCGAGCGTGACTTCATCGTCGTCCAGTGGGATCAGCGCGGTGCCGGCATGACCTATGGCCGCAGTCCCCCGGCGCCCGGAGAGACGCTGACGATCGAGCGGATGGCGCAGGACGGAAACGAACTGGCCGCCTATCTGGCCAAACGCTATGGAAAGCGAAAGGTCATTCTGTGGGGCAGCTCGTGGGGCTCGATCCTTGCCGTGCATATGGCCAAGGCGCATCCCGAGTTGTTCTACGCGTACGTCGGCACGTCCCAGATAGTCAATTCGGTGGAGGCCCAGGCAGCGAGCTACGAAAAGCTCTCGCAACTCGCCGTGAAAGAGAAGGACGAGGACTCACTCGCCGTGCTCAGGCAGGTTGGATCGCCACCGTGGACCGATCCGCGCAGCTTCGGGAAAGTGCGCCGGATCATTCGCAAGTACGAGGCAAGGGTCACGTTGGCGCCCCCGGCGCGCTGGCATCGCGCGGCTGCCTACACCACGGCCAAGGCAGAGGCGGATTACGAGGCGGGCGAGGATTATTCCTTCATGAATTTCGTCGGGATGCACGGCGACGGCATGCTGTCGAAGGTCGACCTGCCGAGCCTGGGCACGGACTTCGCCATCCCTGTGTTCTTCGTCGAAGGGGCGCACGACTTGCTGGCGCCACCGGAGTTGGCCCGCCGGTATTACGAGTCGATCAAGGCGCCGGCCAAAGGCTGGGTCTTGCTCGAACACTCCGGGCACGATCCGAACCAGGAAGTCGTCGATGCCGAGTACAAGGTGCTCCGCGAGAAGGTCCTTCCGCTGACGCGAGATAAATAAGCCGACCCTGGATAAGTAAGCCGACCCTACATAAATAAGCCGACTCTGTCGGCGATAAGCCGTTGTGGGAGCCGACTTCGTCGGCGATCCCGCGGTAGCGGGTCAGGTCGAGGCAAGCACCCATCGCCGCTGAAGCGGCTTCCCACCACAGCGTCGGCTCCCACAAAAAGCGTCGGGGCGGGACTTTACGGCCGCTGTTGCGACTTCAGCAGGTCGCGGATCTCGGTGAGCAGGGCCACGTCGGCCGGGGGCGCCGCAGGGGCTTCCTCTTCGCGGCGGCTGAGGCGGTTGATCGCCTTGACCACGAGGAAGATCGCGAAGGCGATGATGATGAACTGGATCAGGACGTTGATGAAAACGCCGTACTGCACGGCCACCTCGGCCGTCTTGGTGGCCGCGTCGGCGGGCTTCAGCACCCACTTCCAGTCGGAGAAGTCGATGCCGCCAATGGCCCAGCCGATCGGCGGCATGATGATGTTATCGACAAGCGACGTGACGATCTTCCCGAACGCGGCGCCGATCACGACACCGACGGCGAGGTCGACCACGTTACCGCGCAATGCGAATTTCTTGAATTCCGCAACGAAACTCATCGGTCCTTCTCCTATGGCATGGCAGTGAACGTTCGAACCTAATGATTCGAATGTCGGTACTTCGCGAAGTCAGACCACGCGCCCTTCGAGCGTGGCGATGCCTTCCAGCGTGGCACGGAAGCGGTCGCCGCGCTGGAGGGCGGCGACGCCCGCCGGCGTGCCCGTGTAGACGATATCACCGGCTTTCAGTTCGAACAGCCTGGACAAGGCACTAAGTATTTCCGGCACGTCGAGCACCATGTCGGCGAGCGTGGCCTGCTGGCGTGTTTCGCCGTTGATCTCCAGGACGATGCGCGTGCCGGCTCCAGGGCTGGCCTCGCTGGCGGGAACCAGGGCGGAAACCGGCGCGGAATGGTCGAATCCCTTCGCCACGTCCCACGGTGCGCCCTTGGCCTTGGCTTGCGCCTGCAGGTCGCGGCGGGTGAGGTCCAGCCCCACGCCATAGCCCCAGACCAGCGCGCGTGCCTCGTCGATGGAGAGGTTCGATCCGCCCGCACCCAGGGCCACGACCATTTCCACTTCATGGTGGAGGTCGTTCGTGGCGGACGGGTAGGGCACGTCGGCGCCGTCGGTGACGATGGCGTCGGCAGGCTTGGTGAAGAACATCGGGTTCGCCTTGTCGACCGAGGCGCCCATTTCGCGCGCGTGGTCGGCGTAGTTGCGGCCGATGCAGAAGACACGACGGACCGGGAAGCGCTCGGCGCGACCGGCGACGGGGATGCTCGGCGGGGCCGGCGGCGGAATGACGGTATTCATGCCCCAAGCGTATCAGGTGACACCTGTCACGACAGATGACTGATGCCCGAAAGTGGTGCACGTTCCGCGCGAATCGCATGATCTTGCCAGGGCGGCGGGCATGCGCTCGACCATCACGGGGACCCTGGGGAAGATGAATTCGAACAAGGAGCTGCTCCGGCAGCTGAAGATCGACAAGTCGCAGAAGGAGCCGCATGGCGAGAACCGCGGGGGAACGCGCACCGTGCTGGTCGTGGTCGTCGTGTCGTTCCTCGTGCTCGTCGCGGCCGCAGGCGTCAGGGTCTTCCTCGCCCACCGTCCCGTGGAGGTCCGCACCGCCACGGCCGTATCGCCCAGCGCGGGCGCCGAGGCAGGGGCCGTATTGCAGGCCACCGGCTACGTCACCGCCCGGCGGCAGGCGACCGTCTCCGCGCAGATCACCGGCACCCTGGTCGAGGTACTGATCGAGGAAGGCGACCGGGTGAAGAAGGGCCAGGTGCTGGCCCGGCTCGAGGACAACGCCCTGCGCGCCAGCCTGGAATCGGCCCGCGCCAACGCGGCGGCGGCACACGCCAGCGTGGCCCAGACCCAGGCCCAGCTCGACCAGTCGCTGCGCGATGCGGACCGGCAGGAAGCGCTTGTCGGCCGAGGGCTGGTGTCCCGTCAGCTGGCCGAGCAGAGCCGCACCCAGGCCCATACCTTCCGCGCCCAGCTCAACACGACACGCCGTCAAGCCGATGCGGCCGAGGCACAAGTGGCCGTGGGCCAGGTGAACCTCGACTACACGGTGATCCGCGCGCCCTTCGATGGCGTGATCACCGACAAGGCGGCGCAGGTGGGAGAGATCGTCTCGCCGCTATCGGCGGGCGGCGGCTTCACCCGCACCGGCGTCGGCACGATCGTCGACATGGATTCGCTGGAGATCGACGTCGACGTCAACGAGGCCTATATCGGCCGCGTGCAACCGGACATGCCTGCCGAGGCGGTGCTGGACGCTTATCCGGACTGGCGCATCCCGGCCCACGTGATCGCCATCGTGCCCGCCGCCGACCGCGGCAAGGCCACGGTGAAGGTTCGCGTGGCGCTCGAGAACAAGGACGCACGCATCGTGCCCGACATGGGTGTTCGCGTGTCGTTTCTCGAACGGCGCGCCCCCGCGCAGTCCAGCGCGCCCAAGGGCGTACTCGTGCCCACGTCGGCGATCGTTCGTCGTGACGGCCAGGAGGTCGTCTATACGGTCGCCGATGGCAAGGCCATCCGTCATCAGGTCACGGCGGCGAAACAGGGTACTGGCGAGCTTCGCCAGGTGACCGATGGCGTGGCCGCTGGCGACACCGTGATCGTTTCTCCCCCCGATTCCCTCGCCGACGGCGCCGCCGTTCGCGTCGCCACCTCATCACCCTGATACGCACGGAGACATAGCGATGGCCACCCTGATCGACATCCAGGATCTTTCCAAGGTCTACGAGCGCGGCCGGCAGAAGGTCGAAGTGCTGCACGGCGTGAACCTGCGCATCGAGGAAGGCGACTTCCTCGCCTTGATGGGCCCGTCGGGCTCGGGCAAGACCACCCTGCTGAACCTGATCGGCGGCCTGGACACACCGACCGGCGGAAGCATCACGGTCGGCGGCGACCGGATCGACCAGCTGGGGTCCGGCGCGCTGGCGAAGTGGCGGGCGGCACATGTCGGCTTCGTGTTCCAGTTCTACAACCTCATGCCGATGCTGAGCGCGCAACGCAACGTCGAACTGCCCTTGCTGCTGACGAAGCTGTCCGGCGCGCAACGCAAGCAGAACGCGTCGATCGCGTTGCAGCTGGTCGGCCTCGCCGACCGGGCGACGCACAAGCCTTCCGAGCTGTCCGGTGGACAGCAGCAGCGCGTGGCGATCGCCCGCGCCATCGTCTCCGATCCGACCCTGTTGGTCTGCGACGAGCCGACCGGCGACCTCGACCGTCAGTCCGCGGAAGAGATCCTCGGCTTGCTGCGCGAACTCAACCGCGAACACGGCAAGACCATCGTGATGGTGACCCACGATCCCAA
>Ga0182006_1001972_pt1 | contig 11627 bp, 8 predicted proteins | sample Sormic07211104_1_FD_123022 | JGI IMG/M metagenome (GOLD analysis project Ga0182006, IMG submission 123022) | Rhizosphere microbial communities from Sorghum bicolor, Mead, Nebraska, USA - 072115-104_1 MetaG | ecosystem: Host-associated > Plants > Roots > Rhizosphere | place: USA: Nebraska...
CGGCGAATCGCCGGCGATGGACGTGCTGCGCGCCACCATCGGCAAGGTTGCGCGCAGCCAGGCGCCGGTCTACATCCTGGGCGAATCCGGGGTGGGCAAGGAACTGGTTGCACGCACCATCCATGCACAGGGTGCACGCGCCGCTGGGCCGTTCGTGCCGGTCAACTGTGGCGCCATTCCCACCGAGTTGATGGAGAGCGAGTTCTTCGGCCATCGCAAGGGCAGCTTCACCGGCGCCCATGTCGACAAGCCGGGACTGTTCCAGGCCGCACACGGCGGCACCCTGTTCCTGGATGAAGTGGCCGAGCTGCCGCTGCAGATGCAGGTGAAGCTGCTGCGTGCGATCCAGGAAAAATCGGTGCGCGCTGTGGGCGCCCCCAGCGAAGAACCGGTAGACGTGCGCATCCTCTCGGCCACCCACAAGGACCTGGCCGAGCTAGTCGAAGACGGGCGCTTCCGCCACGACCTCTACTACCGCATCAACGTCATCGAACTGCGCGTACCGCCGCTGCGCGAGCGTCGCCAGGACCTACCCGCGCTGGCCGCGTCGATCCTGGCGCGGCTGGCCCGCAGCCACGGCCGCGCCACCCCGCTGCTGGCGCCGTCGGCGCTGGACGCGTTGGCCCAGTACGGCTTCCCCGGCAACGTGCGCGAGCTGGAGAACATCCTGGAACGCGCGCTGGCACTGGCCGAGGAAGACCGTATCGGCGCCGACGACCTGCGCCTGCCGCAGCATGCGCCGCGCTCACCCGGCAGCGCTGCGCACGCCGAAGCCGTGGTGGATCTGCATCCGGGCAGTGCCGCCCTGCCCTCGTATATAGAGCAGCTCGAGCGCAGTGCCATCCAGCGCGCGCTGGAAGAAAACCGCTGGAACAAGACCCGCACCGCCGCGCAGTTGGGCATTACCTTCCGTGCGCTGCGCTACAAGCTGAAGAAGCTGGGGATGGAATAGGTAGTGCCGGCCGCTGGCCGGCAACCTCGTGCACCGCCTATCCACGCATGGCGTGGATCTACTGGTTGCCCATCCACGCATGGCGTGGATCTACTGGTTGCCCCATCCACGCATGGTGTGGATCAACCGCCCGTTCTGCGTCGGAATGGTAGTGCCGGCCGCTGGCCGGCAACCTCATGTACCGCGCCATCCACGCATGGCGTGGATCTACGGCATCAATCCTTGGTGACGCGATTGATCTCGGCCAGGCTGGTCACGCCCGCGGCCGCCTTCTTCAACGCCGACTGCCGCAGGTCATTCACACCGATCGCCTGCGCGGCCTCGGCAATCTGCAGTGCGTTGCCGCCCGCCAGCACGATGGTCGCGATCTCGTCGGTCATCGGCATCACCTGGTAGAGGCCGGTACGGCCCTTATAGCCCTCGGTGCATTCGTCGCAGCCCACCGCCTCATACAGCTCGATGCCTGCATCCAGCTGCGCCTGGGTGAAGCCCTCGGCCAGCAGCGCATGCTCCGGCAGATTGGCCGGGCGCTTGCAGTTCGAACACAGGCGGCGCGCCAGGCGCTGGGCAATCACCAGCGTCACCGAGCTGGTGATGTTGTACGGCGCGATGCCCATGTTCATCAGGCGCGCGATGGTCTGCGGCGCATCGTTGGTATGCAGCGTGGACAGCACCATGTGACCGGTCTGCGCAGCCTTGATCGCAATTTCCGCCGTTTCCAGATCGCGGATTTCGCCGACCATGATGATATCCGGATCCTGTCGCAGGAACGAACGCAGCGCCGCGGCAAAGGTCATGCCACGCTTGTTGTTCTGCTGCACCTGGTTGACGCCGGGCAGGCGGATTTCCACCGGATCTTCCGCGGTGGAGATGTTGCGGGTCTCGTCGTTGAGGATGCCCAGCGCGGTGTACAGCGACACCGTCTTGCCCGAACCGGTCGGGCCGGTCACCAGCACCATGCCGTACGGCTTGTGGATCGCCTCCAGGAACAGCTTCTGCTGGTCGGGCTCGTAACCCAGCTTGTCGATGCCCAGCTTGGCCGCGCTGCCATCAAGGATACGCAGCACCACCTTCTCGCCGAACAGCGTCGGCAGGGTGCTGACACGGAAGTCGATCTGCTTGGTCTTGGAAAGATTGAGCTTGATGCGGCCATCCTGCGGCACGCGCTTTTCAGCGATATCCAGCTGCGCCATCACCTTCAGGCGCGCGGCGATGCGCTGGTTGAGCTTGTTCGGTGCTCGCGCGACCATTTTCAACAGGCCATCGATGCGCAGGCGCACGCGGTAATCGTCTTCGTAGGGCTCGAAGTGGATGTCCGAGGCACCCTTGCGGATGGCGTCGATCAGCACCTTGTTGATGAACTTCACCACCGGGGTATCGTCGCCCTTGGCGTCGATGCCACTGTCGGTGCTGGCCATGTCATCGTCGCCACCGGCGATGTCAAGGTTGGCCATGCCGTCATCGTCGCCACCTAATGCATCGCCGATGGTGTCGTGGCTGGCATGCCACTGCTCCAGCGTGCGGCGGATCTGATCCTCGTCCACCAGAATCGGCTCCACCACCAGATTGGTGTGGAACTTGATCTCGTCCAGCGAGTGGGTGGGGTTGCTGGTGCCGACGAACAACTTGCCGCCGCGTTTGAACAGCGGCAGCACGTTGTGCTTGCGCAGCAACTCCTCGCTGACCAGGCTCATCGCGTTCTGGCTGCTGTCGAACGTGGACACGTCGAACAGCGGCATGCCGAACTCGAGCGAGTTGGCGGCAGCCAGTTGGGCAGCGCCGACGACCTTGTTCTGGGCGAACCAAGTCGGTAGCGGCTGACGCGCAGCGGCGGCCTTGGCCATGGCGTCGCGGGCGGCGACCTCGTCCAGCGCGCCGTCCTGGACCAGGCGGCGGGCTAGACCGGTGATACCGACGAGGTTGGCGGAGGTGACTGCGTTCATCTCGGTTACTCCAACTAATGGGCACTTGCTGAGGGAGAGCTTACGCCTTCCCTCGTCGTTCGGTCGCCATCTCCCGTCCGGGTTCCCCCACCTGCAGCCATTGTAGTCAGCAGCCGCAGCGCAGTGCTCGCCCGCGCTTGCTGGCCCAGTCCCGACCAGTAGTGCTCAGTAAGAAGCCCTGAGACTTTGGAATCGCCAACCACCAGCGCAGCGTACTGCATGGCTCCAAACACATAGTGCCCCGCCACGTCGTCAGCCTGCAGCGAGGCGCCATCAGGGCCGTCGAGCAGAAGCTGCCCGTACTTCAAGATGTCTTCATTCCGACTCTCGGCAACGGCGGCGACGAAATTGAAGGCATCGCTCACAGCTCCAGCAGGGAGGGGACACTTCAGCCATGACCGCTTTACCCAGAGATCATCCAGCTCCTTCTCGTTCAAATAGGGCGCCGTCTCTACAGCGAGGGACAGCACCATCAGCGCAGACCTCTCTTGTTCGCCACCGAAGTCACAGCGCATGGCGAAACCTTTCAACGACTGGATCTGCAACCAGTCGATCCCGGATACATCGTCAGAAGACACCGCCTGACCGCTTACGATCTCCGAATAGATCTCCCGCGCAGCCCTCGCTTTACGCACAGCGCTCAATGGCAATCCACCCGCAGCAATTTTCACGTCAGACGGCCGAGGGCTTGCCCCCCCAAAATGACGGGCCAGCCCCCACGGAGATGATCCGATCGCGTCAAAGTCAGTCACCGCCGCACGTTCAAAACGTGCGGCAGGCGCCTGCAGCCTTAGCACCGGATACATGTCCGAATTTATCCGGTGCGGATAAAGTGCTAGGTAGCCTTGAAGCGCATCCCTGTTCATGACAAAGGTGTCCTGCAGATCACGTAGCGAATGGACACCAATACGATCAAGGTCCTTGGCCAGCAGCGGCTGAGCGAATGCACCTTCTCCAAGTGGAGGAACCTTGCCATGCGGTGATGCAACAAGTATCAGATCACCACTGTGCGCGAGGTATGCCTGCACATCGCTGAAACTCCCCATCATCGCAGATAGCACGGAGGCAACGAGATCAGGCGTGATCTCGTAGAGCTGAAGCCATTGCACGAACAAGCCATTCCGATTGAGCTGACGGGGTACGAATTCGTAGAACTCATGACTGAACAGCGTCGCCGTGCCGCCCACCCATGGATTTGAGGGCTCGGATATGATCAGGTCGTACTTGCGGGAAGTCGAGGAAAAATAGGACTTGGCATCGTCGATGATAATGTTCGACCGACGGTCGCCGAATGCCCTTTCGACGCGATTTCCGAAGTAGCGCGCACCTTCGATCATCGCCGGCTCGATCTCAACCGTATCGACCTGACCAACCCTCTCATGCCCAAGCAGGGTATGCGTCGTCATGCCGGAACCAAAGCCGATCACTCCGATCCGATCATAATGATCCCTCATCGAAAGCGGCACGGCCGCCAGGAGCACCATCGTCAGCTCGTCCCCCGTCGGATTCTGTGCCGAATCGACGGACATCGCCGCATCAACTTTACCGTTGGTCGCGATCAAACGGATGCGCGAGGTTTCATCGGGAATGTCAAATACAGAAATTGTCGCCGTCTTACCATCCTTGAAGAAGCGCATTTGTGTGTCGTCGCCCAGAGAGGTCTTGCCAGACCGGTACACCGAAGAGCTCATCACCAAGGGATCGAAAGTGACGAAAGCCACAGCTGCGACAACACAAACCAGCGCGACAACAGTCGCTCGGGCAAGAGCCGGCAGGCCCAGAACCTTCGCCTTCATCGCGTGCGTGCGAATCAGAAGAAGCCCCAACGACATATCAACGACAGCCGCAACGGTCAATGAGTATTTCAAGCCAACAGTTGGGAGCAGAACATGGACAGCCAACAGGACACCGATGATGGCACCCACGGTATTGAATGCATAAGCCTGTCCGATTGACTTCTCCCCGTGACCCTGGCGAATAAGCGCGAGCGTCAATAGTGGAAGCGTCATCCCGGCAAAGAATGCGGCAGGGAACATCACCAACAACGCGACACCAGCGCTGGCGGCATTGAACAACGCATAGCCTTCTGCACTGCGAACGATCACCCGCATCGTCCAGCCGACCCATTCGAATGAGTTTGCATAGATGAACATCGACGCAAGAGCAGCGATACCCATCCATATTTGCACCCATCCCGCCAACGCAAGCGGGGAAGCGACCCGGTCGGCCCTATTCTTTAGCCACAGCCCACCCAGAGCGATGCCAAGGATGAAGGACGCAAGCATTATCTCGAAAGAGTGGATCGTCGTTCCCAACGCAAGGGACAGCATGCGGACCCAGGTGATCTCGTAGATAAATGACGCCGCTCCGGTGAGACATGCAACAACGAGAATGATCCACGGACGCGAAACGGCGTTCGTGCGCTCTGCTGCAACTGGTAGTACCACCGAGTCGGCCGATGGCGCCTCGAACTTGGTGAGCGGATAGACAATGAAGGCGACGATGATGTTGATCAACCCCGCTGAAAATACTGTACCCGGCATACCCAGAGACGGCAGCAGCACATATGCCGAGGCCAGCGCGCCAACAGCAGCGCCCATGCTGTTGGAAAAGTACAGCCCAGCCAGCACCCTGCCCTCGTTGTTCGGCTGAAGTCGCATGTAGCCAGCACTCATCAGCGGAAAGGTCGCACCAAGGAGAACACACTGGGGGAGCACCAACGCACTGGCGATCAGCCAACGCGACCAATGCGCATGCTCGGCGCCAAGCACCGGCATGAGCTGGTCATATGCCCATCCTGTCGTCAGGTGGTACGCACCATTGAATGTCAAACCTAGCAGGCCGATCACTACCTCGATAATGGCATATACGAGAAGTGGCCTCTGGATCAGGACGCTCTTGCGGCTGACCAGCCATGCGCCGATAGCCATACCCCCCATGAAGAGGATCAGCACCAGAGATTGCGCATAGGACGAGTGCCCGAGGAACAGCCCCAGATACTGCGTCCAGATCGACTGATATATCAGTCCGGAGAACCCGGAAAGAACAAATACCCAAAGCAGCCAAGCCCCAACCCTGTTCTTCACCCAATACACAGCTGATTCCTTAAAGTTATCCAGCCCCGCCTGCAGCAACCTCAGCCGCAAGCGATTCGCTGCAAACACTCTGCACAAAATCGCTTAATACCGCACACCGGAGAACGCGGCCTCGGCGCGGGTGTCAACCAATGGGCACTCAATTGCCCCCCCGGGGGGACGCTTCAACCGGCAAATCAATGATGCGGGCAGCCCTTTGGAGCAACTTCCACGGGCGCGGAAGTTTCACACGACCAGATCCCCGTCGATGCAGTGTAGGTTATGACTACACTCTGTGATTGGATCTTCGAGTTCACACCGGTATTGCGGAACGTGGCAGTGATCACACACGGTGTGGCGGCAGGCGCAGCAATGCCTGCGACATACTTGCCGGACGTGACCGCATCCACGGGAAGAGAGCAGGACGCTGCGGAATTGTCGTTCGCAAACTGCTCCGCAATAGGCACCTTCATACCACTCAGCAACGCTACCGCCTCAGAGAACTGCCCCCTGGCGGTGTAGTCGTTGTACTGTGGAATCGCAATGGCGGCCAGAATTGCAATGATCGCAACCACGATCATCAACTCGATAAGCGTAAAACCATCGTTACTATTTTTCATGGCGGCGCTCCCCAACGCGCTATGCAGTCTCAGCAATGAACAAAAAAACCTGATCCTTCTTGACCAGCAAGAACCGAGCCAACCCCAAGACCTGGATCCACTGAGTTCGTTTCAATCGATGGCAGCCTTACAGCTTCACCGGATTGTGCTTGGCGCAATCGGGAATGGTTCATTTCACACTGATCACAAACTAAAAGGCCCCGGCTGTACCGGGGCCTTCTTCAAACATAACGGGCGATTAGGTGCAAGCCTTCGGCTTGACTTCCGCAGCAGCGTTGGTGCTGCATACCCAGGCACCGGTGGCCGGGGTGAAGGTCAGCGTGACGGTCTTGCCCGAAGCCTTCGAGTTCACGCCGGTGGTGCCCATGGTGGCAACAATTGCGCACGGCGACTTACCATCCGGCGCCACGCTGGCGACGTACTTACCCTTGGTCACCGCATTCGCCGGTGCAGCGCACGACTTGGTGGCGTCGTCGTCCTGGGCGAAGGCCTCGGCGACCGGGGTCTTCAGGCCGGCAGCAAGAGTGTAGGCCTCCGTCATCTGAGCACGAGCGGTGTAGTCGTTGTACTGCGGGATCGCAATGGCCGCCAAAATGGCGATGATGGCCACGACGATCATCAGTTCGATCAGAGTAAAGCCCTGCTGCTTGTTCATTTGGTACATCCCCAAGATTAGTGGTTGTTGATGTCAGTGCGGAGGATCGTTCCGATGTGCATCGGTTGAGCGGGTCCTGCGCCCCTGCGGGTGGATCAACGCAGGTTGCGTGCCAACCCCGGCACGCCTCCCCCTGGATTTCCCCGACCCAATGATGGCAGCAATTTCGAGGATGGGAACCCCTTCGTGAGAATTCTGCGACGGACCCTACAATGTGACGCACTGCGTCACCTTTGGTCGGCACCGGGCACGAATTCACACTTCCAACTTCCCGGCACCTGCCACGACGGCCACGAACCGGCTACCATCAGCGGATGCCCGTCTGGGGATGGCGGGCCGGGGAGCCTACATGTCTGTCAGCCGCAGTGCGATCAAGAAAGAGCCGGTGGCCCGTGCCACCATGGAGTTGCAGCCGTTTGTCTGGGAGGGGACCGACAAGCGGGGAATCAAGATGAAGGGCGAACAGTTGGCAAAGAACGCCAATCTGTTGAAAGCCGAATTGCGCAGGCAAGGGATCAATCCCGGACAGGTCAAACCCAAGGCCAAGCCGTTGTTTGGCGCTGCGGGAAGCCGTGTGACTCCAAAGGACATCGCGTTCTTCAGTCGCCAGATGGCGACCATGATGAAGTCCGGAGTGCCAATCGTATCTGCCTTGGACATCATCGGCAGCGGGCACAAGAACCCGCGCATGAAAAAAATGGTGGACAACATTCGCACCGACATTGAGGGCGGCTCCTCACTGTATGAAGCCGTCAGCAAGCATCCAGTGCAATTTGACGAACTGTATCGCAACCTGGTACGCGCAGGCGAAGGCGCCGGCGTACTGGAGACGGTGCTTGATACCGTTGCCACCTATAAAGAAAACATCGAGGCCCTGAAGGGCAAGATCAAAAAAGCCCTGTTTTATCCTGCAATGGTCGTAGTCGTAGCCATGCTGGTCAGCGCGATCATGCTGATCTTTGTGGTGCCTCAGTTCGAGGAGGTCTTCCGTAGCTTCGGCGCTGATTTGCCAGCATTCACACAATTGATCGTCGATTTGTCCCGATTCATGGTGTCGTGGTGGTGGCTGATGACCATTGTGCTGTTGGGCGCAATTGTGGGATTCGTCATGAGTTACAAGCGATCACCGAGAATGCAGCACACGATGGATCGACTGATCCTCAAGGTCCCGGTCATCGGCCAGATCATGAACAACAGTGCCATTGCCCGCTTCTCACGGACTACAGCGGTGACCTTCAAGGCCGGCGTGCCCTTGGTGGAGGCGCTGGGCATCGTGGCCGGCGCCACCGGCAACAAGGTCTACGAGGAAGCTGTGCTGCGCATGCGCGACGACGTCTCGGTGGGCTATCCGGTCAACATGGCAATGAAGCAGCAGAACCTGTTCCCGCACATGGTCATCCAGATGACCGGCATCGGCGAAGAGGCCGGTGCGCTGGATACCATGCTGTTCAAGGTAGCCGAGTACTATGAGCAGGAAGTCAACAATGCAGTGGATGCCCTGAGCAGCCTGCTCGAACCGATGATCATGGTCTTCATCGGCGTCGTCGTAGGCGGTATGGTCATCGGCATGTACCTGCCCATCTTCAAACTCGGCGCCGTCGTCGGCTAAAGGTAACAATGGCATTTCTCGACCAGCATCCCGGCCTCGGCTATCCCGCCGCGGCCGGCCTGGGACTGCTTCTGGGCAGCTTCCTGAACGTCGTCATCCTGCGCCTGCCCAAGCGGCTGGAATGGCAGTGGAAGCGCGATGCGCGCGAGGTTCTGGAGGAGCCGGACTTCTACGAGCCGCCCCCGCCGGGCATCGTGGTGGAGCCTTCGCACTGCCCGCACTGCAAGCACAAGCTGGCCTGGTACGAGAACATCCCGCTGTTCAGCTGGATGATCCAGGGCGGCAAGTGTCGCCACTGCAAGGCACCCATCTCCATCCAGTACCCGCTGGTGGAAGCGCTGACCGCGGTGATGGTGCTGGCCTGTGTGTGGCAGTTCGGCTTCGGCTGGCAGGGCTTCGGTGCGATCGTGCTGACCTGCTTCCTGATCGCACTGTCCGGCATCGACCTGCGCACCCAGTTGCTCCCGGACCAATTGACCCTGCCGCTGATGTGGCTCGGGTTGATCGGTAGCATCGACAACCTGTACATGCCGGCCAAGCCTGCCCTGCTGGGGGCCCTGCTGGGCTACCTGTCGCTGTGGTCGGTGTGGTGGTTGTTCAAGCAGCTGACCGGCAAGGAAGGCATGGGCCACGGCGACTTCAAGCTGCTGGCCGCGCTGGGCGCGTGGTGCGGCATGAAGGGCATCCTGCCGATCATCCTGATGTCGTCGGTGCTGGGCGCCCTCATCGGCTCGATCTGGCTGTACAGCCGCGGCCGTGACCGGGCGACACCGATTCCGTTCGGCCCCTACCTGGCACTGGCAGGCTGGCTGTTCTTCATGTGGGGCGAGCCCCTGCTGAACCAGTATCTGGTGATGAGCGGGCTGCGCTGAGGGGAGTCCCCATGAGCCAGTATGTGGTGGGCCTGACCGGCGGCATCGCCTCGGGCAAGAGTGAGGTAACCCGGCGCTTCGAGGCGCTGGGGATTGTCGTGGCCGACGCCGACCTGGCCGCACGTGCGGTGGTGGCGGTGGGCAGCCCTGCCCTCGCCCTGATTGCCGAGCGCTTCGGTGCAGACATGCTGCTCGCCGACGGCGCCCTGGACCGGGCGCGCCTGCGTGCCCACATCTTTGCCGACCCGGCCGAGCGGACGGCGCTGGAAGCGATCACCCACCCGGCCATCCGTCAGCTGATGCACCAGCAGTGCGAGCAGGCCACCAGCCCCTATGCGCTGGCAGCGATCCCGCTGCTGACCGAAGTGGGCGGTCGCCAGGCCTATCCGTGGCTGGACCGGGTGCTGCTGGTGGATGCCCCCGAGGCGGTACAGCACGCCCGGCTGATGCAGCGCGACGGCATCGACGCCGCGCTGGCCGACCAGATGATCGCCTCCCAGGCCACCCGCGCGCAGCGCCTGGCGCTGGCCGATGACGTGGTCGTCAATGATGGCCATCCGGATGACCTGCTGGCGCAGGTCGAGCGGTTGCATGCGCGGTATCTGGCGTTGGCGGCCGGATAACCCTGCAGGTCCATCGGCACCGCGCGAACGGGCATCCACGCAGGCGTGGATCTACTCCAGCTGCTGGCGGGCGTAGCGGGCCAGTTCGCGGGCGGCCAGCAACAGACCTTCCACTACATCCGGCGGCAGTTGCTGGCCTGCGCTGCCCTGCACGCGTGCCGCTTCGGCGGCGTGCAGCATCTGGATCAGCGCATTGAGACCGGCCAGGGTACGGCTGAGGCTGGCCAGGGTTACGGCCTGCGACGGACTGAGACCGGTGCCCTTCCGGGTCTGGCCATCGGCGTTGTCGCGGCCATCCATGCGTGCCATCAGCGCGGGCAGCAGGTCGCTGGGTTCGGCCAGTACATCTTCGATGCGTTCGGCGATGTCGGCCGGCAACTGATCGGCGGATTCGCCAACCAGGCGGCGTAGGTTCGGATAGGTAATGCGTGCAGACATGGCAATGCTCCTCGCAGACGGCAAGGCCACCCGCAGATGCGGGGTGGCGGACGGTGCGGGTTGGCGTACCGGAGACCCAACTACTCAACAGCAAGGAAAAAGACTCCAGCGGATTCTGGTGAATCCCCACGCACCGCCCGCCGAAGCAAGAGCATGCGGTGCATTTTCCATGATGGCCTGAGCGCATCAGGAGCTGTTGAATTGTCGGGTTTATTCGGGACGCCAATCCCGGCCGGGGCGATGACCCCGACCGTGCCATCTCGCCAGCTGCGTGCATTGCGGTCATGAGGCGAAAACGCCATGCGGGCCAACCGTCTGCGGAACCGTGCGGTGCGACACGCACAGGGCGCGGAATGCATCACGCAGGTGTCGTGCTGGACCAGAAACGCCGCGCCTTCGCGGAAGCTGCATTGGCGTTGCATGCGACATTTCGCGCCGAGTGGGAGATTTTGGCGACAGATGGATTTGCGCCGACCAAGGTCGGAACCCACCAGAGCACTATCAGCGACGGGAGGATTCGTGCCGACCAAGGTCGGCACCCAGCAAAGCAGCAGCCAGAATGGGTTACAGCGGCTTCGGCGAGAACGTCAGCGTGGCGATCACGCCGCGGGCGCCGCCCGGGCGCACGCTTACCTGCCAGCCGTACAGATCGCACAGGCGGCTGACGATCGACAGGCCGATGCCACCGCCCTGCGAGTGACCGGCATGAGTACCGCGATAGCCGCGCTGGAACAGCTTGGCGGCATCTTCCTCGCTCAGGCCCGGCCCGCTGTCGGTCACCGACACGGCGTTGGCACCCACATGCACGCGCACCTCGCCATCCTGCGAATACTTCACCGCA
>Ga0182006_1001973_pt1 | contig 11620 bp, 8 predicted proteins | sample Sormic07211104_1_FD_123022 | JGI IMG/M metagenome (GOLD analysis project Ga0182006, IMG submission 123022) | Rhizosphere microbial communities from Sorghum bicolor, Mead, Nebraska, USA - 072115-104_1 MetaG | ecosystem: Host-associated > Plants > Roots > Rhizosphere | place: USA: Nebraska...
AGGTCTACTCCAGCGGCATGCGCGCTCGGCTCGCGTTCGCGTTGTCGATCGCGGTGGAGTTCGACTGCTTTCTGATCGACGAGGTCATTGCGGTGGGCGACCAGCAGTTTCAGGAGCGTTGTCGCGAGGAACTGTTCGTCAAGCGCGGCGACCGTTCGATGATCCTCGTCTCGCACGACCCCAATCTCATCCGTCAGCATTGCACGCTTGCGGCCGTGCTGAACGCGGGAAAACTGACCGTCTGCGATTCGGTGGACGAGGCATGGGCGCGATATTGCGGCCAGCCTGTCAAGGAAACGGCGGCCGGCGACGGTGCCGACACTACAACTCAACCGGGGGAATGAGGGTGAAAGGCGACAAGCCAAAACTCGCTGTGATCAGTACGTATGACGAACTGTGCGGCATCGCCAGTTATGCGCGTGCCATCGTGCGGCAGCTGTCGCCGTGGTTCGACATCACGGTGTTCGACCTCGACCAGTACGTGTTCCGTCACCGCAGCCGCCGGATACGCAAGATGGCCAATCTGGAAATCGAGCGCATCTGCAAGGAGCTGAAGGGGTTCGATTGCGTCAATGTCCAGCTCGAGCACGGCATATTCGGGCGCAACAAGCGCGATGCGTACCGGCGTATCTGCCGGATCATTTCGGCAGCGCCGCAGCTTTGCATCACGTTCCATACCGTGTTCGAGAGCGAAGGGACCAACTGGAAGGCCGTGCGTGCCCTGCTGCGGGAGTTTGAGCTGGGCAAGGCGTGGTCGGAGATGATCGGCTCGCGGCAGGAAAGCAGTCTGCTCGGGCAGGGCATCTACAGTGCCATCCGGCGCGCGCAGTGGCGCAAGAATGTGAGCGTCGTGGTCCATACGCGCCGCGACGCGAAGACGATGAAGCTCGTCGAGCGTATCTCGCACGTCCACGATCATCCGCTCGCCTACTACTCCGACGCGGACGCACAGGGCTACACGGCCAAGGCGACGCGCGACAGCTTTCCGTTGCTCAGCAGTCTCGGCAAGGACGACGTGCTGCTCGGCTGCTTCGGATTCACCGGCAGCTACAAGGGCATTGACACGGCGCTGCGCGCGCTGCACCTGCTTCCCGGCAACTATCACCTCGCCATTTTCGGCGGAGTGCATCCCGAGGCGATCCAGCAGGGCGTACCGCTCGATCCCTACATCGCTGAACTGCTGAGGATCGTGAGCCCCGGGCGCAACTGGCTCGAGGACATCGGAACCGGGCACGGCAAGGCAATCAGTCTCACGACCTCGGTGGACGATCTGCTGCGCCTCGCGCGCACACGTCACGTTTCCGATATTTCGCGCCGCACCCATTTCATGGGCCCGATGAGCGATGAGCAGTTTCCGCACGCCATGGCGGTGTGTGATGCGGTGCTGCTGCCTTATCTGGAAGTTGGGCAGTCCGCTTCCGGTCCGATGTCGATGGCGGTCAATCTGAACCGTCCGGTCATCGCGACGCGCACGAAAACGTTCATGCAGTTTTCGCGCTACTACCCGGGCCGCGTCGAGCTCTTCGACATCGGCAACTACCTGCAGCTCAGCCAGATCATCGAGGCGGGCATGTTCAGAGGGAATGGCGTGCAGCGCATGGTGAACGAGCCGGACACATCGACCAACGTCGAGACGTACCGCAAAGCGTTGTTCGCCACGGCGGCGACGTGAGGCGGAAAAACACCTATCAACGCGACAGGGAGAGCGTAATGGAACGCAGGGCAATCGTGACGGGTGTGAGCGGCCAGGATGGTGCGTATCTGGCGAAGCTGCTGCTCGAGAAGGGTTACAAAGTGTTCGGAACGTATCGCAGAACGAGTTCGGTGAACTTCTGGCGCCTGGCGGAACTGGGCATCGAAACACATCCGAGGCTCGAGCTCGTCGAGTATGACCTCACGGACCTCGGCGCCAGCGTGCGCCTGCTGCAAAAGACCTGCGCCGACGAGGTCTACAACCTCGCGGCACAGAGCTTCGTCGGCGTGTCGTTCGAGCAGCCGGTCACCACTGCGGAAATCACCGGCATCGGCCCGCTGAATCTTCTCGAAGCGGTTCGTGTTGCGCGTCCCGAGGCGCGTTTCTACCAGGCCAGCACGTCGGAGATGTTCGGACACGTGCAGGCCGTGCCGCAAACCGAGAACACACCTTTTTATCCACGCAGTCCCTATGGCGTAGCCAAGCTTTTTGCACACTGGATGACCGTCAATTATCGCGAGAGCTACAACCTCTTTGCGTCCAGCGGGATTCTCTTCAATCACGAGTCGCCGCTGCGCGGGCGCGAGTTCGTCACGCGCAAGGTGACGGATTCTTTCGCGAAGATGCGCCTGGGCAAGCTCGACGTGCTCGAACTCGGCAATCTCGATGCAAAGCGCGACTGGGGTTTCGCGCAAGAGTACGTGGAAGGGATGTGGCGCATGCTCCAGGCCAGTCGTCCGGATACCTACGTCCTTGCCACCGGCCGCACCGAGACGGTGCGTGACTTCGTCACGCTGGCAGCCCGTGCAGCGGGATTTCATCTCGAGTGGGAAGGCCGGGCACAGAACGAAGTGGGCATCGACGCGAAAACGGGCCACGTCGTCGTGCGCGTGAATCCAAGGTTCTACCGTCCGGCGGAAGTCGATCTGCTCATTGGCGATGCGACGAAGGCCGAACGCGAACTCGGCTGGAAGCCGACGATGACGCTCGAGCAGCTGTGCCAGATGATGGTCGACGCCGACATCCGGCGCAACGAAAACGGGTACTCGTTTTGACGCTCGCTTCGTCTGCCTGAGTGTGGCATGGCCGAACGAACCGGCCGTGCTCGCGACAGGCAGGGGGCTCACGTCGTTGCGCGGCAGTTCCATTCGACTCGATAACTTTGGGATTCCTATGAATACGCTTCTTGTGCTTGTGCTGAAAACCGTGCTGCTTACGGTGGTCATGTATCTCTCGGTGAGCGCGTTGGGATGCTTGCCCATCGTGTCTCTGGTGCTCGCGTCGATTCCGCTCGTATTCATGATGCTCAGCGTCTATACCGGGTTCGCCTTTCGGCTGGTGGCCTTCGTCTTTCTGGTTGCCTGTGCGAAGACCCTGATCGTGGGCGAAAACGTGACGGCTAAACAGGCTGCCAGCGCGTTGAGGAGCGCGGCGAGCGAAGTCAACGAAACGCTGCGTACCGTCAGGCCCTGAAAAGCGCATTCGTGGGCGCGCAGTGCCAGGGCGGCGATTCCTTCGTTGGGGACGAGCGAGATGATTCCGGGCGGTTGGTCGTATTTCAAAGACATGAACGTCCTGCTGCTGCAGGGACCGGTGGGGCCGTTCTTCCGGCGCTTGTCGAGGCGCTTGAAGGCTGCGGGCGCGCACGCCGTATACAAGGTCAACTTCAACGCTGGCGACTGGCTTTTCTTTCCGATGCGATCGATCAACTACACCGGATCTGGGGCCGACTGGCCGGTCTTCCTCGACACGCTCCTCGAGCAGGAGAAGATCGACACGGTACTCCTGTTCGGCGATTGTCGCGGCTATCACGCAACGGCAGCGGAATTGGCCCGATCGCGCTCGATCGAAGTGTGGGTGTTCGAGGAAGGGTATGTGCGACCGGACTTCGTCACCATGGAGCGGGACGGCACAAACGGGCATTCGCAGGTTCCGCGCAATGCCGGCTTCTACCAGTCGCTCGCTGAGCGACCGGACGTGCCGGAGCAACAGGTGGGCAACGTGTTCGCGTGGCTTGCGTTGTGGGGGGCTTTGTATTTTCTCGCGGGGGCGCTCGGCGCCGCGCTCTTTCCGCATTACCGCCACCACCGGCGGCTTTCGCTTTTCGAAGCGCTTGTCTGGGTGCGTGCCGGCTGGCGTAAGCTCCTGTACGCAGTACTCGAGAGAAAAACGGCGCGCCTGCTCACCGGTGCAATGAGCAAGCATTTTTTCCTGGTATCCCTTCAGACCGCGATCGATTCGCAGATTCGCGTCCATTCCCGTTTCGAGTCCATAGAGCCCTTCATACGCGAGGTGATCGCGTCCTTCTCGCGCCATGGGCCGCCATCATGCGTGCTCGTGTTCAAGCATCATCCGCTGGACAGAGGGCACAACGACTACGGCCGTTTTATCCAGCGGGTGTGCGCAGAACATGGGACCACGGGCCGCGTGTTCTACATCCACGACCAGCATCTGCCGACGCTTCTCGCGCATGCGGCAGGTCTCGTCGTCGTGAACAGCACGGTCGGTCTGTCGGGTGTCCATCACGGGCTGGCCGTGAAAGCGCTCGGTGACCCCGTGTACGACATCGAAGGACTCGTATTCAAGGGCGAGCTGGATGCGTTCTGGCAAGCCGCGGGCACCTTCGCTCCCGATATGGCGCTATACCGGCGTTTTCGCCGTTGGCTGATCGATCACACGCAGCTGAACGGTAGCTTCTATGCCGGCGACGTCGAGGGTGACGCGTCTTGCGAGGCGTCGCGGCCCGGTGAAGCCGCGGCGGAGGTGGTGTGGCCGCTCACGACGCACCGGCACGCTATCGTATCGACGGGCAGCGACGATCCTCCCGTGGGCCTTTCGCCGGAGGAGGAGGCCGCCTGATGACGAACGCGACGGAGTGGGCCGGCACGGCGCCGTGTCCTTTGCGCCTCGATGTGACACGCCTCGTTCATCGTTGGGTGCGGGATATTCGCCCCACGGGCGTGGACCGGGTCGGGCTTGCCTATGTGCGCCGCTATGCCGAGCAGGCTCGGGCCATCGTGGCCATTCGCGGCGTGCCCGTCACACTGACACGGGGCGCATCGTATCGCTTGTTCCGGCTGCTGCTGGGGCCGAACGAGGGCGCTGGTCTGAAGGCACCGTCGTTGCGCGCGCTCCAGCGGGTATTGGAGGGATCGAGCATGCGGCCCGACCCGCTCCCGTGGCAGGGCCGGGAAACGGTTCTCCACACCGCCCACTCCGGTCTGGAATACAGCCGGTATTTTCGCGCGGCGTCGTCCGCGGGAACGCGTACCGTGGTCATGGTGCACGACCTCATCCCGATCACGCATCCGCACTATTGCCGGTCGGCCAGCGTACGAAAGCATGCGCGAAGAATAACTACGACGCTGCGCTTCGCCGCCGGAATCGTCACGAATTCGCAGGCCACGCTGCGCGCATTGACCGCATTCGCCGACGAGAACGGACTGCCGATGCCGCCGGCCGCGGTGGCGAGGCTTGGCGTCGACACGGAGCCTTTGCCGGTGTCCTCGGGTCGGAACATCGCTCGTCCCCATTTCGTGATGGTAGGCACCATCGAGCCCAGAAAGAACCACTGGTTCATCCTGCACCTATGGCGCGAACTCGTCGCGCGGTGGGGCAATGCCGTGCCGCAGCTGGTTATTGTCGGGCGGCAGGGATGGAAGTGCGCGAACGAGCTCGACATGCTCAAGCAATGTCCGGAGCTGCAAGAGGCCGTGGTCCATCTGCCGGATTGTTCCGACGCAACGATGTTCGCGCAGCTTCGTTCGGCAAGCGCCTTGCTGTTCCCTTCGTTCGTGGAAGGATACGGGTTGCCCATCGCCGAGGCGCTCTCCATGGGTGTGCCGGTGCTGGCCAGCAATCTCGCCGTGTTTCGCGAGATTGCCGGCGACGTGCCCGACTATCTCGATCCGCTGGACGGAGCGGGGTGGCTTGCGCGCATCCAAGCGTATGCCCAGCCGTACAGCAAGGACCGCGAGCGGCAGATGGAGCGCATGGCCGGATTCCGAAAGCCGACCTGGCCGGAGCACTTTGCCGCGCTCGAAACCTTTCTGGAGCGGCTCGCATGATGGCCGCGCGCGCATACCGGCAACTCGTGTGGCGAATGCGTCGCGCCCGACGGACGTACGTATGGAACGGGCCCGTTCAGGAGGGCTCGCACGCATCGTGCAAACGGCTGTCGTGGTTCGAAGTTCCGGCGGCAAGGTCGATTCCCGCATCGTTCCTCGAAGCGTTGAACGCCGCGCTGGATGAGGGCGGAAAACTCGCGTGCGAGGACGAATGGCGCGCGCTCATGAACCGGCTACTGGATGCGTATGCCGATGCCGATTCGGGCCTGGAGCGATCCACACAGCGTACCGGCTCGCCGCATGACAGCGCGGCCGTCGTTATCGTGGACGAACGCCTCTCGTCGCCCGATCCGTTCGCCTGCTCCCGCAGGGACCGACGCTCGGCGTTTCGCCGACTATTGCAGGCGGCGAAGGACGCGCATCCCGGTCAGACGCCATGGATCGTTCGATCCGGTGATCGAGGAAGCGGCCCGTGGCTTTCCGACACGGCGCAGACGCTATCGAACGACGCGTGTTCGACGACGCACGACGGGAGCTTTCATGCGTTGCTCCCGGAAGTGCGGCATGTGTACACGCTCGGCGCCACCGAGGGGTTATATGCGCTACTGCGCGGCGCTACGGTCCACGTCTTCGGCAGGCCATATTACGCGGGCTGGGGCCTGACCGATGATCGGCAGCCTCAGTACGGACGCCGCTCATCGCCAACACGGGAGGCGTTCTTTCACGCCGTTTTCGTCCGACTCGCGCACTACCTGGATCCGTCCACGCATCGGGAGGGGACGCTCGATGCAGTCGTCGCCAGCATGGTGCTGCAGAACGACGTCGCGCGACGGTACGGCGATATTCGGCTGATTGCCGCGTGTGGATTCCAGTGGTGGAAGCGTCCGTTCATCAAACCGTTCCTCGAGGGCGGCGCCGCGAAGAAAATTAGTTGGGTCAAGGAACCGTCCGGCGCTGTGGCGGATCACCATATCGCCACGTGGGGCGCACGCGAAGTCCGGCATTCGAGCGGTACCGCGCCGCAACTTTTCATCGAGGACGGCTTTCTTCACTCCTGCGGCCTGGGCTCGGATCTGAGCGCGCCCTACAGCCAGGTGATCGATCGCAGCGGCATTTATTTCGATCCCCGCCGCCCTGGTGATCTTGCATCGCTGCTTAACCGGACGATCTTCGACGATGCCGAACTCGCAAGGGCCAGGGCATTGCGCGAGCGTATCGTCGCGGCCGGACTGACCAAGTACAACCTGGGGCGCCGGCGTCCGACCTGGACCGCACCGGCCGGCGTGCAGGTCGTGCTGGTTGCCGGACAGGTGGCCGACGATGCGTCGGTGCGCTTGGGTTGCCCGGGGATTCGCACGTCGGCAGCGCTGCTCCATGAAGTGCGCAAGCGACGCCCCGCTGCGTGGCTCGTGTACCGACCGCATCCTGACGTGCTTGCGGGCAATCGCAGGGGACTGAGCGGGGATCCTGGCCTGGACGACGTCGTCGATGTGGTCGATACGGCGGCCGATATCGTGTCGCTGATCGACGCGGCCGACGAGGTCCACACGCTGACCTCGCTCGCGGGCTTCGACGCGCTCCTGCGAGGCAAGGAAGTCTTTACGTACGGCATGCCGTTCTACGCAGGCTGGGGACTCACACACGATGCGATCAGCGGCATTCCCGCGCGGGACAGGCCGCTTACCGTCGACATGCTGACCGCCGGCGTGCTGTTGCGTTATCCCCTCTACTGGGACTGGGAGCTCGGCCGCTTCACCACGGCAGAGGCGATCGTCTGCCGGCTCCGTGCCCAGTCGCAACGATCCCGCTTCGCGATGCAACCCATGGCGCTGCGTGCCGTACGCAAGACGTGGCGCTGGTTACGCAACGTCGCCATTCATCTGGCGCAAGACGGAATCGCCGGTTTGCGCGGCTCGTACGCGCGGGTTCATTGAAGTCACGACGGCTATTGGCCGCAACAAAGGAGGAGTAAATGCCGATCTATCCAGTCATCCTCGCGGGCGGAAACGGAACCCGTCTATGGCCGCTGTCGCGCGGCAGCTATCCGAAGCAGTATCTGTCGCTCACCGGGGAGCAGAGCCTTCTGCAACAGACGACGATGCGCGCGGCACAGCTTCCCGACGCGGTCTCGCCCATCGTGATTGCGAACAGCGAACAACGCTTTCTCGTCACCGAGCAGTTGCGACAGGCCGGCATTGCGCCGTTGGCCATCGCGCTGGAGCCGGTGGGGCGCAACACCGCGCCTGCCATCGCCGTAGCGGCGCTGTTGGCGCTGGAAGACTCGCCCGATGCATTGCTGCTCGTCTTGCCGTCGGATCACGTCATTTCGGATTGCAGGGCGTTTGCCGATGCCGTCGGGCAGGCGACGCGGGCCGCCGCGGAAGGCTACCTTGTCACGTTCGGCATACAGCCTACGGAGCCGCACACGGGATACGGCTACATCGCGCGTGGTGCCGCCCTCGATGGACTGCAAGACGTGTTTGCGGTCGACCGTTTCGTGGAGAAGCCCGACGCGGAAACGGCGAACGCTTTGCTTGCCGATGGCGCCTATTTATGGAACGGCGGCATGTTCATGATGAAGGCTTCCGCCTGCATCGAGGCGTTGCGTCGCTGGGAGCCCAAGCTCGTGGCCGAAGCGGAAATGGCCCGGTGGCATGCCAATCGCGACGGGAAATACGTGTTCCTCGACGAGATGCACTTTGCTGCGTGCCCGAACATTTCGCTCGATCACGCGGTGATGGAGCGGACCGATCGGGCCGCCGTCGTGGTGGCCGACCGGATCGGATGGAGCGATATCGGCTCATGGAGCGCGCTGGCCGATCTCGCACCGGGGGACGCGGACGACAACGTCCTGACTGGCGACGTGATAACGGAGGGTGTGTCGCGTTGCTATATCCGCGCGGAGCACCGGATGATCGCGGCCGTCGGCGTGGACGATCTGGTGATCGTCGAAACCGCGGACGCCTTGCTCGTGGCCCGCCGTGACCGCGTGCAGGATGTCCGCAAGATCGTGGATGCGTTGAATGCTTCGGGTCGTGGCGAATCCGTCGCGCATCGACGTGTGGTTCGTCCATGGGGCTCGTTCGAAGGCATCGATCGCGGCGACCGTTTCCAGGTGAAGCGGATCGTCGTGAATCCGTCCGCCCAGTTGAGCCTCCAGATGCACCACCACCGCGCCGAGCACTGGATTGTCGTCAAGGGAACCGCCCTCGTTACCAACGGCACGCAGCAGGTCATATTGAGCGAGAACGAGTCCACGTATATCCCGGTCGGGACGACGCACCGTCTCAGCAATCCCGGAAAGATTCCACTCGAACTGATCGAGGTCCAGTCCGGGGCGTATCTGGGCGAGGACGACATCGTGCGGCTCGAGGACACCTATGGCCGGGCCCCGGCAGCGTGACGTTGCGCTTCGGATCGGCTGCGAAGGCTGATGGGGCGCGCGAGCCGGCCCCTGGCCCATTGAACGAATGGCTCGGTAATCTGGAGAACGCGAATGAAAAGACTGGTCTTGGCAAGTGCGGCTCTAAGCCTGCTCTCGTCGGTATCGTATGCCCAGAGTAGTGTGACGCTCTATGGTCTGATTGACGAGGGTTTCGACTTTACGTCGAATGTCGCCGGTCGAAGGGCCTATCAGATGGAAAGTGGTGTCCTGCAGGGCAGCCGATGGGGGCTGGCTGGAACAGAGGACCTGGGGAGAGGCATGCAGGCGATCTTCCGGCTCGAGAACGGCTTCGACCTCAATAACGGGGCATTGGGTCAGGGGGGGCGGATGTTCGGCCGACAGGCATACGTCGGGTTGAGTTCAACGACGGCCGGCATGCTGACCATGGGGCGCCAATACGACTCCGTGGTGGACTACGTCGGACCGCTGACCGCCAATGGCAGCTGGGGCGGAGAGTTCTTCTCGCATCCGTTCGACAACGACAACACGAACAATTCCTTCCGCATCAACAACTCGATCAAGTACGCGAGCCCCTCCTATGGCGGGCTGAATTTTGGCGGACTCTACGGTTTCAGCAACGATCCCGGCGGCACGAAGACGAACCGTGCATGGAGCGCAGGCGGGTCATACAGCAACGGCCCGCTCGTTATCGGCGCGGCGTATCTGAATGTCAACAGGCAGGCCAGGACGACGTTTGGCGCGGTGACGGACGGCGATCCTTTCGCTACCGCCGGATGGCAACGCGTGGCGGCGGCGGGTGTCAACTTCGCGCTTGGACAGCTCACGTTGGGCGGAGTCTTCTCATATACGAACGTTCACAACCTCGCCGGATTCTCTTCGATGATTTTCCAGAACTACGAGGTGAGTGCAAAGTTTGCCATGACACCGGCGTTTTCGCTGGGAGCGATGTATGACTACACGCACGTGAGAGAAGGCCTGCAGACGGGAGATGTGGCAAAGGGGCACTGGCACGAGGGCGGCGTGATGGCGGACTACGCGCTGTCGAAACGTACCGACGTATATGCGCAGGCCTTCTATCAGCGGGCGACCGGCGCGGCAGGCCCGGCATGGATTGTCGGCACCACGGGGGCCGCGTCGGGGGACCATCAGATTGCGGGGCGTGTCGGTATGCGGCACAAGTTCTAAGTGCAGCGGGGGACCAGGACGGCGGCGAGAATCGCCGCCTCATTTGCTCAGCCGCAGCGCTCGTCGTGCTCCATCATCAGCGCGCGCATTTGCGTCCACATGCCGAAGTAATGAACGATGAAACTGTCGGGGCCGCGCATGAACCATGGCGTGTTGAGCCGAAGCGGGCTGTCGATCAGGGCTTCGTGCAGCAGGTTGTGCTCGCGCATGGCTTCGATGAAATGGAACTGATCGCCGTTTCCCGCGTAAACACCCGAGCGATCGGGTAGCGCGGCAATACGCTGCATCAGTGCGGCCAGCATCGCGAGATTGGCCTCGGTGCGCCGAAACCCCATCACCCCCGCATTGAAAGGCCACTGGCCGATGTCTTTCGCGAGCCACTGCGTGCGTTGCGCGAGCAGCGGCTCCAGCGCACGGTCTTGATCGGCAATGAGGACGTCCGCATCGACCCAGATCACCCACTCGTGATGTGCCAGATAGGCGTGCAGCAGCCAGGGCTTGAGCCAGTTGCCGGTACCCGTCAACCCCACTTCGCGCGGACTGTCGCGGTGCACGTGCAGCGTGTAGCCATGGCGTTCGCAGTAACGCTTGAAGCTGCGTTCGGCAATTCTTCCGTAGCAGGCGATATCGGGCGTGTAGAGCGTGACGAGCGCAATCGGATGACCGGGCTGGAACGTGCTGCGCTCGGGCGAGGGCTCGTTATCGCTCGGGAGCACGGTATCGAATAACGGTTCGCCGTGCGACTGGCACCGGTTGACGTGGCCGAACAGGGTCTCCCGGAATCGCGGCACGATGCCGAGCTCGGGCGGCGAGTGCATCGCCGTGTCGAGGCTGATCGCGAACGTCGGTATCCGGCTCCAGCGCGGGTCGACATTCGGCCCGGCAGGCATGACCGCGCATAGGCTGTCGATGGTTTCATACCACGGCAAAGCGGAAACCGAGTCGAGCAGTCGGGTTTCGTCGATGAAGGGTGCGCCGCCCAGCCGGCAGCATGCGGCAATCTCGCGTACGCGCGCGCGTATGGCAGGCGTATTGCGCCATATCTGCAGGTTGTGCAGCAACGCGGAATCGGAGGTCGAGACGATCAGATGATCGCGTCCGGCCATCAGGCGCGGCAGCGCAACGGGCCGGACGATCGCGGCGTTCTCGGTGAGCAGCAGGACGAGATGATTGTCGGCAGCAGCCTCGAGCGCGGCCAGCAGGGACTCGTAGCGGTGCAGTGCCTGCAGTTGCGGCCCCCGCGGACCGTCGCTCATGTCCACCCACTTG
>Ga0182006_1001976_pt1 | contig 11610 bp, 17 predicted proteins | sample Sormic07211104_1_FD_123022 | JGI IMG/M metagenome (GOLD analysis project Ga0182006, IMG submission 123022) | Rhizosphere microbial communities from Sorghum bicolor, Mead, Nebraska, USA - 072115-104_1 MetaG | ecosystem: Host-associated > Plants > Roots > Rhizosphere | place: USA: Nebraska...
AAGCATGAAGAAGACCGGACTGCGGCCGAGGCCGTCCCTGCTGCTGTTGTGGCTGGCCTGCGCAGCGGCAATCTCCGCCTGCGCGACGACCTCGCCACCTGCCACACCGCTCGCCTGTCCGAAGCTGCCGCCGGCGCCGTCGAACGTGATGCGCGCGCCGAACTACGTCCAGAGGTTGTCGGAGCTGCTGTTCGAATCGTCACCGACGCCGAGGACCACGTCCGAGCCTGCCAAGCAGTGATCGCCGCCGACCGCCAGCCGGTGACGCAATGAACCGCCGGATGCTGGCACTGGGCCGGTTGAAGGCTGGCGAGATGAACAAGACCGAGGCGGCGTATGCCTCGCGGCTGAGCGCGCTGCAGGCTGCCGGCGAAATCCAATGGCACCGCTTCGAGGGCCTGAAGCTGCGCCTGGCGGACAACACGTTCTACACCCCGGACTTTGCCGTCATGTCAGCCGATGGCGTCATGGAGTGCCACGAGGTGAAGGGCCATTGGCAGGACGATGCAAGGGCCAAGATCAAGATCGCCGCGTCCATGTATCCGTTCCGCTTCATCGCGGTGAAGGTCAAGGCCAAGCGGGACGGCGGCGGCTGGGCAGTGGAGGAGTTCTGATGGCTGGAGCAGTGACGGCTACCGTCCGCATGCGCTGGTGGCTGCGGTGCTACTTGGCCGCGGTGGTGTGGTTTGCCAGGACGACGGGCATGGAACCGGACTGGGATCGGGTCGAGCGGTGGATACGCCGCGGCTTGGTACTGCGAACGACGAGGGTTGCTGATGGACGTTCCACGGATTGAAGAGGTTGCGGCAGCACTGGCCGCTGAGCAGGCTGCGCGCGCTGCAGCAGTCGCCGCCTTGGCTGCGCGCATCGATGGCAGCACAGACGCTCGCATTGCCCGACTGGTCGGGATCATGGAGCAGCAGGGCAAGCAGCTCGCCGAACTGGTGACGCATGTCGGCATGTTGGTGCAGGCGGTCGCCCTCCTGTTGGGCGAGGAGGCTGGTGCGCCAGTGCAGGACGAAAGCGCCGAGCCCGAGCGTGCCGACCTGGATGGGAACCCGTACTGATGGCAGCAACGTCCACCCAACGTCGTGGCAGGACACGACAGACCGGCGGCAGTGCCTTCGCCCACCTGTACGGCACCGCGCGCTGGCAACGCACGCGCAAGGCGCAATTGGAACGTGAGCCGCTTTGCAGCAAGTGCAAGGCGCGAGGCCACGTCACGGTGGCGACAGTGTGCAACCACACCAACGGGCACCCGGCCGGAGAGACCGAGGAAATGTTCTGGACAGGTCCCTTCGATAGCCAGTGCGCCAACTGCCACAGCAGCGATCAGGCGCGCATAGAGCGTGGTTCGGCGCAGATCCGAGGGTGTGACAGCGACGGCTGGCCGATCGGCATCTAACGTGTTTCACGAAAATGTTCCACGAGGGGGGGTCAAATTTATGGAGGTGGTCGGCTCCTAGACCGACCGCCCCCCTAAACGCACGCATCCACAGTTGGAAAGACGACCCCCATTCCTGAACAAGCGTTGCTTTGTTCAGTGAGCGATTCAGACGGTGAACCATGGCAAATCCCCGCACTCCAGCAGCAAAAGCGGCAGTGTCCGGTGCTGCGGCAAAGAATCCGCAGCGGCATCGAAATCGAAAGACGCCGAAGGGGCCAAAAGCCATCGGCGCTCCCTACAAGGGAATGACCAAAGAACAGGTCGCCGTCTGGAAAGAGCAGGTCGAGAACATGCCTTGGCTGCACGCTGGTCACCGGCTGCTGCTGCGCCAGGTGTGCATCCTCGCCGCGCGAATGGCGACCGACCCGGAGATGGGTGTTTCGGCGATGCAGGCACTGGGCTCGCTCCTGTCGAAGCTCGGTGCCACGCCGGTGGATGAGACGAAAGTGAATCATGGCCCAGGCGAAGACGAAGACCCGGACGACAAGCATTTCTGACTGCCGGACCAGCGAGTATCCGCTGGCAGTGGTGGAAGGTAGGATCGTTGCAGGCCCGCACGTGCGCAACGCTTGCCGCCGGCACCTGAAAGACCTTGAGGACGCCCACGAGCGGGGCCTGTACTTCGATCGCGAAGCTGCAGACAAGAAGATCGCATTCTTCGAAGACGTGTTGCGACTCAGTGAGGGGCAGTTCGAAGGAAAGCCGTTCAAGCTGCACCCCAGCCAGGCATTCAAGATCGGCAGCCTATTCGGTTGGAAACAGGCGGACGGCACGCGCCGCTTTCGGCGTGCGTACATCGAGGAAGGCAAGGGAAACGGCAAGTCGCCTATGGCGGGCGGTATCGCGCTGATCGGGCTCTGCGCCGATCAGGAAGCTGGCGCCCAGGTGTACGCGGTGGCCTCGCATAAGGATCAGGCAGGCATCTTGTTCCGCGATGCGGTCAAGATGGTGAAGGCTTCGCCGGCGTTGAAGAAACGGCTGGAGTTCTCAGGCGGTGAGGGCAAGGAATACAACATCGCCCACCACAAGTCGCAGAGCTACTTCCGACCAGCGTCCCGCGACGTTGGCAAGACGGGTTCCGGCTACCGCCCGCACTTTGTCCTGGCCGACGAAGTGCACGAGATGGCGGACGGCAAGATCATCGAAATGATGGAGAACGGGTTCAAGTTCCGCCGTTCGCCGCTGCTTTTCATGATCACCAACTCGGGCAGTGACCGGAACAGCGTTGCATGGGCCGAACATGAGCACGCGGTAAAGGTCGCCGCTGGTCATACGGAGGCGGTCAACGATCCAACCTTCATCGGTGAGCCCATCGATGACCGCACGTTCTCGTTTGTGTGCGGACTGGACGAGGACGATGACCCGCTGGAGGATCCGCGGTGCTGGGTGAAAGCAAACCCGATGCTGGGCATCACCATCACGCGGGAGTACCTGCAGGGGCGGGTCGACCTAGCCAAGCAGATTCCGAGCAAGCTTAACGAGATCCTGCGACTCAACTTCTGCATGTGGACTGACGCTGACCAGGCGTGGCTCAGCCGAGAGTCGCTGGAGCCTGCCCTGCAGTCATTTGACACGTCCCAGCACCATGGCAAGCGCCTGCATCTCGGGTTGGATCTTTCGCAGAACCGCGACATTACGGCGCTCGGCGCGGTAGTGGAGACCGGAGCGAAGGAGGTGCTGGTCGAGGTGGAGGGCAAGAAGACGCTGGTGAGCAAGCCAACGTTTGACGCGTGGGTAGAAGCATGGACCCCAGGCGATACGGTCAAGGCCCGCGAGCTACGCGACAAGCTTCCGTACAGCACGTGGATTGCCAAGGGCCACCTGCACGCGCCACGGGGCCAGACGATCAGCTACCGGCACGTCGCGCAAACGGTGGCCGAGTATGACCGGGACTTCGAAATCGCTCAGGTTGCCTACGACAGGTACGCGTTCCGCCAGTTCGAAGAGGAAGTAAAAGAACTGGGCCTTTCGGTTTCGTTCGTTGAGCACCCGCAGGGTGGCCTGAAGAAGGGCAAGCCAACAGAGGCGGCAGTAAAGGCCGCCGCTGCCGCAGGTAAGCCGGCGCCGGACGGTCTCTGGATGCCTGGATCCCTCCGATTGTTCGAAGAAGCACTGCTGGAAGGGCGCGTCCGACTGCTCGGGAACCCAGTGCTGGTGTCGGCAATTATGTCGGCCGTCATCGAAAGCGATAAGTGGGAAAACCGTTGGCTGTCTAAGGCACGGTCCGTCAACAAGATCGACGCCGCCGTAGCGGTCGTGATGGCTTTCGGCTCCGCAAATTCATCGGTCGCACCCGCCTCTGTCTATGAGCAGCGAGGCATCCGATTCCTATAGGAAACGCAATGTCTAGGTTCAACGAAGAAGATATCAAGTCGCTGGACCGGATCTGGAATCCGCCGCCGGCGGCGCCCCAAGGCGCACGGGCTGAGGCCGGCCAGTTCACGGGGATGGATGACCCGGCGCTGTTGGAGTTCATCCGTGCGCAGAGCGGACAGGGCGGTGGTGGATACCAGCTGCGCAACATGGCGGTGCTCCGCTGCCTGTCTCTGATCTGCGGGACCATCGGCATGCTGCCGTTGAACGTGATCGAGTCTGGCGGGAAGAAACGGATAGCTACCGAGCACCCCGCGCACCGCCTGCTCAAGGTCAAGCCGAACCCGTGGCAAACGCCGTTGGAGTTCAAGCGGCAGATGGAGCTGGCCCGGCAGCGTCACGGTGACGCCTACGCGCGGATCGTCTGGTCAGCAGGCCGGCCAATCCATCTCATCCCGTTGGACTCTCCCGCGGTGCGCGCCGAGCTTGGCGACGACTGGCGGATGATCTACCGGTTCAACAGCAAGAAGCGCGGCGAGGTGGTGCTAAAGCAGGAAGAGGTCCTGCACATCCGCGATATCTCCGTGGATGGTGTCACCAGCTTGTCGAGGATGAAACTGGCCGACCGGGCAATTCGCCTGGCGCTGGATGCGGAGCGGGCGGCCAGCCGCATCTTCGAAACCGGAAACATGGCCGGCGGTGCTATCGAAGTGCCGAACGCGCTAAGCGATACCGCCTACGGCCGCATGCGTGGGTCGCTGGACACTGAATATGCCGGCGCTGCAGCAGCACAGAAATGGATGCTGCTGGAAGAGGGCGCCGTGGCCAAAAAGTTCGGCAGCACGGCGCAGGAAGCGCAGCACGTCGAGAACCGGAATGCCCAGGTGGAGGAGGTGGCCAGGCTCTACGGCGTTCCTCGCCCCCTGCTGTTCCTGAGCGATACCAGCTGGGGCACCGGCATCGAGCAGTTGGGCATCTTCTTCCTGCAGTACACGATGCTGGAGCACTTCACCAACTGGGAGCAGGCGGTGGCGCGGTCGCTGATTCCAGAGCGCGACCTGGAGCGATTCCAGCCGAAGTTCAACGTGCGGGCGCTGATGCGCGGAACGCTCAAGGATCAGGCCGAATTCTTCAAGGCCGCCCTCGGCTCCGGTGGCACCAAGCCGTTCCACACGCAGAACGAGATCCGCGACCTGCTGGATTACCCCGAATCGGACCAGCCAGGCGCCAACGACCTGATCAACCCCATGACACAGAAGGGAAAGAGCGATGAGCCTCCGGCAGCTGCCTGAAATCCGTGCCGAGCGACGGCTCGGCGCCGCCCAGTTCGATATGCGACCCGACGCGCTGGAGCGCTGGGAGCCGGAAGTGCGTGCTGCCGGCAACGACGCAAACAGCATCTCTATGTACGATTCGATCGGCGAGAACTGGGAGGGCACGGGCGTTACCGCCAAACGGATCAGCGCCGCCCTTCGTGCGATCGGCAGCAAGGACGTGGTGGTAAACATCAACTCCCCCGGCGGTGACTTCTTCGAGGGCGTGGCGATCTACAACCTGCTGCGCGAGCACCAGGGACGCGTGACAGTGCAAGTGATGGGGCTGGCAGCGTCAGCCGCATCGGTTATCGCGATGGCCGGCGATGAGATCCTGATGGGCGACGGGGCGTTCCTGATGATCCACAACGCCTGGGCGGTGGCCATCGGCAATCGGCACGACATGGCCGATGCAGCAAAGCTGTTGGAGCCGTTCGACGCGGCCATGGCCAAGGTCTACGCCGCTCGGTCGGGTGTCACCGAGGCGGAGGCGGCCCGGATGATGGACGAGGAGACGTGGATCGGCGCCGGCCAGGCTGTCGAGGACGGCTTTGCCGATGGGCTGCTCGACGGGGCCGCCGCCACCAAGGATGCCAAGCAGGTGCCGGGCGGGCGCAAGGCACTCGCCATGGTGGAAGCAGCAATGGCCAAGGCTGGCCACTCCCGCTCCATGCGGCGCGACACCCTCAAATCGCTGTTCAACGGCAAGCCGAGCGCTGCCGACCCCGCCATGCCGAGCGCTGGCGGAAACGAAACCACGGCCCTGTTGCAGGGCCTTCTCGACAACATCAAAGCCTAAGAGGCCAACAAATGACCAAGATGACCCACGGCCGCGTTCCACGTGGCCTCGTTTCCGTGCGCGCCGATGGTGGCAGCCAGCCCGACGTGAAGGCGCTGGTGGAGAGCCTGAATAAGGCATTTGCCGACTTCAAAGCCGAGCACAACAAGCAGCTGGACGAAATCAAGAAGGGCAACGCCGATGCGCTGCAGGCCCTGAAGGTCGACAACATCAACGCCGATATCACCCGTCTGCAGGCTGCGGTCGACCAGGCCAACACCCAGATGGCAGCGTTCCAGATGGGCGGCGGCGGCGCCGGCAGCGACGTGGCCGACGCCGAGTACACCGATTCGTTCCGTGCTCACTTCCGCAAGGGTGAAGTACAGGCGGCTCTGAACAAGGGCGCGGCCGATGAGGGCGGCTACCTGGCACCGGTGGAATGGGATCGTTCGATCACCGATCGCCTGGTCATCGTTTCGGACATGCGACAGCTGGCCAACGTGCAGCCCTGTTCGGGTGCCGGCCTGACCAAGCTCTACAACACGGGCGGCACGTCCTCGGGCTGGGTTGGCGAAGAAGACCCGCGACCGGAGACCGCGACCGCCAAGCTGCGGCCGCTCAGCTTCGGCTGGGGCGAGATCTACGCCAATCCGGCCGCCACCCAGCAGCTGCTGGACGATGCCGAGATCGACCTGGAGGCATGGCTGGCCGGCGAGGTCGAGCTGGAGTTCGCCAGGCAGGAAGGTGATGCGTTCTTCTCCGGCAATGGCGTCAACAAGCCGTTCGGCATCCTGACCTACGTGGAAGGTGGCGCCAACGCCGCCAAGCACCCGTTCGGCCCCATCAAGGCCGTGAACAGCGGTGTTGCAGCCGGCATCAATGGCGACAGCATCCTGGACTTGGTCTACGACCTGCCATCAGCCTTCACCGCTGGCGCCAAGTTCGCCATGAACCGCAAGACCCAGGGCGTAGTGCGCAAGCTGAAGGACGCGCAGGGCAACTACCTGTGGCAGCCGTCGCTGGTGGCCGGTCAGCCGTCCACCCTGGCCGGCTTCGCCGTGCAGGACGTGGCGGCCACGCCGGACGTAGCGGCAAACGCGATTGCCGCGCTGTTCGGTGACTTCAAGCAGACCTACACCGTGTACGACCGCAAGGGCGTGCGCGTGCTGCGCGATCCGTACACCAACAAGCCCTACGTCATGTTCTACACGACCAAGCGCGTGGGCGGTGGTGTGCACAACCCCGAGCCGATGCGTGCCCTCAAGATTGCGGCTTCGGCCTGATCACCCACCTGTCGGGCGGCTTCGCGCCGCCCGGCTTCAATCCTGTGTTCGAGGAGCCGCAATGGCAAAGTTCATCAAGCCCTTCCGTGGGGTTCCGGAAGGACAGATTTATCCCATCCAGTTTGCCGCCGGCGATGATTGCCCGCCCGAGCTGAAGGCCGGCGCACTGTCGGTGGGCGCGCTTAGCCTGATCGCTGACGCCCCGCCGCCGCTGACGCTGTTGGGGTCCAGCCTGCAGCCGGCGCGGTTCGAGTTCGCCGATGGAAGCGAACTGTCGCTCGATGATGTGGTCAGAAAGGCGCATGCCGCATCGGGCCTGACCGGCGAAGCCTGGAATGAGATGAGCGAAGAAGCCCGCGAGATGGCAATCGTCGAGACGGTGAAGGGGCTGATTGCCGAGACCGCTGAGACCGCCGACAAGCAGCAGGCAACCGGCGATAAGGTGACCCTGATCGCCCAGCTGGAGGCGGCAGGGATCCCCTTCGACAAGCGCTGGGGTGCTGAAAAGCTGGCCGCAGCACTGGCCGAAGGGAAGAAGGACTGACATGCCCATTGTCTCGATCGCACAGGCCCGCTCGCATGTGCGAGTCGAGGCCGACTACCCCGAAGAGCAGTTGCAGCCCGCCATTGATGGTGCCGTAGACGCAGCGCAGGCATATCTCAACCGCAGGGTGTACGAGAACTCGGCAAGCTTGGCTCAGGCGCGAGCCGGCTACCCAGCGGCGGTAAGGGCAGTGGCAATAGCGCGTGACCAGGCGCTGGCTGACGCAGTGTTCATCGAGAACCGAGAGGAGCGAACCGCGGCGATCCGTCTTGCCAACGTTGCTTTCGGCGAGGCCACTGCAGAGGCGGAGGCCTGCATCCACGGCGTGGTCGTGAATCCCAGCATCGTCACGGCCGTACTGCTGACGATTGGCCATCTCTACGCGAACCGCTCCGACGTGGTTGTGGGCACCCAAGCCGTAGAGCTTCCCAACGGCGCCAAGAGCCTCCTGCGCCCATATCGAAGGGTGATGATGCCATGACGCTTCAGGACGGCGATCTGCAGAATCGCATCCGCTTCGAGCGGAAGACCGTGGCTCGCGATCCTCTCGGCGGCCAAGACAAGCCGGTATGGGCTGAAGTTGTGTCCGTGTGGGCCAAGGCCACCAACAACCTTGCGGCCACCACCGAGGCTGTGGCTGCCGGCGCCGACCGCTACCGCGAGCAAGTCAGGTTCGACATTCGCCCACGGCAAGTCGACCCTCAATGGCGGATCGTGTTCCGTGGTCGCGTGTTCGATATCAAGAGCATCGCGCCCAGTAACGACCGTAGAGAGTTGGCAATCATCGCCGTAGCGGGGTTGACCAATGGCTGAGCAGGTATCGATTCAAGGCTTGGCTGGCTTGGTGCGATCGCTGCGGGAGGCGCCCAGGGCCGTGCAGGGAAGTGCGGTCCGAGCTGGTATGCGCAAGGGCGGCAATGTGATTCGGGACGATGCGAAGCACCGCGCGCCGAAGGCGTCGGGGTTCTTGGCCAGCCAGATCATCACGCGCCGAGCCAACGCGCAAAACAGGTCCCGCGCTGGCGTGGGCAAGGACGGGGAGTACTTCACCGTTGGGGTGAAGTCTGGCCGCCGACGCAAGTACGCCAACACCAAGCGGAACAAGCGACGTGGTCGAGCAGGGAAATCCTACGTTGACCGCGGCTGGGCCTACTACTGGCGGTTCCTCGAGTTCGGCACGAAGAAGCAGCGGGCTTCGCCGTTCTTGACGCCGGCCGGCGAAGCCAAAGGCCCCGAGGCGGCGCAGGTGATCATCGATGAAACCCGGGCCGCGCTCGACAAGCAGCTGAGGAAGGAGGGCTGGAGATGATGGTTCCCCTAATCCAATCGCTGCTGGAGGACGATGCGACCGTCCGGCAGGTGCTCGGCGACCCCGCCAGCTTGTTTCTGGGCAGCGCGCCCCAGGGCACGCCGCTCCCGTACGCGACGTGGGAAGTTGTTGGCGGCTCGCCTACCGCGATGCTGTCTGAGCCGCCGCCGGCGGACGGCTGGCGGGTCCGCTTGACCGTGTGGGGCGAGAGCCTCAGCCAGGCCAACGGCGTTGCCGTCGCCATCCGGGATGTGATCGAGCGCGTGGGCAGCATCGAGTCGCACAACCCCACGCCCGACAGCGACGATACGGACGCAATGGGCATTTCATTCGACGCGCGGCTGCTGCAGCTGCGCTGATCCACACAACGGCAATCCACCGGCCCCGCAAGGGGCTTTTTTCATGCCCGGCGACGGGCACAACGCAAGGAAACCCCTATGGGACAGGTACTCAAGTCGAAGCACACCCAGCTGTTCATCGCCATCGGCGCGGCGGAGGTCATCAAGGTGACCCGTGTCCGTTCGGTCGGCTTCCCTGATGGCCAGGCCTCGGAAATCGATATCTCGGACTTCGATGACGACTGGGATCAGTTCGTCGCTGGCCGCAAGGCGACCGGCAGCACGAGCATCGAGGTGATCTATGACTCCGTGGATTCCGAGGCGCTGGAGGAACTGCACCGCACTGGCGCGGTGGTCAACTTCCTGGTCACTGCGCCGGCCAGCGAAACGGCGGGCGCGGCCAAGCCGGTGGCGGTCGATGGTGTCATCACCCCGCCGACGACGGTTGTGTCGAAGCAGTTCAACGGCTTCGTCCAGAACTTCGCGGTGACGGTGGCCGACAACGATGTGTGGAAAGCCACCATGACCATCCGTGGCTCCGGCGCAGTCGAAACGCACCGCCCGACGCCCTGACGGCAACAACGGCGCTTTCTCTTTCGGCCCACTTCGGTGGGCCTTCTCTTTGGCAGGGCGCGCGGATCCTCCGCGTGTTAGCCGTGCGCGGCCCGCGCGCCCTGTCGCCATTCAAGGAAACGGCCAATGAGCAAGACCAACGACACCCCGGAAACCCAGCCGCAGCAGCCAGTGAGCATCCTGCAGTCGTTCACCAACCTGGGCATGTTCGCTTCGAAGGATGTGCACGCCGACACGATCACCCTGCCCAATGGCGACAAGGCGCAGTTCCACGTGCGCGAGCTGCCGGATGTCGAGTTCCGCAAGCTGTGGAGTGAAGGCGACCGCGCCAAGCTGATCGCGGCATCCATCTGCGACGAGGATGGCAAGCCTGTGATGAACGTGACGCAGGCCGCCCAGCTGAAACCGCTGGTGGCGGCAGAGCTGCAGCGCGTGGCCATGAAGCACTCTGGCTTCGGCGAAGAGGCCGCGCAGGCCCAGGCCGACGCGGGAAACGACTAAGGCAGCGTGGCGAGGACTGGTTCTGGAAGGTCCTCGCCGGCCACCTGCACCGGCCGGTGTCGGAGTTGCAGGCGACCATGTCGCGCCGCGAGTTTCTGGAATGGTGGGAGTTCCACAAGCGCAATCCCATCGACCCGGTCAGCCTGCACCTGAAGCCCGCTGCCTTCGTCGCATACATCAGCGCTGCACACAGCCAGGGCGGCACCAAGCGTGGCATGCAGCACTACCTGGACGCCCTCGTGCCCCGATCCGACGAGGACGAGGCAGAGGACTGGTTCGATTCTCTTGGATGACCCATGGCCGACACCTTCGGGCGCTTCGCTGCGCTCCCCATTGGACCGTTGCTCGCTGCCCGAGATGGGGGGCTCACTCTCGCAACGACAGCCGCGGCCGATCTCAACCGGTGTGCGCGATCGGACTTTGCCCTGGCCACCGGCGTTGTTGGCGTTGAATTCGCTCTGTGGGGCGATGACGACCTTTCCGCCGTGGTCGGGTTTGTCACGCCGGCGGCGCCACTCAACCAGGCACCGGGCGCAAACGGGGAGGGGATCGGCTGGGAGCTGGCGACCGGCAGGCTGATCCAGGGCATCGGCGCCATAGCCACGGGCCTCCCGTTGGTCCAGCATGGCGATATCGTCGGGATGCGAGTCTCCTTCGGCAGTCCGTCCCGGCTGCACCTCTATCTCAACGGGTCGCTGGTCCACCAGCGCGACCTGCTGCTGGCCGGTCCGCTGCACTTTGCTGCATCCATGGCCGCAACCAAGGCCGGCGGGCTGTGCCTGGCCGTGAACGCTGGACAGTGGGGCGCGCGGAGCGATGCCGCGATCGCCGGGTGGCGGCTGGAGCAGGCTCAGGCCGCGTTGACGCGGCTCGCTGATGCCGACTGGCTCTCCGCGCCAGGCGATAGCCCGGCAAACGCCCGTTATGAAGGGTTGGTCGCCGAGGGCGTGAACCTGGTGCAGGAATTGAGTTTCTGGCCGTGGGGAGGTGCCCCCGTCTCGCAAACGGCAGCGGCTGAGTGCGTGGTGGCTGATGCCGAGGGCATGCTTGATGGTCTCGCGCTCTCGGGCGGCTCGGGTGCCTCGGTCCAGATCCTGCTGGTTGATGAAACCGCCATGCTCGCCGACGCGGCGCCGGTGTTCCGTTGCGCGATCGATCAGATCGAGATCAACGACGACGGCAGCAAGACCCTCCATCTGCGGGACGCGCAC
>Ga0182006_1001977_pt1 | contig 11608 bp, 13 predicted proteins | sample Sormic07211104_1_FD_123022 | JGI IMG/M metagenome (GOLD analysis project Ga0182006, IMG submission 123022) | Rhizosphere microbial communities from Sorghum bicolor, Mead, Nebraska, USA - 072115-104_1 MetaG | ecosystem: Host-associated > Plants > Roots > Rhizosphere | place: USA: Nebraska...
CTCAAATATGACTAAATAATATCGCCCGGCTATGATTCTTTAATCTATTATTCTTTAATGTATACCTATATCATTGTAGACTAGAATTGGAAAAGACGGGTACTGAAGTATTCCACTTTGAATTGTAATCATCATATATTTTGCTTCCCTTACATTTTCCGGTATTACATAAACAACAGTCACAATCACTAAATGATTGTTAACATGGATTTCTATAATGAAAACACTCCAAACAGATGTTTTCTGTATGCTTATCAAGCCAACATTAAAGGGACGGAATCCCCCACAAACTATAATATCATCCCTATTAATGCTAAGCATTAATTATATCCTTGGATATGTACAAGACATGATTAGTAATGGCTACGGCTTCAAATCGTAGAAATCCTCCTTCTAAGGAACATCGTTGTAGTATATGTGGCAGAACTTTCGATAGCATCGAAACATTAAATTCTCATAAGAGAATGGAACACAGTCAGAATAGCCAAGCACCTGCAGGAGTAGGCTAAATAGTTTAGCCTAAGTAAATTAGTTTATGCAGCCAATTCAGATTAAATACTATTACTTAGAATGACAATTATCTCCTCATGAGGTTCAGAGGAGTCTAAATATACACAAAGGTATTTGTCTTTGCTTTTGGTCAGCGGAGTGATAGCTATTTTCACATTATCGTTGATTTCAGTCAAGTCAAAATGAATACGTTCTGCTTTTTCGTCTTTGCCTAGATAATAATGCTCTCCCAATCCAGACCCTCTTCTTTCTCCCCTTTTTGTTATAATAGGCATCAAGTGGTCCAAGTAAAAAAGATAGCTCAATAAACAACAGTCACCTATCCTGTAGTTAGGCCTTGAAGTTGTCTGAATATTTTTTCTATATTGACTGACAATAAGTTTTGCATTGTTATCAACTACTGCAGCAAACTTTACAGCTTTACTAGCAGATAGAGCTGTCAAGCATATTTCATGAAGGAAGTCTCGTTCTTCCATCCGAGATTATTTTTAGTATGAATATAATATTAACCATTTGGCAATATCATTATGTAAAAGTGTAGGATTGAATCTAGTTTTAAGGGAAAAAAGTGATAATATTTAAAAATATAAAAATATATAATGCTTTACTGCACAACTAAGCAAACTGCCATTATCCTAAACAACTATCCATAATGAAGTTTAAATAGCAAACTGTTATATTTTATTTTAGGTAATAAATTTTACCAAGGAATGGAATTAAATGACTTGTAAAGGTATATGTATACGGCATAAAGCACAAAAACCAGTTGGTTCGGGTCGCTATGCTAGCGGACAGAGACGCTGTCAGATATGTGAGATATTTATAAAATGGGATGGATTATGGTGCCCTTGTTGCGGTTATAGACTTAGAACAAGACCGAGAAATCTAAAATATAAAGCAAAACTTAGAGCACGAGAGTCAATAAAAATGGCTCAGGAGTCTAGAATATTATCTGCATATCGGAAATAGGTGTGCGGCTCAGAAAAACATACAGCAAATCAGCGAATAACTCGAACCAGATAGAGATAAGGACATAGTATATAAAGCACTAATGTGCATTTTTTTGACGCCGCTTTTCGACGTTTTGATTGGTTATAATTTTTTTTACCAAAGACGAAATGTAGCTAAGACAATTGATTTATCAAAACAACTTTCGAATATAATTAGATACTAATACAATAGATTCGTTAATACTGATGATAATATGAAATAGGTCAATATGTTTTATATCCTACAGATATTAAAGACCTCCGTAAGTTCGTCTAAGGAAAAGGTAAAACAAATGGAATATTATTATTATTTTTATTTTTATCTGTCTGAGTGTCGTGATTTGAATTTGTCTTCGTGTCACAGCTAAATTAGAAAATAAGGGATCAGGCTGACGATTATGCTCCTGATGTTTATCTACGCATTTGGTAGTACAATGTTCCGCTGCAGCCTATACTTATTGCATAGATAATGATGACGAGGTTGTTGTATAGGACGCTCCAAATACTGCTACTGAAAACCAGCAGATACTAATCATTACCGAAAGTAATGCCATTCTTAAGCCACAAACTTACCTACACAAATGGCATTTGATAGTCATTTTATGATGTGCTGATATTGATATAATTATACATATATTTGATATGATTGTTCAGGCAGCTAAATCCTAACAATATTGCTTTTATATATGAGTTCTTGTGCTGGGAATCTATCTTCCTTCCATTCTGGCCCTTGCTTTACAAGCAAAAACTGCTGCATTTAATTTCTGCATCATTATTGAATGAGACAGGTTTTTGCGCTTTGGATGCTTGTTTAAATTGATTAACAAAAATGGACTCGTTAATAAGAATGGTATTCTGCTTTATGAAGTTTCAAATCTTTAAGATTTGCAAACGATATTTGACATTTTCCGCATTTCCACGGAAGATTTGTCTTTGCTTCTTGTTCAGACACAGTAAGGTAACTAGATCCTCCAGTTTTATATTTGATGGTTTGAGTAGATTCTACATTTTCGTCTTCCTCCGTAGCTTTGAAAATACCACTTGTCTGCAACTGGTTAAGCTGACTATATACGTGTAGGAAATGAATCCCTTTTTCTGTAATTGTATAAAAGCGATCTTCTTTCTGATACTCTATCAAGTCTTTTACCAATAAAGTCGACAAATATCCTTTTAATTGTGCATAAGATAAAAATGCCTCATACATTATTCTTGTTTGTGTTGCTCTACTACTATTATTATTGATCGCTTCCAAAATAAGAGCAATTATTTCTGTTTCAGTTCGGTGTTTCATGTTATAATTCTGCCTCTAAATGATGACATACCATAATACCCCTAAATAATCCCAGATAATGACATATCATAGTTAATAGAAAGATTAAATCTTAATAATAATAACCTATCGATACGTGATATTATTATTATATAGATACATACTAAAGTTCCTTCCTAGCCAATATTAGCGAAATATGAATTAAAGAAATGATCTGACGATATGTATATACAACGGCGATATACACAGATTACGGCTAATACGTTTTTACGAATTCGAATTAGGGCGGGCAATTTCTCTTGGAGGCACTATTTGTAGAACTGTTAATGGAACACGTCAAAAACACCTTCAAAATAGATCCCCTACAAATAAAGTGGATCTCAGAAAGCAGCACGGATTGTGTTGCTATCAGTGTTACTCTATCAAATCATTGTTTGTTATAATTGCAAGACCCGCAAAGGACGTCCTAAAGCAATCAAATACATGTTGTGAAGTTAAATCAACAACAGACTCCATGAAAATTGTGTAATCAAATTATCATTATGTCCATCCCATCCTCAAATAGTTACAAAGAATTAACAGGTTAGAAACTAGCTACTTCTGTTATTCAGAAATTACAAAGTGAACTGCAGCCCCCGGAGAAATTAGTAGTTCGTTAATTGGTTTTACTGGGGAACTATAGCTGTTTGATTTGCAATACAAGGCTTAATTATTGGGAACGTCAAGATCCTGCTATTATGAATAGACAAAAATTAAGGATTGCCATTTTGGCTGGCATCTTATTAACAGCCACAGCCTTAGCTAGTGAGGTTATGTCTTATGCCAGAGGACAAACAAGTACTAAAAGCACTACTACTGTTGTAAGAGACTCTTCTGCTGTGTTGTTAGATGGCAAAACTATTCCAGCAATGGATTACATACATCTGTATGATGCTACACCATACAAGATTATGAGCGGCCATGTAGCTGCAAAGCTCCCATGCGATACAAATTCCGTGACTCCATTAAAAATGCTTGTAGGACAGGCACCAAATCTTAAACCCGCATCACTAGCATTAATTAAGGAATTGTCTAAGCCTGACAATATGTGTCTTTACCATTACGATATACCCCAAGGTGGCGCTGTTACTACCGATCTAGCGTTGCAGAATCCAACGAAGAGCCCAATAAAACTACCTGACACAAGTACAGTTGTTATAGGTGTAAACGAAATCATGCCATTGGCAGGACAAAGCAGCATGATTATGGGCGATACAACAAAATAATAATAATCCAATCCCCCTTTTTTTTGGAATCACGTATATTATATTTCCTAGAACATCCCAACTCTCAGCTATGAGTCATAGACATTCCATTCATGCTCATAGTATTGTTATTATTATTTTGCTCTGATTTTTCTACCGTCTGAATTCCAGTGCCACGTATTAGGGTGCCAAACATTTCATTGGAACTTGCAAAATGTCTACCGGTTTTATTTGTATCAATCGTTACACCAAGTACATGGTGCTTTCCCATCAAATGAACCATAATTGGAATATGCTTGTACTTTAAAACGCTATTAGTATAGATATCTCCAATTCCTGGTATAATGACATCGCCGCCCGCTATTATCACATTATTTGATGCAAAATTTTTAATTGAGTGTTCATGGGATAAACTTCCATCAGGTTTTACCATAGTAAAGTTGGCTGTAAAATCAGCTTTAGCTGCGTTAATGCTGTTTTTATCCGCATTAGCGCTGTTGATATTAGTTGTAGAATTGAATATTTCCAAATGCCATAAACCGCCCTCTATCCAGGTCACAGAGCCATTTTCCATCTGATTATTTGCAAAATGACCGGTAGCTTCAACAACTTTGACTTGCTTCTGCTTATCCCCGGATAGCATTAATGCTTCTGAATAAGCGTTTGGAAAAGGTCCTGCAAAAAGAAGGATACCAACAAAGGCAGGCATTAATGAAATTGCAATTGTTGCGGCGGATGGTTTTGTATCAAGTTCTGATTCGAATCACAAGCATCGGCTGGAATATAAAAATCAACGCATGAAACTATGTCTAAATTAATCCCTGTTTGAGTCTAGCAATTGATTGCCTAGTAGCTTGTCTCTTCGTTTGTCAGCAGAGTTTTCAACGAGACATTGTAAATACGGTACGGCTTTATTACAATAGATATAACGTTTAATTGCGGTTCTTCTTTGATCTAAATCTGTCGAAAGGAACGCATGTCTCATCTCCAAAGAAAGTGCTATCTGATTTAGATTTTATTACTTTTGGAATTCTGCCACGGGTTGGCAACAACGACAACAGCAGTATATAATATTCTAGATATCCCACGTAGTGAGATTCTAAGCGCTCAAACCCAAGGGCATCGAGATGATAATGCTACAGGAGATAACGAGAACTACGTATTAGTTGCTTGCTTGCTTTATCTCACGAATTGTCCTCTTCACCTTCCTATAATCCAACATTATGAAACTGGGGAGGTGCAACTTCTTGTTAAAGGTACTGGAGCCTAAAGGCTATTGTTTTACAAGGACGGCATTTACAGTACCATCTTGTCCTGGTCTTGAAATTACTCTTGCAGCTCCTGCATTAGTTTCAAGCAATGCACCTTTGCTGATTACTCCTCTTCTTTCATAATCCTTATTTGCAGAGTTCTTTGTTACCTCCAATATCTTTGACTTTACCACCTTCTTTGAAGCTGGATCTGCCACATTTGCAAATTCAACTGTCTTAAAGGCAGACTTTACGTTATTGCCTCGCACACGCCTTGTCACGACAGCCATCGTTCCCACGACAGCTTCATGTGGATACCTATCCATTTCAAACTTCCTTCTGTCCCTCATAGCAACTTTGCGACCACCTGTGAATTTGCGTCCAGCCAAGTTCTCAATTGACTTTCGCATAACAGCTGATGTAGTATTTTACTTTATTTAAGACTTTTCTAAGAAGAATCATTCTGAAGCGTTTTTATTGTCCTTGTTTTGTTATCTCTTTTATTGTCCGTCATTGCTACGAGTTTGTTTTTCATAGAATTCAGATCAGTTACACCAAAATAGTCTTGGAATTTCTTTGTTATCTTGTATACTTTTAGTCTCCCCAAGTTTTCATGCTCTATAAAAGCTGTACTCTCTAATTCTTTAAGATGAGTATAAACCTGTGTCCCTCGAATCTGGACTAGACGCCTTGAAGTGACGGGTTGTTCATATGCGATATACGATAATGTCTTCAACGCGGCTGAAGCGATTACGGGTTGTTGTGCAAATCTTCTCATGATGGGTGTGTAGGCAGGTTTGAGCTGGAACACATAAGTTCCATCTTCAAGATGTGTAATCTCAATAGCCTTGAACATGGAGTTTGTCTTTTTAACCAAATCAGTGAGAATTTTCATTGTTTTTTGTTTCGAATTTGTTCCCGATGCTCTTATGAGTTCATCGACTGACAAAGGCCTACCTGCAGAATATAATGCAGCCTCAATTCTGGCAGTAATTTCCTCCTCAGGAAGGGGTACTACTCGCAACTTGTGAGCGATATCGAATTAGATGATTATTTATTGCTTGTGTTGCTATCTATCGTCTTGTGATCTTTACATCTTCTAAAGATTCAATTTCTTCTAAATTCACTCTCCCCTTCATGGCCAGATAAAGCATGGCTATAAAACACCTTACAACTTCAATAGGCTCCATTTTTGCTACGAGTATTTTGAACATGACCACTCCATCTGCATTTACAATATCGAAAATCATATCTTCGTATCCTTGCAATATGTGTTCAAATTTTACTAAATACTGATCAAAATTAAAGGTCTCGACAGGTTCCAACTGTAATCGTTTCTTTTTTTGTCTAGGATTTGCTAATTCAGAGATCATATTTTCAAGCACGCTGAGCAGATCTTCTAAAGATACTGGATATGTTGACTCAATTCTAAAGGGGAGTTCAACAGCATTAAGATCTGGTATCGGTTGTTTCAACCGATGATCATCGTCTAGTCCTCTTCTCTGCATGGCAATTTTCTCTAACCTAAATATACTTTCAACTTTAAGACGATATATTATGGACGAAGACAGTGCAGCAATACCACATATTCGCAGGTCTTTCTTTCCTGTGGTTTCGAGGAGCTTGAGAAGCATTTCAAGCAGCATTGTAACGTTAATATCCCATACATCTTTCTTAGTGGTAAGAAGTGAAGGATTGAACAGTAAATTTAATGGTGGTTCAGCAATCATCTTCTTAGAATCAACCGACGAGGCATCATCATCAAAATGATGATTATCATCGTTCTTTGACATTATTTAAAGGCAATTTAAGGCCTATTTATAATGTTCTGATAAGTAGAAATACCTATACTTTACTGGGGCGACATTATCAGGGTGGATTTTTTTACGTTCGGGTTAGCCTTCATTAATTTCTCTCCTTTTAAACTACTTGGGTTTGCATACGATATACAAATAAGTCCCTTCTTACCCAAACATTCCTGATAAATGAAAAAAGAGTTTATAGTTGCAAGGATTGAAGGATCGCAGGATGGAAGCCCTTTTGTTTACGTTACATTTAATGATCCCAAAGATTACAAACCATCGGAAAGACAGCAAAACCCTTTTAATCCTAATGCAACGGGATTTTCTTCTCTAGATGATTTTGTAAAGAATATGCCTAAGGTAATGTCGAACATATCAGGGATGATGGGTGGTGGTGGTGGATTAACTGATGCGCCAACGATGAAAATGAGCATAATGGAGTATCAAGATATGGGAATTAAAGTAGGAGACAAAGCCGTGATCGAAATTCAGAAATCAGATCATGATAGGGTACAAGCATAAAACAGAATTCAACGTCTGCCATATCTGCCCATATATATCCATGCATATTATCATAAACAAAACACCTGGGCTCTACAATGATGTAAAGCATTTTAGTTTGAAGTGTTTTCTATGGTGATGTCCTGTTTCTTGCATAATTTCTTAACCAGCTCACGTTTTAATTTCATTATTGTAATTCATGTCTATCTTGTATGTGATAATTCTTATTTTATCAGTCGCATCAATTATCTCACTGGCAATTTATGAACAATGATTAATTTAAATACAGTACTAACGCTATGTTAATGCGGTTGGAACAGCAGAAGAAGAAAGTTCATGTCGACGTCAAGTTTCCTCTAATATTTATTCACACGCCTTTCGGTTTAACCTTTTTTGACATGGTAGCAAAAACTAAGGCAGCCAGGATTTATGCTAAATTCAATACCTACCTTATGCCATTGATCACCGCCTTTGCAATATTTTTAATAGTTGGCTCTTTGATGGTCATGTTTTCGAACGGAGCTGCTCGAGATACTGTCCGTAGCGTGGGTCCACGGGCTAACTTACTCATTCCAATTTTGAATCCTTTTTTTCCTGTGACTTATGGTTTGATAGCTCTAATCATCACTCTCGTTGTTCATGAAGCGGGTCATGGAATTGTAGCCCGAGTACACAAGATCAAGGTAGAATCTACCGGAATCCTCCTATTCCTAGGGATACCAGTTGGCGCATTTGTAAATATTGAACAGGAATTGTTAGCAAAAGCGTCTCTGAAACAAAAGAGTGGAATTTTGACTGCAGGAGCCCTGAATAATATGATATTGGCAGCCATTTCTTTGGTCGCACTTTATTTTGTCGTATCGACTCTCACCCCCATAGCAACTTCAGGCGAACCCCAGACAGGAGTTGTGGTCGCGGGTATAAACGACGGTTCACTTGCTAATAAGATAGGTTTATCGAAAGGATCCATTATCCAAACTATAGCGGGACAGAAAGTACATGGTGTTGAGGATTTGGGTAATCTTCTTCGAGCAAATTTAGGTCAAACCATACAAATAACATGGCAGGATACAACAGGCCAGAAAATAACCCGTTCTATAAGTCTGCCATCATTCGGAGTGGGAGCAAATAAAGGAATTCTGGGTATTTATATAACAGATCTAGCACCCAATCCTTCCTCAGTATTACAGAGATACAAGGCCGCTTTTACTTCAAATCCGATAGCATTACTCACGCCTCCGACGCTAGGTCCAGGCATGGTTGTAGTTCCATATTCAGATCTAATGGCTCCGAAATACGAGTCAAACATACTAGGCTCATCTTTTCCCATAGTTGCAAATCTACTATTCTGGATATGGTTCATCAACTTCAATGTTGGAATATTCAACGCCCTTCCAATTACGTTTCTCGATGGAGGGTCATGGTATAGTTCTGTGATCGAAAGCAGAACACAAAAATCAAAGGCAAGCATGGTTAAGAATGCATCTCTTTTATTATCACTTGTTTTTATCGGACTAGTAATTATGTCGATCACACTACCCTACTTCATCAGATAACAATATGAGTTAACTATGAACATCATGATATATTCTTCTTCTTCCACCATCTATAATCAAGTAGTACCAGTTTGATAAAAAAACACGATAGTGCAGATATTAAGTAGCTCGTTAAAGCTACAAAAAATATATTAATGGATAAATCTAATTGTAAGATGGCTTATAGCCGGTCCAATGCATCATGTTTTTGCCTCTAGGACGATACTTTGTTGCAAAGATTGAGGCAGAAAGCCTACCGGAATAGCTGGAATAAGAACAAATGTGGAAGAAAATCAAGAGTTAACAAATAAATTTAACAAGGTCAGGAACGAGAGGGCGGCAGCTAGTGATGGCTTGAAAAAAACAAGCAAATCTGAAACAGAAGAGCCCATATCAGAAGCGCCAGGCAAACACGGAAAAGAAGAACAACTAACCTCAAGATTAAAGACAGACGATAATGAAGGTGGCATAGCGAAAATTATTTTACAATCCATTCCACCAGAATCTCGCATTACATCAGCAAGGTTCGAGGGTCCCAATATTGCGTTATATACAAAGAATCCGAAATTTTCACTTACAGAACTAACTTATCATTTATCCTCACTTTCTAAAACCCTGAAAAAGAGATTTGTTATACGTACTGATCCGTCTATACGTTTACCAGAAGACCAAACGAGATCGGTGGTTGTCAAACTACTCCCAAAAGATGTCCTAGTTTCCGCTGTATTCTGTGATGAGGCTACTGGCGAGGTTATTTTAGAAGTCAACCACCCTGAAGTCATAAATTCCGCTATGGTAATCCAAATCGCGCAGTCCACTGGCTGGATTCCTCATACTAGACGCTCTCCACATATCCCATCTAGCAGCATCAATACTATTCATTCTACATTAAAAAATTCTGCTAAGGAAAGGACAACATTTTTCCAAGAACTTGGTAATAGGATTTTCCGAGCTCCCCTTATAGTAGTCAATAATGGTGCATATGGGAGTTCGGATGGAAACGGATATAATCAACAAAGAGTAATAACCGCAGAACCTAGATCCAGTCCACCGCAACATCAATCATGGCCAATAAACAAAGAAGAGGTTATGCTCTTCTGTCTTGGAGGAGTTAAGCAAGTCGGTAGATCTTGTTTCATTGTCGTAACTCCAGAGAGTAAAGTAATATTAGATTGCGGAATCAATCCTGGAGAAACTTCAGGGTTGGATGCGTATCCTCGACTAGAATGGTTCAACTTTAATTTAGATGAGATTGATGCAGTAATTATTAGCCATGCACACATTGATCATCAAGGCTTTTTACCTACATTGTTTAAGTATGGGTATGATGGTCCGGTTTACTGTACTGAGCCAACGTTACCGTTAATGGTTCTTCTTCAAACGGACTCGGTGAAAATTGCAAAAAATAATGGTACATATCTGCCATATGAGTCAAGAGATGTTAGCGAAGTCATCAAACATTGTATTACATTGCCTTATGGCAAACCAACCGACATCTCCCCGGATATTACCATTACGTTAAACAATGCAGGGCATATTATGGGAAGTGCAACAGTTCACCTTAACATTTCCGGAGCCCACAACATCCTCTACTCTGGTGATTACAAGTATGCAAAAACTCAGCTCCTAGATAGTGCGTCTTCAATATATCCAAGGGTTGAAACAATGATTACAGAGAGCACTTATGGTAATACTAGTGATGTCATGCCAGACCAATCAGTTGTTTATCGAAATTTCACGGAGAGTATCAATAAAACATTAACCGAAGGCGGAAAAGTATTGATTCCCCTTCCTGCCGTCGGAAGAGCACAGGAAATCATGCTTGTCATAGATAAAGAGATGCGGGAAGGACGCCTTATTGAATCACCTATTTACATTGAAGGAATGATTTCAGAAGCGAGCGCCATACACATGTCTTATGCCCATTACCTAGGCTCCGATGTACGAAAGTCAGTTTCTCAGGGAATTAACCCATTTCAATCAGAATACTTTACTGTAGTAAATGGCTATGGCAAGAGAGACGAAGTTTTCGATGATGAAAATCCATCAATCATTATGGCTACTTCTGGTATGTTAGAGGGCGGTCCTTCTGTAGAGTATTTTAAAGAGATAGCACCATATGAGAAAAATAAGATCATGTTCGTTTCTTATCAGATTAATGGAACTTTGGGAAGACGTGTTTTTGACGGTGTCATGACTGAAATTAGTATGTTAGATAAGAGCGGTAAATTGAAGGTGGTTCCAGTGAGATGCCAAACTCAAAAGATAGACGGCTTCAGCGGACACAGCGATTTCAATCAAATATTAGGCTTTGTATCAAGAATAAGACCAAAACGAGTGCTTGTAAATCATGGCGAAAAATCAAAATCAGACAACGTGGCAAGTGCGATATATTCCAGACTGAAAATAAGATCCAGCGTACCAGATAACAGAGAAATTGTCAGGCTACGATAATTGTTATATTTGTTTCCACAGCCTTTTTAGCCATGTTTGGGTTATAAAAATAA
>Ga0182006_1001978_pt1 | contig 11606 bp, 9 predicted proteins | sample Sormic07211104_1_FD_123022 | JGI IMG/M metagenome (GOLD analysis project Ga0182006, IMG submission 123022) | Rhizosphere microbial communities from Sorghum bicolor, Mead, Nebraska, USA - 072115-104_1 MetaG | ecosystem: Host-associated > Plants > Roots > Rhizosphere | place: USA: Nebraska...
CTGGATAAAGCCATGAATCTGGCCTATTATGAGCTTTTAGGAGACGCAGCACTGCTCAATACAGAGATAGACCGCTACCTTGCAGTTACCAAAGAACAAATGCAGCGGGCTGCCCAACAGACTTTTGTTCCATCTCAATGTTCCACTTTATACTATTTAATCGCTAAAGATGCTTAATCGTACACTCGTACCTGAATCTAAACAGGTTAATGATATTAAATTTATAGCGCCTCAAGAGCAGGAATTGGACAATGGTATAAAAGTATATACCATTAATGCAGGTAAACAAGACCTGGTCAGGATAGAATTCATATTTGAAAATGTGAACTGGCAAGCCTCAAAGCCTTTACAGGCGATTGGTGTAAACCACCTGGTTAATAATGGAACCGCTCAGCTCTCGGCCAGAGATATAGCAGACAAGGTAGACTATTACGGTGCTTTTCTCCAAACTGAATACGGTGCCGATCAGTCTTGCATCAAGCTTTATACCCTAAATAAACACTTAAAATCAGTATTGCCTATACTTAAATCTATTGTAGATGAGAGTATATTCCCTGAACAGGAACTGGCCATTTTTATACAAAACCAGAAGCAATCCCTCCAGGTCAGTCTTCAAAAGAATGATTTTCTGGCCCGCAAGCATTTTGCACATTCCATTTTCGGACAATCAAGTTATGGGGCAAGCATCGATCTTACAGATTACGACGCCTTGCAACGCCAGGACTTGCTGGACTATTATAACGCGACCTATAAGCCAGAGAACTGCTCTATATTTGTAGCTGGTAAATTTGAGCAAAAGGAATTTGAACTGCTGAATACTATTTTTGGCGGTGGATGGAATAACGATAAAGCCTCCGTTCAAAACCATATTGTATTTCCCGTTGCACCAAAGGGGGAGATTTTGATTGAGCGGCCGGATGCTATACAATCGGCTATCCGAATGGGGAGCAGGAGTATTAACAGAACCCATCCTGATTTTGCAGGATTCCAGGTTTTAAACTGTCTGCTTGGCGGTTATTTTGGTTCGAGGCTCATGACTAATATTCGCGAAGATAAAGGGTACACTTATGGAATAGGCTCTGCAGTGGTTTCCATGAAAGATGCCGGTTACTTTTTTATTGCCACTGAAGTGGGAGCAGAAGTCTGCAGCAGTGCTCTGGAAGAAATTGAAAAAGAAATCAACCTTTTAAAAACAGAGCTTGTACCTGATCTGGAACTGGACCTTGTACGAAATTATATGCTGGGTTCTATGTTGGGCAGTCTTGAGAATGCATTTTCTCATGCCGATAAGTTTAAAAACATCCATTTTTCAGGATTAGGATATGATTATTATGATAATTATATCCAGACGGTTAAAACAATTGACGCTGCCCAGATTCAACTACTGGCCAACAAATATCTGAATACCGAAGAATTCTCTAAAGTAATTGTTGGAAAAAGATAGTAAGTATTGGCTAAGGTAACTTAGCCAATACTCCTTTTGATTTATCTGCCTGGTAGACCTTCTTGTAAAAATCTACAAAAGCGCTGTATTTTTCCGGACTGTATTTCTTGCTGTTCATCGTTTGGGTCCTGGTGTACACAATGGTATTTTCCTTGACCACTGCTTTTGCAGTATACTGACCAAATTCTGATTCAATATGAATCTCTTTAGGCACAAATTCCACTGTATATCCCTTTGGAATAACAAAAGTGACCTCGTCTTCATCCTGATAACCATAAGGAACAGCAAAATAGGTCTTTCTATCCTCCACCTTAGCCGGAACGCTTTCTCTGCGGTTCAATAGATTTAGCGTAACGAACATTTTATCCGCTCCTTTGGTCACAAGCTGGGGAACTTTTAAGCTGATGTTCTCTTTTAGCATAGGAACATCTTTGTCCGGCTGGACATAACTAAAGCTGTTCAATTGCAGGTTTGGGATTTCCAGTTGATTAATGAGTTTTTTCCGCTGTTCTGTAGGCTCCCTTAATGTCATTTGGAAATGATCATCAAATTGTGCACAACCATATTTGGAATCAATGGTCACATCAGCAGCACCTTGTTCATCCAGGTTTACTTTAACACTTCTCTTCTGATAGTTGTCGGCGGGAGAATATACAGGAGTCCGTACCAATTTGCCTCCATCTGCGGTAACCAACAATACATTTTTGTCAGAACAGCCACTGGCCAGATAACCTGCGGGTTTGTGCTGACTGGTGCATTCCAGCCACACCGTGTCTTTTTGGAGAGGAACACAAAGGATCATATGATTTGCCTGGTTCAAGCTGGAAAACGTTGGATTCATAGAAGGCATGTCATAGCCTATCACAACGAGATTTGATGCAATGCCAGCTTCATTCAGTAAGGTTTTCATATAATTGGACAAAGCCTTGCAATCTCCATAATTAACGGCGGCTACTTTATCTGCATTAATGGGTTTCAGACCACCAATACCCAGTTGTACACTCACATACCTGGTGTTAGATTGTAAATAACTGTACAATCTTTTGATCTTTTCTCTGGGCGTTTTAGCATCAGTGATCAAAGACGCTACTTTTGCTTTAACAGAAGGGGGTAAAATCTGTGGCTCGCTATTGAGCGTATAGAGCCAGCTCCCCACATTTTTCCAGGATTCAATATTGCCCTTTGAATTGTCATACTCAAAATCATTAGGGGCAAGAGATACCCAGGGCATAATATTCCTGAAACCGGATGCAAAAGGCTCGTATTCTAATGCCTTAATGTTTTCACAAGCCCATTTATATTCTGTTTTATCCTTTATTTTAACAGAATCTGTTTTTAAACCAGAACTCTTAATGTATTTAAAGGTCATTCCTTCCGGGATCCTGAATATATAGTCAGATCTCTCCAGCGCATAACCGAAATCGCTAACCGGATACCAGGATGGATAGCTGGTTAAACCAGTATAATCTTTCGTATAGCTATATTCAATGGTATATGGAAAGTTCGAGTTCAGAAAGTCAAGTTCTTTCATTCGCCCATCGTCATAGATGGTCCCGTCAGAAGTTGCGCTTTTGTCTTTGAAATCAGAACTTTTATAATCCTTCAGTTTATTTCCTTTTGCATCATACATCGCAGCCTTGAGGTTGTAAATGCTGGAAAATTTATCATAATACTCTTGCATAGAAGAAGCTTCCTCACCATTCTTATTGAGAATAGTAATCGCCGTTTTATAAGTCATTGTAGCATGACTAATAGTCTTCAAATCAAAAATCCGTTCTTCCATCCGAACAACGACAGAAGCATTTTTACTCAGTTCGGCTGGAATTTTCTCTGTGTCATAAGGGGATTGGGCGTGAGCAACAGCGCAAATGCCGGCCAGAAAGGAGAAAAGTAGTGTTCTCATGAAATTAGCTCTTTTTGAATACCAGTTGTTGTGCTTGCTTTTCAACAATGCTTTTAAATAATTCTTTCAGATAGCCATATTCCTCCGCTGTAAACACAGATTTGGAAATGTTTATTTTACTTACAATAGCCACTTTATTGCCTTCTGTAGAAAACAGGTAGGTAAAAGAGGCTTCGTCATTTGGAAGTTTCACTTTACCATTGGCAGGTAGTTTATCAAGCGTATAGTTTTTTGGAAATTCAATGGTGATCCTGTAGTTCTCTTCAAGCGGATAGGCAAAATCTACAGGGTAATTCCGTTCCTCTTGTTTAAATGGATTTTCTTTAGTTCTGTCAAATAAAAGTGGGCTCAGTAACAACAAATTTCCTGCTTCTTCAACATTGTCTTCAATATTGACCTCCATGGTCTCCATTAATAATTCTGAAGGATTATCCAGGTTTTCGATTTTAAAACTTTTTACTTCAATTCCTGGTTTATCTTTTTTGTAACTCTTAATAAACTCGGCTTCATTGACAGCTGAACTAAACTTATTTCGTTGCGTTAAGGCCGCATAATTGCTGAAAGACAAATACAAAGTTCCCGAAAGCTTATTGTCTTCGCTCAACACAAGGTTATAGTAGGTGTTGTTTTTACTCGTTGTATTTTGCTCCAGAGAGATCCATTCTCCCGAAGGTGCCTCAGCGTCTAAATTTAATTTGAAGCCCTGGTGTGCCAGATTCTCATAGGAAATCAGATCACCTGTTAAGTATTTATCTGTAGCATCCAGGAGGTAGGTCTTGTCTCCAATCAGCACTTGTACAATAACATTATTGAATTTTTCAAGCAGGGGGTGACCTGGATGCGCGCCGTTTTCCCTTGTGCTCACCAACACTGGTGCCGCGCTTATCTTCGCCTCGGTCAATAGATTCAGGAGAGACAAATTGATGTCCGCACTGTTGCCTGCCTTTTTCTCAAATATGGTTTTTGGATTGGTCTCCGACGTATACTTACCATGTCTGTCATTCCATTTGAGGGTGTTTTTTACATAGTCAAAAATAAGCTGGGTTTTGATCTGGGGATCAGTTTCATTCTTTATGATTGAAGGTAATGTGGCTTTAGCGTATCCATTCTTCTTCACAAATCGCCCAAAGTTCTCCTCGTCAATCAGCATTTTGACAATATTTGGCCATGTAGAGCTGTAGTCTTTGTACAGGCTGTTGGGAAATTTAGTAGAAGTGAGCTCAAAGTCGATTTTCGAGATATAGTCATCTAAGGTCGTAATGAAGCTTTCTTCTTTTATCGCCGGAACATTCTCCGCAACATACTTAATTTCTAATGCCTTTGCTTGTACATTTCCTCCTCTTTCCTGCCCTGAAGACGGTATATAGTAATTTTCATTGATTTCTTCCCGTTTTACAACATTTACTGGAACATAACCATTTCCCGATACTTTATATTTGAAGTATTCCGGTATCCGGATGTCATATTCGGAATAAAGAGTGGGTAAAGAGCTTTGAAACGTCCATTGCCGTAAATTGAAAATAAAATCAGATTTAATCCTGTATTTATATTCCACAACCGAACCTTCTTTTACATTGGCCAGGGTGAATTTTTTTATGGTCCAGTTTTTATCATGTTTTTCAGAGAACTTTGCGTCTTTAGCCAGTTTGCTGACTACAATTTGTTTGTTCTCCAGATTATACGTGGCCGCATCCATATAATCCAGTGTTTCTTCTGATCCACCCGATCCATGGTAAATCGGAATTTCAAAGTCAGCGATGTCATATCCCGTCTTATTGATCACCTTGAATCGTATATGTCTTTCGTATACATATACAAAGCTTCCTGTTTTTGCGCTGACTTCAAACCAACATCTTCCAACATCGAAAAGCTTCACACCGCGTGCTGCAGAATCTATCCCAGAAACTTTCGTTTCAAATTCAGCGGGATCTATTTTTCCGTATTTAAATGTTTTAGGAGTGAATGCTTTTTGCTGGGCAAAAGTAGTTATTACGCTAATAACTAGAAAAAAGGACAGAGTAATCTTTCTTTTCATGAAGAGAGCGATTAAATAAATTTCACAATTATAAATAATTAATTCTCAACTTTAAAAATAAAATTACAATTGATTGGAGGGGCATTTATCTCTGTTGATGCAGGGGTCGCGGTGTTTCATAATATTGCCCTAAAACAACCTGCTTTGTTGCTTGGAATTCATTTAATCTGCATATTTGCCGCAATTAACTTATTTTACTTTTTAAAACTAAAATGTAACTCCAACGTTATATGGAAACAGCCCCTTTAATTATGCCGGAAGCATCTGTAAAAAGTTCAGCATTTACCAGTAAGATCAATCCAGATCTTTCCGCAATTGACTGGGTTTATGTTTGTTCGCTTTTTGATAAAGTGAACTGGCGCGTTCGCGTGCCTGAAGAGATAGAAAAGGCATTTAGAACAAGCAGCTGGACAATCTTTATTTACAAAGATGAACAACTTATTGGCTTTGGACGCACTATAGATGATGGCCGTTATTATGCCATGCTGGGAGATATTGTTGTTGATCCTGATTTTCAGGGAAATGGTCTTGGAAAAATGATGGTTACTACACTGAATGGTCTGCTGGAAAATTACCATTTTGTCACCCTGACGGCAGCACCCGGAAAAGGTGATTTTTATAAAAGCCTTGGCTGGAAAAAACAAACTACTGCCTTTATATGGCCTCAAGGGCCAAAACAATTGCGCCAGCACACCGAACCGGAAGAATAAAGCGAGAGCGTTAATTTTTATTTCACAGGTAAACCCCTGTATTTCTGCATAGGAGCGATGCTGGGATTATGACCGCGGAAATCCCGGAACATTTTACCATAATCTTCTGTATTTCCTCTGGATAAAATCATATCTCTGAAACGCTGACCATTGGCCAGGGTTAGACCACCATTTTCTTCAAACCAGGAGAAGGCATCATGATCCAGCATTTCGGTCCATAGATAGGCGTAGTATCCTGCTGCATAACCATTGCCCCATATGTGCAGGAAATAGCTGGAACGGTAACGGGGAGGTACATAAGAAAGATCAAGGTGTGTTCTTTTTAAGGCAGAGGTTTCAAATTGATCTGCATCCTGTAAGGGGTCTTTCACGGTAAGTTTATGCCATTGCATATCCAGTGCTGCTGCCGCCAATACTTCTGTAAGGGCATAACCCTGGTTAAAACCACCTGCTTTTTTGATCTTATCTACCAGTATTTGTGGCATAGGTTCGCCAGTTTTATAGTGAACAGCATAATTTTTGAACACCTTAGGGTTCATAGCCCAGTGTTCATTGAATTGCGAAGGGAATTCAACGAAATCTCTGGCTACATTGGCACCAGACAGACTTGGGTATTGCTGGCTGGCAAATAACCCATGTAAGGCGTGTCCAAATTCGTGAAACATAGTTGTCACATCGTCAAAACTGATCAATGCCGGCTGGCCGGCGGCAGGTTTTGTGAAATTGCACACATTAAAGATCACGGGTTTAGTACCTAATAGTTTGGATTGGCCAACCATGTTATCCATCCATGCACCGCCAGACTTGTTGTCTCTCTTAAAATAATCACAATAAAACAAACCTATCGTTGAATTGTCCTTATCAAAAACTTCAAAAACTTTTACATCTTTCTGGTAAACGGGAAGATCTGTCCGTTCTTTGAAAGTGATTCCATACAATTGTGTTGCTGCATAAAATACCCCGTTTTTAAGAACCTTGTTCAATTCAAAATAAGGCTTAACCTGTGCTTCATCGAGATCATATTTTGCTTTACGTACCTGTTCTGCGTAATAATTCCAGTCATAAGGTTCCAGCTTAAAGCCAGTTTTTTGCTTGTCTATCTGTGTTTGGATTTCCGCAGCTTCTACCCGTGCTTTGGCTGTTGCCGAGGGCACCAGCTGGTTGAAAAAAGAATCTACAGCCTCAGGGTTTTTAGCCATTTGGTCCTGCAATTTCCAGGTTGCATAGTTAGGAAAGCCCATTAAATTTGCTTTTTCAGCCCGTATTTTTGCGATTTCTACAATGGTTTTCCGGGTATCATTACTGTCATTTTTCTCCGCCCTGTTCCAGGAAGCATCAAATAATTTCTGTCGTGTGGTGCGGTTAGACAACTGTACAAAAGAGGGTTGCTGTGTGGTGTTTTGCAATGGCAATACCCAGTTGCCTTTTGCCTTATTGACTTTTGCCGCTTGTGATGCCGCTGCAAGTTCTCCTTCCGATAAGCCAGCAAGTTCTGTTTTATCATTCACCACCAAAGCACCTGCTTTTGCCGCAGCCAGCAGCTGGTTTGAAAATTTTGCACTTAGAGTGGCCTCTTGCTCATTCAGTTTTTTGAGTTTGGATTTGTCTTCGTCAGAAAGCTTAGCTCCCGCCAATACAAATTCCTGGTATTGAAATTCTACCAGGCGTAAAGATTCCGGATCCAGTTTTAACGTGGTTCTGGAATTGTATATGGTTTCTATGCGTTTAAATAAATTTGCATTTAAATAAATGGCATCCTCGTGGGCAGACAACTTGGGGGCCATTTCTTCCTGTAGCTTTTGAAGTTGATCATTCGTGTTGGCACCAGTAAGTAAACCAAACACCCGGTTTACCCGGGTCAGCATTTCACCAGACTTTTCCATAGCCACTAAAGTATTGTCAAAAGTAGGGGCCTGGGGATTATCTGCAATCTTCTGGATCTCTTCCAGGTGTATTTTCATTCCTTCCTCAAATGCAGGTTTAAAATCACTGTCTTTGATCTGGTCAAATTCCGGTGCCTGGTAGGGGAGTTTGCTCTTTACAGAAAAGGGATTGCTTTTCTGATCACCTTTATTACAGGAGGCCATTATAGTCAGAAGTACAATGAATGGTAACTTAAAAGATGTTTTCATGAAGTTATCTGTTTAAGCAACTAAGATAAGAAATCTTCGCCGATGATTTTTTTACGCGTCAGTACCGCTGATGTCGTTGAGCACTATTTGAAACTTTCTGTAAAATCAGGCATATAAGTCCCTACAGGTTCATTTCGCAAGTTAAGCGACCAGTGTACAATTTGCCTGATGGCTTTCCTGATCTCGCTTTTTCCCTCCTCTGTGTTAATATCGATACCGCAGGCTTTGCAATCATTTTTCTTGGAATGGAGGATCAGATAATAAATACCACCCACCAATAAGGCACTGATCGATCTGAAGTTTACATTGGAATTTAAAAAGAATTTATCTGTTTCAGCAAAGAGCTTGTCGCCAAAATTCTCTTTTACCCTGCAAAGACTGTTCATCAGTTCAGTTTTCTCGGATATTTCCCAGAGAATGATCTTTTGCATTTCTTCCTCATCAAAGAAATACTCAAACTGTTTTTCGAATATGGTCGTAATGATCAATGCAAGATCATCTTTACGGGTAATCTTTTCAATTGATTCTTCAATTTTTTTATTGAAGGACAGCCAATAGTCCTTTTGGACCACATAGGTTTCAATTAAAGTATCAACATTTCCAAAGTATCTGTAAATTAATTTTTTATCTACTCCCGCCTCGCGGGCTATGGCATTAACGCCTAAGCCATGATAACCCTTCGCTCTGATAATTGCGCCAACACTTGATATTAATTTTTGTTTAGTCTGCTCCTTGTCTTTCATATTTGCCTGCAATATGGATTGTTAAATTCCTCGTTTACATTTGTGTGTCTCAAAAATATAATTTTTAGCGTAAAATAAGGCAGGAGCCCAATGGGGGAGTCGCAAATAAAAAAAGCCTCCCAGACCTGGAAAGCTTTAGTTGAGCAGCATAAATTTAAGGGACATCTCCTATTAACAACATTTGATCCTTATTAATAAATCAAATAATTGCCCTTGTGTCTGCAATAGTAAAACAAAGAAATCTTCAAAGTGGTGACATGCTCATTTTTTTTAATTCAATTGTAAACTTTTCATCAAAACGATCTATATTCACATTGCTATTGCAGAATAGCAGATATAATCGTATTTTTGCCCGGCAAATAGTAACTCTTAATAATTATTTGCTATGCAACTCGATCCCCAAAAATTTGTAGCTGAAGGACTAACTTACGATGACGTATTATTAGTACCCGCATATTCTGAAGTTTTGCCACGCGATGTGGATACCGGAACTTATCTTACCAAAAAAATACGTTTAAATGTTCCTGTAGTTTCTGCCGCGATGGATACCGTTACGGAGGCTGGACTGGCCATTGCCATTGCTCAGGCAGGTGGAATTGGCATGCTTCATAAGAATATGAGCATTGAACGTCAGGCCGAAGAGGTTAGAAAGGTAAAACGTTCTGAAAGCGGAATGATCCAGGATCCCATCACCCTTCGTAAAGATGCTACGGTAGCAGATGCTTTCCAGATTATGAAGGAATTCAAAATCGGAGGTATTCCGGTGATCGATGCAGATAATAAATTGGTCGGAATCATTACCAACAGAGACTTACGCTTCCAAAAAGACATGAACCGCCCTGTTGCGGAAGTAATGACCCGCGAAAATCTGATCACTGCAGCAGAAGGAACAACTTTATTGCAGGCAGAAGAGATTTTGCAGGACTATAAAATCGAAAAACTTCCGGTAATCAGTAAAGATGGGCATCTGGCAGGTTTAATTACTTTTAAAGACATCCAGAAATATAAAAATTACCCTAAAGCTTGTAAAGACGAAAAAGGTCGTTTACGTGTCGGTGCTGCAGTAGGTGTTGCGGCAGATAATATTGACCGTGTAGCCGCATTGGTACAGGCTGGTGTAGATGTCGTGACTGTTGATACTGCCCACGGACATTCCAAAGGAGTAATTGATATGGTTATTGCCATCAAACAGAGATTCCCGGATTTGCAGGTCATTGCAGGAAATATAGCAACAGCAGATGCAGCAAGAGCTTTAGCCGCTGCAGGTGCTGATGCCGTAAAAGTGGGTATTGGACCTGGTTCTATCTGTACCACAAGAATTATTGCCGGTGTAGGTGTTCCTCAACTTTATGCCGTTTTCGAATGTGCACAAGCCCTGATTGGTACAGGAATTCCGGTTATTGCTGATGGTGGGATTAAGCAAACCGGCGATATTGTTAAAGCCATTGCAGCAGGGGCAAGTTCTATTATGGCAGGTTCATTATTTGCAGGTGTAGAGGAATCTCCGGGTGAAACCATTATCTATGAAGGACGTAAATTCAAATCTTACCGTGGAATGGGCTCGGTAGAGGCCATGCAACAGGGATCTAAAGACCGCTACTTCCAGGATGAAGAAGATGTAGTAACCAAACTGGTACCAGAAGGTATTGTTGGCCGTGTTCCATATAAAGGAACCTTAGCAGAAGTTATTTACCAGTATGTAGGTGGACTGAGGGCTGGAATGCATTATTGCGGGGCAGCAACTATTGAAGATCTGCAGAAAGCTAAATTTGTAAGAATTACCGCGGCGGGAATGAGAGAAAGTCACCCACATGATATATCTATCACTAAAGAAGCTCCGAATTATTCGAGATAATTTATAAAACAAAACAAGAAACCCCTTATTGGCTCCGGTCAATAAGGGGTTTTTACATTCCCATAGTTCTCAAAAATGCCGTTCTGTAGATAGATCCAATCGGAATATCCTCTTTATTGATCTCCACCATATTTCCCTTAACGGCATCAATTCTGGCCAGATTAACCATAAAAGAACGATGAATCCGGACCAGGGAGGGATAAGTGTTCTGCTCTTCAAAATCTTTTAAAGAAACGCTGGCGAAGATTTCTTTTTCCTGTACCTTAAACCAGGTGAAATCTCCGTCTGCTCTAAGATATAATATATCCTGATAATCAATTTTGATCAGTTTGCCGTTCGATTTGATAAACATATAGTGCGGTTTTTGAATCACCTCTTCCTTTGTTTTCGGCTGTACCATTCTGGATTTTACTTTCTGAACAGCCTGTAAAAATCTTTCATAGGTAATCGGCTTCAACAAATAATCTGCTACATTAAACTCGTATCCTTCCAGTGCATAATTTGTATAGGCGGTTGTAAATACCACCATTGGCGGATGTGCAAGAGATTTCAAAAAATCGATTCCCGTCAGTAAAGGCATTTGGATATCCAGGAACACAAGGTCTACCTGGAACTCATGTAAGCCCTCATAAGCTTCTACTGCATGCATACAAGTCTTTATAAGCTGAAGCCCTTCCGTAGCCCGGATATGTTGGCTTAGAATATCTCTTGCAATTGGTTCATCATCAACAATCATACATTTGATTAAGCTCATAATTCAAGGATTAAAGTTGTAATATATTGC
>Ga0182006_1001979_pt1 | contig 11591 bp, 10 predicted proteins | sample Sormic07211104_1_FD_123022 | JGI IMG/M metagenome (GOLD analysis project Ga0182006, IMG submission 123022) | Rhizosphere microbial communities from Sorghum bicolor, Mead, Nebraska, USA - 072115-104_1 MetaG | ecosystem: Host-associated > Plants > Roots > Rhizosphere | place: USA: Nebraska...
ATCGTGCGATTCGAGTTCGGACCGCTAAAGGCACGATTCAGGGGCAAGGTCCGCCTCTTCGATCGGGATCCGCCCAACGGCTATAGGCTGGTCGGCGAGGGCGAGGGCGGTGTTGCGGGCTTTGCCAAGAGCTCAGCCGTCGTGGCGCTGGCGGACACACCGGAAGGGACAAGGTTGACCTACCAGCTGGAAGCGAATGTCGGCGGCAAGATTGCTCAACTTGGCCAACGCTTGCTCATGTCAACGACCAAGAAGATGGCCGACCAGTTCTTCCAGAACCTGGTGGCAGCGCTGACGGAACCCGTTCGTGCAGAGCTGGAAGTGAAGCCGCAATGAAATCCGAGGAGCCACTGATTCCCCAGCTGCCGTCATTCGATTTGCACGGTAAACGCGCGCTTGTCACGGGCGCCGGGCGTGGAATCGGATTCGCGGCCGCTTTCACGTTGGCCGCGGCCGGCGCCCACGTGGTGCTGGCAGCGCGGACCCGCGCTGAGATCGAAGCCGCCGCATTGAGGATCCGGGAGCTCGGCCACCGAGCGGACACGCTCACAGTGGATGTCGCCGATCTGGAGGTCATGGCCAAGGCAATGTCGGAAGCCGAGCCGTTCAACATCTTGGTGAACAACGCCGGGACCAATCGGCCGGCGGCTGTGCTCGATGTCGAGCCGGCTGACTTCGACACGGTCTTCAACCTGAACGTCCGCGCGGCCTTCTTCGTGGCCCAGGCGTTCGCCAAAAGGCTGGTCAACCTGGGTCGACCGGGCTCCATCATCAACATGTCGTCACAGATGGGACACGTCGGGGCCGCAAGGCGCGCGGTGTATTGCGCGTCAAAGCATGCGGTCGAAGGATTTACTAAAGCGATGGCGATCGAACTGGGACCTCACGGCATCCGCGTGAACTCCCTCGCCGCCACCTTCATCGAAACCCCGATGACCCGACCCTTCTTGGCCAATGAGGACTTCAAGTCCGAAGTGCTGCAGAAGATCAAACTAGGAAGGCTTGGACAGGTTACTGATCTGACGGGCGGGATCTTGTTCCTCGCCTCGGACGCATCCAGCCTGATGACGGGAAGTTCACTCGTCATCGATGGCGGCTGGACCGCAGATTAAAGTTTCGGGTTGCAGCACAGCGGCGCCCATCGCCTATGTCCGAAGGCGCCGAACCAAGCATGCAAAGCGGTACACGCATTGTCGAGTATTCTGCGGCTGGCAAAGTCCTCGCATCGCCTACCCGCTCCCAACTCGACATGAATCTGCGGCAGCTCCAATACTTCCTCCAAATCGCGGAGTTGCGCAGCTTCACACGCGCCTCGCAGGTGCTGCACATCGCGCAGCCGGCGCTGTCGCGCCAAATTCGTGGCCTGGAGGAGGACATCGGCGCGCCCCTCTTCAACCGGACGACCCATGGGATCACGCTGACCGAGCAAGGCCGGGCGCTGGTGGACCGGGGAAGTGCGCTGCTGCAACAGTTCAAGCGCCTGCGCGACGAGGTGGCAACCCCAGGGATACCGCAGGGCGATCTGGCAGTAGGAATGCCCCCGGCGCTGCGCGAAATGCTGACGCGTCCCCTGCTGTCGGCCTATTGCCGCACGCACCCGAACGTCAACCTACACATCCACGAAGGAATCAGCATCGACCTCGCCAGCCTGGTGCAGCGAAACAGGCTGGATTGTGCTGTCCTCGTGGATCTCGGCGACCTGCCGGGCTTCGCGAAGATTCCACTCGCAAGGGAACAGCTTTTCCTGGTCGGCCCACGCGGGGAGAAGCTGGATGTTCGCAAGACGGTTCCATTGAAGATGGCTGCCGGCAAGCCGTTGATCCTCACCAACCGATTGAACAATTTCAGACTTGCGATCGAGGACGCACTGGCGAAGCAGGATCTGCCTCCGACCATCGTGTGCGACAGCAATTCCACGAGCATGATCGTGGACCTTGTGACGGATGGTCTCGGCTTCAGCATCCTGCCCTCCTCCGCCATTGATGCCGCGCTGCGTGCGCGCAAGTTAGCGGCGGCGCCGATCGAGGAACTGTCCATCAACTGGGCCGTCGTTTATCCTCTGAATGCAGACCTGACAGCGGCCGGCTCGGCCTTCACGAACCTGCTATACGAACTCGCAAAGGAACAGATCGCGAGCGGCGCGTGGCCCAGCGCCGAACTCCTACGCTAGCGGGCCTCCCGATCGGTTTGGAGTAGGGCGGGCAAATTGGCGTCCTAGTGAGACGGGCAGCGACCAACGGACTCGGGGGGCGCGTTGGCAGGCCGAGTTGCACCCTTGAAATCCGCGGCCCCTTTGAAAAAAATGGGTCGGTCCGGCCGCCCTCTAGTCCCCCCGTGCGACGCCCTCTCGTCGTGGGTCCGCCCCACCGGCCCAGACAACCGAGCCGTCCGGCCTCGTGCGACGCACGATCACCTGGGTCCCGCTTGTCATTTCAATCTGAGCCACTTCGTGGCCTCGCTCCTTGAGCGACTGGATCAAACCAGGACTGACGAGCCCGGCTTCGACTTCAGTGGGACCATTTCTGCTGCCGAAGTTCGGCATGTTGATCGCCGCTTGCACGTCCATATCCCAATCGAGCAGCCCGATCAAGGCTTTCGAAACATATTCAATAATCTGCGAGCCACCAGGCGAGCCCAACACCCCAACTAGCTGGTTGGACTTCTTGTCGAATACCAACGTAGGCGACATAGACGAGCGGGGTCGCTTCCCGGCCTCAACGCGATTGGCGACAGGCCTTCCGTTCTCGCTCGGCTGAAAGGAAAAATCAGTCAGTTGATTGTTGAGCAGAAAGCCTCTGACCATGATGTGCGACCCGAAATACGCCTCGATGGTGGTCGTCATCGAGATCGCACCGCCGAAGTCGTCAACAGCCGCAACATGTGAAGTGGAAATACGCATCGGGGATCGATCTGGTGCCAACGCGACCGTCGTCCCTGGAGGAATGCCCGCTTCCGCCTTGCCCATGCTCTTCGGACCTATCAAGTTTGCCCGCATTGCCAGGTAACGCGGATCCGTCAGACCTTTCAAGTTCACAGGAACGAAATCTGAGTCGGCGACGTAAAGGTTTCGATCGGCATACGCCAGGCGGCCTGCTTCAGCAATGATATGCAGCGCATCGGCGTTAGGTTCGGAACCAGCTGCAGAGGTGACGACATTGGGCTTCAGTGTCTCGAGCGAGTATCGCGGATCTTTGATCGCAAGAGCCTGCAACGTACCGAGCATCTGGGCGATCGCAATACCTCCCGACGAAGGAGGAGGCATGCCGCACACCTTCCATTTCTGATAATCGCTGCAGATTGGCGATCGCTCCACTGCGCGGTATCCACTCATATCTGCCAGGGACAGGGTGCCGCTGTTTCTGCTGGCATTGACTTGCTGCACGATCTCGCTTGCGATAGGGCCCGTGTAGAGCGCCTGAGCTCCGTCTCGTGCGATCGTGCGCAACGTTTCTGCCAGTGCAGGATTGCGCAAGATTGTGCCGACCGCCTTGGCTTTGCCGTCCGCCGTAAGAAAGTAGCCGGCCATTGCCGAAGACTGCGGTATGAACTTGTCCGCGGCGATCTGCGTATAAAGACGCGGAGAAATCGGGAATCCTTTTTCGGCAAGCTCAATCGCCGGTTCAAACAGCCGAGACCACGGCAGCTTTCCATGCTCTCGATGTGCGAGCTCCAGAGCACGCAGGACCCCTGGCACACCAACCGATCTGCCACCGATCTGTCCCTCGCTAAAGGTCATCGGCGCACCATCGGACCGCAGGAACAGATTCTCGGTGACACCTGCGGGCGCTGTCTCGCGGCCGTCATACGATTGAACCCGTTGTCCGTCCCAGTACATGATCAACGCCCCACCGCCGATACCGCTTGCCTGAGGTTCGACGAGCGTTAGGACCGCCTGCATTGCTATCGCAGCATCTATAGAAGACCCGCCGGCGCGAAGCATCTCACGTCCCGCCTCGGACGCGAAAGAGTTGGCCGCGGCTGCCATATGTTTTGCAGCAAACGTGGTTGTAAGACCGGTGCGATACCCCGAGGCCACTTCGGGAGCTGCGGGCAGACTCGCAGTGACAGCTTGAGCAGTAGGAACTGGACCCGTTGTTGGCCGTGAAGATGACGGACCCAAATCAGGCGGGCTTGAGCACGCACAAAGCGCGCATAGGTTGCCCGCAACCACCGCGATCGAGATGGCTCGCCACCTGCTCGCATCAAATGGGAAATACTTGGACGATGATTTCAGCAACCAACTTCTTTTTTCAATCATCTGCTAGCCTTTTCAACAATTTGTTCGGAAATCAAGTCGCGAGCTGAATTGAGCCTCTATGCATCGCCATTAATCGAGTTTAGTGGGATGGAGTGGGCCATCCGTAGCTGGGCCCTCGTTTCCGATCCTTGATATCGCAAGCCTCCGAAACAATGTCCTGTTGCCAGCGACCAACTGGCAAAGCCACCATCTAGTTGCGCGAGTCTTCTGCGCATACGCAAATGTCGGCTTCCTTCGCAGGTCGGGTACTTGGACGCCTGCCAATAGTCGTCCCGGCATCCAACTCGACCCGGCGGCGCCGATGTTTACGTACAGCACGGTGTTTCCCACATGGAAGCGCAACCTCGCGAGGTTGACACGTGAAACTAACCCGCCTATCCGCGTCTGTCCTCAAAGGCAAACACGCGCAGCGTGCGACCGCGAATCGCAACGAATGGATCGCGTTCAATGGAGCGTCAGCGGGCGCACGACAGGAGGCGAGAACTCGCGACCCACCATAGCCCGAGCAAAGAAGTAGTCGTTCCGCGCGGCCTCGCTGGCACGGTCCAGATCGAGGCGACCATTCTGGTCGCAAGGGAAAGCGAAGCCTCGGCCCGGTTTCAGCAGGGACTCGAAGCGCACTTCATACTCCCTTCGCTCTTGTGTCATCTGCAGCATGTCGCCTCCTTGGTCCGCCTACTGTTGGCGGCTTGCCTGGAGCCCACGGTTGTCCGTCTTTTTGAGGAAGCCTTCCACGGACACAGACTCCCAGACACCCGCCCTGTGATACGGGTCAGCTTCGATAAAGGCTCTCGCAGCCTCGATGTCCGCCGCCTCGACCAAGTACGCACTGCCTGTCACTGTCACAGCGTCCTGGGCGACTAGAGGACCGGAAATGAGAATCTCGGCGGCCTTCCCGGTCTCGGCAAGGTAGCCCTGGTGCGCCTGGAAGTTGCGCCTGCGCAGCTCAGGCCCTCCGGGCTGGTCGATGCAGCGAATCAGGAAATGCATACCCATCCTCATGTATTGCCTTCGCACTCAGCGGGCCCTAGCTGCCTCGTTCTTCGCATCGATCGCTGCAAGGATGCGTTCGGCGGTCATCGGCATGTGCGTCATTCGCACGCCAATGGCATCGAAGATGGCATTGCCGATCGCCGGCGCAGTGGGCGCGATCGTGGCTTCGCAAAACCCCTTGGCTTGGAAGGGGCCGTCCGGCTGAGGAATTTCTACGATATGCGTCGACACTCCTGCATTGGGGGGGGCGTCCTTGGCCGTGGGGAACCTGTAGCTTTCGAGGTCTGCATTGCGGATCGCTCCCGACTCCAGCTGCAGCTCCTCGTATAGCGCGCCACCCAGTCCCATCGTCAACGCGGCATGCATCTGTCCTTCGCATGACATGGGATTGATCGCGCGGCCGACGTCATTAGCGATAGCGATCCTCTCGAGCCGCACCTGGCCCGTCTCGATGTTCACGGCGACTTCCACTGCTTGCGCTGCTCTCGTGCAGAACGAAAAGATTCTTCTCAAGCCGTCGTCACCGCATTTGCCGGTTTCAGGATCCACCTTGCTGGCGGAAACGTAGAAGGTTGCCTTTCCAAGCAGTTCACCACCAGTGGGCAGGAAAGAGCCGGTGAAGTACGGTGTCCGGAACAGGTCCTTCACACGTACGAATCGCTCGGGTTCGCCCTTGACAAACACCTTCATGTCAGCCAACTCCAGGTCACCGGCGTCGGCCTCAAGCACCGGCGCGGCCAGCTTGAAGACCTGCAGCTTCACGTCGTCGCACGCCATCAGCACCGCATTGCCGCCTGCAAAGGTCAATCGGCTCGAACCGGAGAGCTGGTCGTAGGGGGTGACCCAAGTGTCGATCTGCGCCGTTCGCACACGGGCCGGGTCCACCTGCAGCGCCTCCGCAGCCAATTGGATGAACGTCGTGCTGCTCCCCTGACCCATGTTCCCTGCGCTGTGCCGGATCTCCACCGTCTCGTCGTTGTGAATTTTCACGAACGCAGTGGATGCGGACGGCGCGATGCTGTCCTTATTGGCGATCGCCAGCCCGCGGCCTCTGCACCATGGCCCATCTTTCCTGACGAAATCGGAGCCCCAGCCAATCGCCGTGGTGATCTCGCGGATCAGTTCTTCGCCGGCCACGGAGTGTTGGGTTTCCCCCGCCGTATTTATTTCTCCTTCGACAAGCACGTTCTTCAACCTGATCGCAACGGGATCTATGCCAATCGCATGCGCCAGTTCGTCCATGTGCGACTCGAGGGCCCAGTGGATCTGCGTGTTGCCGAAACCTCGGTATGCGACGCCTGGCGGCTGGTTCGTATAGACAACATAGTTGTCTAGCTTGAAGTTCGGGAAGCGATACGAGCCAAGCGGCCCGTAGCTAGCCTGCCGGGTGACCAGGAAACCGTGCTGCGCGTAGGCGCCCCCATTCACCAGGACGAACATTTCGCAGGAAACGATCGCGCCATCCTTCTTGACGCCGGTCTTGAGCTTGATCTCGAAAGGATGCTGCACACCCGCCCAGCAGAGCGACTCCTCCTGCGTGTACTCGATCTTGATGGGCCTGTGCCCTGCCGCCTTCGAAAGCACGGCGCAAAGCCCTTCGGACTTCATCTCGATTTTGCCGCCGAAGCCGCCGCCGACGTACTTGGGAATAATGACGCGGATCTTCGAGTGGGGCAGGTCGAGCGCTTCGCTGATCTGGTTGAGGAGACAGTACGCAGCCTGGGAAGAAGACCAGACGGTCACGTTTCCGTCACCGTCCCAGAGCGAGACAGAGTTGTGACGCTCCATCGGCGCATGAGCAATCATCGCGTTCGTGTAGGTGCTCTCCACAACACTGTCGGCCTGCTCGAAACCGACCGTCACGTCGCCGCTCCGTATCCTGTAATACCCGAAGGCGTTGGGGTGCTCCGGGTTGTATTGCTCGGGCCCGATCGGCACGCGCCGGTAGCCGGCCTGTTCCTCGTGAATGATGGTCGGTGGGTCGCTGCGAAACGCCTCGTGCACGTCGAAGACGGCCGGCAAGTCGTCGTACTCGATCTCGATCAGGTCGCATGCCTCTTCGGCGATTGCTTCGCTCTCTGCCGCAACCGCGACAACAGGCTCGCCGATGTAGCGGACTTTCGTCCTGGCCAGGAGTGGCTCGTCGTAGCAGCCGAATCCGAACAGTGTCTGCGGGCAGTCCGTATCGACGATGACGGCATGGACTCCGGCGAGCGCCTTGGCCTTGCTCGTGTCGACGCGGACTAGCTTCGCGTGGGGCCGGGTGCTGCGCTTGATCTTCGCCCACAGCATCCGCGGCATTTCCAAGTCCATCGCGAACTTGCCGGACCCGGTAACTTTCCCGATGCCCTCTTCTCGCTGGATGTTTTTTCCGATCGCAATGGTTTCCATGACCTTACCCCGCATCACTGAGATTGAGCGAGAGGGTTGGATCCCCGCGCAGTCGCCGCCGCAGCCTGGATGGCCTCGACGATCTTGACGTAGCCGGTGCACCGACAAAGGTTGCCGCGTATCGCGTCGCGAATCTCCGCCTCTGAAGGATCCGGATTGGCGGCGAGCAGTGCCTTGGCGGTCATGATCATCCCCGGGGTGCACCATCCACACTGGAAAGCTCCATGCTCGAGGAAGGCCTGCTGCAGCGGATGCAGGTTCTGCGCATTGCCGATGCCTTCGATCGTCTCGACCGAATGGTTTCCCACCTGCATGGCGAGCACGAGACAGCTGCGGACCGGCATGCCGTTCACGAGCACGGTGCAGGCCCCGCAGATTCCCTCGCCGCAGGTTTCCTTGGTCCCGGTCATCCCGAGATCGAGGCGCAGCATGTCCTTCAGGAGCGTGTTCGGTTCCACGTCCCGCCGACAGGTCTTGCCGTTCAGTTCAAATTCGAGATTCCGGCTCATTCTTGTCTCCTAGACCGCTGCCCGCTGGGCAGCTAACTTGATCGCGTCCCTGACGTAAACGCCGACCAACCTTCTTCTGTACTCCGCTGACCCGAACACGTCGCTGTCCGGCGATGCGTCTTCTTGTGCAGCGGATGCTGCGGCCGCAACGGTTGCCTCATCCAGCGACATTCCGAGCAGAGCCTGCTCCGCACCGAGAGCGCGAATGGCTGTTTCCGCGGACCCCGCGAGCGCAATCCGCGCGTTCACACACCTGCCCCGTTCCATCACGAGCACCACCGCCGCAGAGACCAGGGGCGTTTCCATGGCTGCGCGACCCGTGTGCGCGAGGTAGGCCATCCCGCAGCCGCGCGGCGGCTTCGGCACCTGGATTTCGCTGACGACTTCCGCCGCCTGAAGATCCGTCCAGAGGTGACCCTTGAAAAATTGGTCGAGCGGCACAGTCCGCGTTCCGGAGGGGCCAATGATGGACATTCGCGCCTCCAGCGCGAGCAGCGCGGGAGCCGGGTCGCTGGCTGCATGGCCCACGCACAGGTTGCCCACCAAGGTTCCCCAGTTTCTGACCGCGCTCGCCGACACCTCGCGCTCAGCATCAGCAAGCACAGGGTATTCACGCTGGACTGCCTGGCTCTCCAAAACTTGGGTGTGGGTGGCGAGCGCGCCGATGTGCAGCCCCCAATCATCCATGCGCACGTAATCCAAGCCCGGAATCGACTTCAGGTCGATCAGGCAGGTCGGCTCGATGACACGGTACTTCATCATGCGTACGATGGATTGGCCGCCCGCCAGGAGCTTCCCGCCATCCGGGTGCGCTTCCAAGGCGGCGCATGCCTCCTGGAGGCTCCGCGGAGCGATGTAGTCGAACTTTGGCAAGGCCATGGGATACCCCTCAGGCAGTGACTGATGCGCGGCCCGAATCGACGATCCGCTCCGCTTCCACGCCGGGCCTCGCTGGCTTCAGGTGTGCGTCGAACCAAGCCACTGATTCACGCATCACGATCTCGAAGACCTTCGGGTCGACGAACTGGTACACGTCATAGTGATCCGCGCCCGGAATGGTGACGAGCCGCTTGGGCTCCTGCGCCTTGGCGAAGAGGGCATATGACTCCTCGACGGGTACGAGGCCGTCCCGCTCGCTGTGAATGAACAGGATCGGCCGAGGCGAAATCTGATGCACGACGGCCTCGGGTTTGTGCGTGAGGGTCGCCTCGGCGTTCTCCAGCGGATACCCACCGGTGTATGTCTCGGCAGCCTTGACTTTTTCTGTGATTACCGCGCGCGAGTGCGGATCGCCAGGCATCAGTTCCGTCACGTCCACGCGCTCCGAATTTCCCGTCACTACGCGCTGCTTCCTGTCCTCTTCCAGCCTGTCCAGGAACTTCAGCCATTGCCAGTGCCCACGGAGGCTCTTCATCCAACGCTCGCCGTCGCCGACCGGCACGACCGAGACGACGCACCGGACACGGTCATCTTCTGCGGCTGCGCAGATGACGTTACCGCCCCCGAAGGACGTTCCGTAGAGCGCGATACGCCGCGGATCAACGCTTGCAAGCGTACCGACGAAGGTCACTGCGTTCCGAATGTCTTCCACCTGCTCCCGTGGGATGAGGCGTGCTCTGGTGCCTTCACTCGCACCGAAGCCGCGATGATCGAACACGAATGCGACATAGCCATTTTCTGCAAGCCGCTCGGGCACCGGAAGGAGATAGACATCTTTCATGCCCGTGTAGCCGTGGCAGCCGACAACGGTCGGACGGCGTTCACCGGGCTTGAGGTCGTCCGGCTCATACAGTAGGCCGCTGAGTCGCACGCCATCGCTATAGAAGGTCAGCTTAGTGATCTTTGCCATTTGTTCACCCACATCATCGTTAAAAGGTGAACGGAGTGTGGGCCGATGCATCGGTCTAAGCCAATACCATTTTTCTTCGCGTCCATGCCGGCGCGCTATGTGGCTTTCAGCTGTTCATCTCGGACTACGAGTAAACCCGCCCCATACAGCCAGCATGGCCCCATGCCGCAACCATATTAGACGAGGCGAGGGAAGGCGAATAGCGTTCGGGACCTTGCACAACCACCTGAACCGCCCAAAGGAGATATACCTTGAAACGCCCCTCACACTTACGGCATTCGTTGCTCATCGCCGCCTCCCTGCTGGCTCCCGCAGCATGGGCAGAGGCGGACTATCCCTCACGTGCTATCCGAGTGATCGTGCCCCTGCCCGGGGGCTCGTCCCCGGACGTGATCGCCCGGCTCTGGGCTGACGGTCTGGGCCGTCGATTGGGCCAGCCGGTGGTGATCGACAACCGGCCCGGGGCCGCCACCATCGTCGGTGCGCAGGCTGCGGCCACCGCACCGGCGGATGGCTACACCCTCTTCTACACAGTGGGCAGCACGACGTCCCTCAATCCCTTCGTCTATCCGGCATCGCGATTGCCTTACAAGACGGAAGACTTCGTGGGCGTGGTGCGGACCGTCTCGGTCCCGTATGTGCTGGTGGTCTCGGCCAACTCGCCCATCAAGTCCACCGCGGAGCTGATCGCTTCGGCGAAAAAGAACGGCGACAAGATGAACTACGCAAGCTATGGCATGGGGCAGACAACGCACGTGCTGATGACGCGTTTTCTCAACGCCTCGGGCGCCGCGATGACTCATGTTCCGTACAAGGACGGTGGCATCACCGACATCATCTCCGGCGTGGTGAACGCGTCGTTCGAACCGAGCACCACAGCGATCCCGCAAATTGCAGGAGGGAAATTGCGCGGCTTGGCGGTGACCGGAGCAAAGCGCTTGGCCACGCTACCGGACGTTCCCACGGTCTCCGAGACCATTCCTGGCTTTGTAGCGGACTCCTGGCAGGGAGTTCTGGTGCGCAAAGGCACACCCGCAGCAGTCGTGCAGAAGATCGCCGCGGCCTCGCAGGAGATTTTGGGCTCGGAAGAGTTCCGCACCAAAGCGCGCGATCTCGGCCTGCAAGCCGTCCAAGGCACTCCAGCCGAGTTTCAGAACTTCATCAGTGAGGACGCTCGAGCTTGGGAGAAAGTAGTGAAAGACAACAACATCCGCGCGGAATAAGGAGCCAACCATGACCAAACGATTCGACGAAAACAAGTTCAAGATGTCCCACTTGCGGGACGTTGCCGAGAAATGCAGCAACTGGGGCCGCTGGGGGCCGGATGATGAGATGGGCACACTCAATTTCGTTGGTCCGGACGAGATCATTGCTGCGTCCGAGCTCGTGAAGCGAGGCCGTGTGTTCTCGCTTGGACTGAACTTCGACAGAAACGGTCCTCAGAAAGGGCTTTGGGGCAATCGCCACAACCCGATCCACACCATGCTCGCCACCGGGACGGATGCAGTTGCGGGCAACCAGGACGCGGGCGGTCTGCGTTACGCAGACGATGCGGTCTCCATGCCGCTGCAATGCGGCACCCAATGGGACG
>Ga0182006_1001980_pt1 | contig 11583 bp, 14 predicted proteins | sample Sormic07211104_1_FD_123022 | JGI IMG/M metagenome (GOLD analysis project Ga0182006, IMG submission 123022) | Rhizosphere microbial communities from Sorghum bicolor, Mead, Nebraska, USA - 072115-104_1 MetaG | ecosystem: Host-associated > Plants > Roots > Rhizosphere | place: USA: Nebraska...
GGTCGCGCCCTCGGCCATCCGCGCCGAGACCAAGACCTTCGTCAATAACGGCTTTGCCGATGTTTCCGAGCCGCGGGCGCTGCAACTGGACGAACTGCCAGGCATCGTGAACGACTTTCGCCAGGCTGCGGCCAACGCGATCGAGGCGGGCTTCGACGGCGTCGAGATTCACGGCGCCAACGGCTATCTGCTGGAGCAGTTCATCAAGGACGGGGCCAACCATCGCACCGACGACTACGGCGGCTCGATCGAAAACCGTGCGCGCCTGCTGCTCGAGGTGGTCGCCGCAGTGGTCAAGGAAATCGGCGCCGAACGCACTGGCGTGCGCATCTCGCCCGTTTCGCCGGCCAACGGCATTTCCTGCAGCGATCCGCAAGCGCAGTACGACTACATCGCCGAACAGCTCAGCGCCCAGGGCGTCGTCTATCTGCACGTAGTCGAAGGTGCGACTGGCGGCCCACGCGATATCGCCGCGTTTGACTATGACGCGCTGCGCCGCCGTTTCAAGCAGACCTATCTAGCCAACAACGGCTACGACTTGGAATTCGCCACCACTCAACTCAATGAGGGCAGGGCCGACCTGTTCGCGTTCGGCCGTCCGTTTATCAGCAACCCGGACCTGGTCGAACGCCTGCAGCACGGCGCACCCCTGACGCAGCTCAACCCGGCGACGCTCTATGGCGGCGGCGCTGTGGGCTACATCGATTATCCGACGATCTCCGGCTAAAGCTCGTGCCCTTGACTGAGTCTCCGCCAGAAGAACCCTTGCAAAGGAAAGTACCCATGACCACGCTTCCGACAGTCCTCATCACCGGCGCCTCCAGCGGCATCGGCGCCACCTACGCCGAGCGCTTCGCTCGGCGTGGCCATGACCTCGTCCTTGTCGCCCGTGACAAGGCGCGACTGGATGCCTTGGCAACGCGCCTGCGTGAGGAAAGCGGTGTGGCCGTAGAAGTGCTGCAGGCCGACCTGACCCAGTCCACCGATCTGTCCGCGCTCGAGGCGCGTCTGCGCGATGACGATCGGATAGGAATTCTAATAAACAATGCCGGTGTGGCTCAGTCTGGCGGCTTCCTGCAGCAAACCTCCGAAAGCATCGAACGCCTGATCACGCTCAACACCACGGCGCTGACGAGGCTTGCAGCCGCGGTCGCTCCACGCTTTGTGCAGTCCGGTAATGGCTCGATCGTCAACATTGGCTCGGTGGTAGGTTTCGCGCCCGAGTTCGGCATGTCGATCTACGGCGCGACCAAGGCATTCGTGCTGTTCCTGTCGCAGGGCCTGAACCTCGAATTGTCGCCCAAGGGCGTTTACGTGCAGGCGGTACTGCCGGCGGCGACCCGCACGGAGATCTGGGAGCGTGCCGGGGTCGACGTGAACACGCTTCCCGAAGTTATGGAAGTCGGAGAGCTGGTTGATGCGGCACTGATTGGGTTCGACCGTCGCGAACTGGTCACGATCCCGCCACTGCACGTAGCCGGACGATGGGACGCGCTGGATGGCGCTCGCCAGGGACTGATGTCGGACATTCGACAAGCACACGCGGCCGAGCGCTATCAGCTCAACGCCTGACTATTGCCGTTTCTGCTTTTGGCGAGCGTCAGGCTGTACCTGATCTGTAAGAAGCCGTTTTTTGCATCCCGACACTGCACCCTCTGGTTGTTTCAGGGGGCGCCGTGGTCTGTAAAGCAATTGCGGCAAACGGCGGAGCGACCAATACCACGAAGACTTTGCGCCCCAAGTGTTGGCATTTCTAGCGCATTGAAGCTGCGAAGCTGCCTCAACAGGTGAAAACATGATTGACACCCATATCACTACGCCCACGCGCTTCGTGGATGTCGAAGGTACTCGATTCGCCTACCGCCGCTGGGGTAACGCAGATTCTTCGCAGCCGCCGTTACTGTTCCTGCAGCACTTCCGTGGGGGCATGGACAACTGGGATCCACTGATGACGGATGGTCTTGCGCAAAGCCGCGAAGTCATTCTCTACAACGGTCGCGGCGTCGCTTCCTCCGGCGGGCAACCACGCACGCGCATTGAGGACATGGCCGATGACGCAGCGGCCTTCGTTCGCGCACTCGGCTTGCAGCAAATCGACGTTCTGGGCTTTTCGTTGGGAGGGTTTCAGGCGCTGGACCTGACTTGGCGCCATCCCGAGCTCGTGCGCAAGCTGATGCTGCTGGGCACCGGGCCGCGCGGGGGGAATCCGGAAATGGAGCAGCGCGTGTTGACCACCGCGGTCAATCCGGTCCCGGCGTTCGAAGACTTCCTCTACCTGTTCTTCGGACGATCAGCAGAAGCCGAGCAGGCGGCAAGGGCGTTCTGGGAGCGGCGCCATATGCGAGCCGACCAGGATCCGCCATCCTCGCCGGAGGTCTCGATCGCCCAGATCGAGGCCAACGTGCTGTATATGCCGAGGCTCTCGGAAGACGATCCTTTCGCGTATCTGCGCGGCATCCGGCAGCCTACGTTCATCCTCAATGGCGTGAACGACGTGATGGTCCCGACGGTTAACTCCTTCTACATGGCGCGCAACCTGCCAAATGCGCAGTTGTTCATTTACCCGGATGCCGGCCACGCCGCGCAGTTTCAGTACCCGCAACGCTTCCTGGGTCACGCAGTTCAGTTCCTGAACGAGTGACGCGACGGTCGTCATGGTCCGAACGCACTTTTCTCAGGTCAAAAGGATGCCCGAAATGCTTAAGTTCAAGTTCCTGTTGTGGGCATTCGCCCAACTGCTGACACGCAAGATCAGGCGCGACGCCAACGCCGCGCGCTACGTCGCGTCCAGGAACCTGGTATGCCAGATTCGTACGGTTTCGGGTGCCGGGCGCTACTTTGTGATCAAAGATGGCACCGTCCGATCGTTTGCGGGACTGGCAGCGACGCCTCGATTCACGCTCACCTTTACGAGTGCCGCCAAAGGCTTCGAGATTCTGTCGGCCAAGGATGCCCAGGCGGCCTTCCTCAGGGGAGTGGGCAGTAAAGACCTGATCATCAGTGGCGACTTCCGGGAAGTGTTGTGGTTCCAGGGCCTGACGGCGTTCCTGCAGCCTCCGAAAATCGTCTCGCCTTACGACCGCACCGTCTTCTGAGTTGCCATGAAACCCGATCTGCTTAACCAGCCGCTGCGCCTGCCCAATGGCAGCGCTCTGCGCAACCGGCTCGCCAAGGCCGCCATGAGTGAGACTCTGGGCACCTACGATAATCGCCCAACACCGGACCTGGTGCAGTTGTACCGACGCTGGGCTGCCTCGGGGCTCGGACTGATCATGACAGGCAACGTAATGATCGACCGCCGCGCCTTGGGCGAGCCTGGGAATGTCGTGATCGAAGACGAAGCAGACTTGCCCGTGCTGCGGCAGTGGGCGGAGGCTGCAACCGCGCAAGGGGCGTCGATCTGGGTGCAGCTTAACCATCCCGGAAAGCAGTCGACCAAGGGTTTGAACGCCTTCAACCTGGCGCCTTCTGCGGTTCCTTTCCGCGAGGACATGGCAGCATTCTTCGAGACACCGCGCGAAGCGACCACGTCCGAGATTCAAGAAATCATCGAACGCTTCGGGCACAGTGCGGCTATTTGCAAGAAGGCTGGGTTCAGTGGCGTAGAGATCCATGGAGCACATGGTTATCTGATTAGCCAATTTCTTTCTCCGCACCATAACCGCCGCAGCGACGAATGGGGCGGCAGTCCCGAGAAGCGGCGCCGGTTCGTACTGGCCGTATATGCGGAAATCCGCCGGCAGGTCGGTCCAGACTTCCCGGTCGGCATCAAGCTCAATTCGGCCGACTTCCAGCGTGGTGGATTTACGGAAGAAGAATCGATCGAGACAATCCGCGCGTTGACCGACGCGGGCATCGACCTGATCGAGATTTCTGGCGGTACCTATGAGGCGCCGGCCATGAGCGGGGCGATGCGAGAACCGAAGAAGGAATCCACCGCGGCCCGAGAAGCCTACTTCCTTGAATTTTCCCAGAAGGTGCGGGCAGCAGTCAAAGTGCCACTGATGGTGACCGGTGGTTTCCGAACGGCTGCCGGCATGAATGCGGCGCTGCACTCCAGCGCGCTGGATGTGGTGGGCTTGGCGCGTCTGCTCGCGATCGATCCTGATGCCCCCGTCGCGTTGCTTCAAGGGCGCGACAGCCTGCAGCAGGTGCACCCAATCAGTACCGGCCTCAAGACTGTCGATCGCATCGGAATCATGGAGGTGCTGTGGTACACGCGCCAGCTCAAGCGCATTGCGAGGGGTAGAGAACCGCGCCCCGACGAGAGCGGGCTTGCGGCATTCTTGAAGTCTGCATTCAGCAGCGGCTGGGGAACGTTTCGCACGCGTCGTTTGCGGGCGCGCAGTTGAGCGCCGAGGCGCTTGCGATTAGAAACTCATCGCTGATGAACGTCCTATGAAACGATCCGCCGCCCGATCAAAGGAAGCCACGCACGAGCGCATTGTCGACGCTGGCGCGCGCGTGATCCGCCGCAGCGGGTATGACGGCGTCGCCATTGGCGACATCATGAAGCACGCGGGCCTCACCCACGGTGGGTTTTACGGACATTTCGCTTCGAGAGAGGCAATGCTGGTCGAGTTGGCGGATCGGGCAGGCGCCGATGCCATCGCCACCTTTTTGCGCTGTACGGCCGCAGCGCCCGCCGAGCATTCCCTGCGGGCGCTCCTACGAGCTTATCTGTCCAAGGAGCACGTGAAAAACCCGGAGGTCGGTTGCCCAATCGCCGCCCTGGGAACGGAAATGCCGCGTCAGGCGCCGGCTGTACGACGCGCAATTACGCGCCGCATCAAAGAAATGATCGAAGTCGTCTCCCGCCAATCGGCCGATTGGGGTGAGCCCGATGCGCACAAGCGTGCCCTGGCGACCACAGCAACGATGATTGGGGCCGTGATCCTGGCGCGCGCTGTCGACGAAGAGCCGTTGTCCGAATCGATGCTTGAAGCAGCACTCGAGCATCTTGCTTGCGGCGCGGATTAAAGTCCGACTGCTTTTTTTTACCCGTCAGCATGATGCTCGACATATGAAAGTAGAACCCAAGGAGTCAATGATGAAGAGCATCAACCCAGACACCCAATCGGCCCCGTCGTTTGCTCGAGCACCGAACAACTTCGTCAAGGCGGCCGGCACTACCTTCGCCTACCGCGAACTCGGTCCGCACGGCGGAATTCCTTTAGTTTTGCTGAACCATTGGGGAGCCGTTCTGGATAACTTCGACCCGCGCATCGTCGACGGCTTGGCTCACAAGCGTCGCGTTATCACCATCGACTATCGAGGAATTGGCTTATCCGGCGGTATCGCGCCGGTGACCGTGGACGAGATGGCGCGCGACACCATCGCGGTGATTCGCGCAATGGGTTTTGATCGAGTCGACCTGCTTGGCTTCTCGCTCGGCGGATTCGTGGCGCAGGACGTGGCGCTCAAGGCGCCCGGCCTGGTGCGCAAGCTCATCCTCACTGGCACGGGTCCCGCCGGCGGTCACGGCATCGATCGTGTGGGTGCCGTGTCCTGGCCACTGATGCTCAAAGGCCTGCTAACGCTGCGCGATCCAAAGGCCTATCTGTTCTTCACCTCCACAACCAATGGCCGGCGGGCAGCAAGCGCCTTCTTGAAACGGTTGAAGGAACGTAAGACTGGCCGTGACAAGGGGCCTACACCTCGCGCCTTCCTTCATCAACTCAAGGCGATCAAGGCTTGGGGCCAGCAGGCGCCACAAGACCTCACCAACCTGCCCATCCCTGTCCTGATCGCCAATGGGGATAACGACATTATGGTACCCACCGCTTTGAGCCACGATATGGCCCGCCGCATCCCCCATGCACAACTCGTCATTTATCAGGACGCGGGCCATGGTGGAATTTTCCAGCATTACACCAACTTCGTACCCACGGCACTGGAGTTCCTATCGCAATGAATACTTTGTGAACCAGCAGCGTATGAAGTTTCTCGCGAACCCAGCAGAGCGCGCATGATTCTCGACCAAAATTCGTGACGCGCTTTGCCGAAAGCATCACCGAAATTTGGAGAAAGAAATGAAAGCAGTCCGATTTCATAAGACCGGAGGCCCTGAAACCCTGGTCTATGAGGATGTGCCAGATCCCTCACTCGCCTACGACGAAGTTCTCATTCGCGTCGAGGCGGCTGGATAGTACTCCAGCCATGGGCGTGAGTGCGGCTCAGTTCAGCGCCTTCACAATACAACGCAACATCGGAGTAAGAGCAACATGAAAGCACTCACATTCAAACGCTATGGCAAATCACCCGAGATTGGGTTCGCCGAAGTTCCGCGCCCCACACTAAAGCCCGACGAACTGCTGGTCGAGGTTCACGCCGCGGGGGTGAACCCGATCGACAACATGATTCCGACGGGAATTTTCAAACCCGTATTGAAGTTCCAACTGCCCGCGACTATGGGTAGCGATCTGGCTGGCATTGTGATCGATGTTGGCAGTCGCGTAACTCGCTTCAAGAAAGGCGACGCAATCTTTGCAAGTCTGTTCGACCTTGGAAGAGGATCTATCGCCGAATTCGCTGTTGTACCGGAGAGTGCAGCAGCCCCAAAACCGGCTAATCTCGACTTCGTGCAGGCCGCCTCGGTTCCAATGGTCGCACTCACTTCCTGGCAAGCGCTGAAGGAACGTGCCAATCTTCACGCGGGTCAGAAGGTGTTCATTCCTGCAGGATCTGGCGGTATTGGCACGTTTGCGATCCAATTGGCCAAGTATTTCGGTGCTAAAGTAGGGACCAACACCAGTACGGGTAATATCCCGTTGGTTACAAGCCTGGGCGCGGACGAGGTAGTCGACTACAAGAAGCAAGAGTTCGAGAAAGTGCTGCGCGGCTACGATGTGGTGATTGGCACGATCAGGGGTGATGCGATTGAAAAGTCGATAGGAATCCTGAGTCAAGGAGGCAAGATCGTCTCTCTTATCGGGCCGCTGGACGCAGCGTTCGCCCGTGCTCGCGGGCTGAACTTCGTCCTGAGGTTCGTATTTGGCCTAATGAGTCGCAAGATCATGCGTCTCGCGAGAACGCGGGACGTCACCTACTCATTTCTCTTCGTACGCCCCGACGGTGCTCAACTTGCCGAGATTGGCAAACTGCTCAAGTCAGAACGCATCCATCCGGTGATTGACAAGGTATTTCCGTTTGAACAGGCAAAGGAAGCGCTTGAGTACCTAGCGCAAGGACGCGCCAAGGGTAAGGTCGTGGTCAAGATCAAGTAAGGTACCTAAGGGTTGAGTGTTGAGGCGTGCCGAGCTCGGGAATGATGTTTGACTCTCAATACGCCTGCCCCTGGGCGAGTTGGCGTCAGGCGTTCGCAACGCCGAGCGTCGGGACGACTTCATTTCGCGGCACGTATGGCGACATTTCCCCTTCGGCGTCGGCTTCGGCCGGCGAAGTGTAGTGTTCTAATGAACCCGGACACTGATTTAGGCGAGAATGCTCGCCAAGAAGAGGTGTCTGATGACCAAGCAACGTCGTGCGTTTTCCCCGGAGTTCAAACAGCAAGCCGCGTGTCTGGTGCTCGACCAGGGCTATAGCCATATGGAGGCGAGTCGCTCGGTCGGCGTCGGCGAGACGGTGCTGCGTCGTTGGGTGCACCACCTTCAGATGGAACGTCAGGGCGTCACGCCGCAGGGCAACGCAATCACACCGGATCAGCAACGTATTCAGGAACTCGAGGCGCGAATCGAACGCCTCGAGCGTGAGAAGGCCATTTTAAAAAGGGCTACTGCGCTCTTGATGTCGGAAGGCATCGAACGTACGAAGTAATCGATCAGATCGGTGCAGGCGAATCGATCGAACTGATCTGCGCGGTATTCGATGTATCGCGGTCCTGCCTGTATGCATACCGGGAGCGTGCCCAGCGCGTTGATGCCGGGCGAATGGCGTTGCGCAGCCGTGTGCACGAGTTGTTCGTCGAGAGTCGAAGCTCCGCTGGCAGCCGCTGCATCATGGGCATGATGCGCGAGGAAGCTACGGTGATTGGCCGCTTCAAGGTCAGTCGCTTGATGGAAGAGCTGGAATTGATCTGCAAACAGCCTGGCAGCCAGTGAATAATTTGCCCACCGAACGAATGCTCGATGACGATCATTCGACAATCGTCTTTCCGAGCACGCGAGGCGGTGGCATCTTTTAGCCGTGGTTCCCGAGAAGAACCTTTGTTAGCTTCCGGCTGCGGCTATAAGGCCTCGGGATGGATTTGTAACGGAGGGGCGCGTTCCAATAGAGCACGTGAGGCGATGGGGACGCGTCCTACATTTTCTCGGCCAGCACAGCCTTTTGCCGTCGCAAGTGCGCTAGAAAATGGGCCTGATAATCTACAGAAACGGCGCCGATCACACTAGCTCTTCCTCGGAGATTTCTACGCCAGGCGTTGACTTTGGGAACGTCCGCGAAAATTGACGCGACACCATCTGTCTCTAAGGTGTCGAAGTAGCGAAAGATGGGGGCAAAGACCGCGTCTACCATGCCAAAGGTCTCACCGTCGAAGTACGGACCGAGGCCTGGGACGTTTTCGAGTTGGACCAGCCGTTCTTTGAACGACGTGGCTTTTACTTCGGCGCTGGCATGGTCCTTGGCGTTCAAGTACCCCCACGCCTCGCCCAGGGTCGCTGAGCCAAATTCAATCCAGGCTCGATGCTTGGCGCGTGCCAATGGATTGGCCGGGTAGAGATGTGGGCCGGGTTGCGTTTCGTCCAGATATTCGCAAATCGCCATACTTTCAAACAAGATCTCTTCTTCGCCGTCGGGCTGCTGGATTTGGAGCAAAGGGACCTTGGCAGTCGGTGACAGTGCCAAAAACCAAGCCGGCTTGGCGTTGAGATCCACGTTGATACGCTCGAACGCAACTTGCTTTTCAAGCAAAACGATGGCGGCCCGCTGGACGAACGGGCACAGAGGGTGACTGATCAGAGTAAGCGAGGGCATTGTCATGTAAGGCTCGAATGGTCTGTATGCAGCGGCAGTGCACCAGGATGTTTTCCGTGTCTCTGCTCTTTTTGCTTCGCGGGAGGGGAAAGCGTGATGCCGAACGCAGCACCTGCAACTCGTGCGCGAACAGAAGACGCTTTCCCCGGGCTCCGGCGTTGCTCGATCAGCGATTGAGCATGCGACCGCCATCCACGACGATTTCCGATCCGACCGTCCAACGGGACTCGTCGGAGGCCAGGTACAGCACGGCTTTGGCCACCTCCTCCGGAGTACCGAAGCGGCCGAGTGGGATGGTGGCGGCAATATCCCTGTTGACTTGTTCGCGGTAGGCGTCGGGGATGCCGAGCTTGTCGTACAGCGGCGTGTCGACCGGGCCGGGGCTGACCGCATTGACGCGGACGCCGCGTCCAAGCAGTTCCGCCGAAAGCGTCTTCGACATATTCAGCACCGCAGCCTTGGTGGCCGCATAAACGGAGGAGCGCTCTGCGCCAACATGCGCACTGACGGACGTGTTGAGCACGACCGACGCCGGGCGAGCGAACACCGGCAGCAACGCCTGGAGCAAGAAGTACGGTCCCTTGACATTGACATCGAACGAGCGATCGAACATCTCTTCCGTCCATTCCTCGATCGGCAACCAGACGGATACACCAGCATTGAGAAAGGCAACGTCTAGTTGGCCATAGTGGTCCTTGATGGCTCGTGCCAGTTCCTTTTGGGCAGCGACGCTGGCCGAGTCGGCCCGTAGAACCGGAACCTCGGGTCCAAGTTTGGCTTGCGCCTTGGCGATCGAATCGGGATTGACTCCCGTGACGACGACGCGGGCGCCCTCGGCCAAAAACTGCTTCGCGGTTTCCAGACCGATGCCGCTGGTGCCGCCGGTGATAAGGGTGCGTTTACCTTGCAAGCGCGACATTGACTTCTCCTGTAAGTGACAACCAACCGTGGTCGACAGGGAGAAATGTGCACCTATGCCGATGTGACGATAAGATGGCTGCTTTGAATATATTTCATGCTTCTGTTGCATGAATTGGGGGCCGCGTGGACCGATTTCTCTTGATGACGTGCTTCGCACGGGCCGTCGAGACGGGGAGTTTTTCTGCTGCAGGGCGAGATTTGGGATTGGGCCAGCCCAACGTCAGCCGCTATGTAGCCGCGCTGGAGGACCATCTCCAAACGCGGCTGCTGCACCGATCCACACGAAAGCTTGCCCTGACGCCCGAGGGTGAACGCTACTATGCAGATATCCGCCGGATTCTTGACGCGGTGGACGAATCTGAATCGTCTTTCAGGAACAGTGTCGATCCATCGGGACTCTTGCGCGTGGCCTGTCCCACGGCGTTAGCGCATGCATATGTGTTGCCTCAGGTCCCGGTCTTTCTGGAGCGGTATCCCAGATTGACGCTGGATCTTCAGATCAGCGATCGCTACGTGAACCTTGTAGACGAGGGAGTCGAGCTCGCGATTCGCATTGGACATCTGGAGGACAGTGCGCTACGCGCCAGGCGCATAGGAATGTACGAGCGTGTGGTCGTGGCCAGCAAGGACTATCTGGCGAAACGCGGAGTTCCGGACACACCTGATGACCTGCGCGAACATGATTGCGTGGTCTACACTTTGCTGTCGTCCGGTGCGACATGGCGCTTTCGTGACGCCGATATTCCGGTCTCTGGGAGATTGCGGGTCAACTCACCCGAGGCCGTTCGAGCAGCGGTCACAGCAGGGTTAGGGGTCGGGCATGGGCCGGAATGGCTGTTCGAGGAAGGGTTAAAAAGCGGTCGTTTGCAGTTAATTCTGACCGGGCACTTTGCTCCGGCCGTCCCTGTTCAGATTGTCTATGTTGCAAACAGGTTGCTTCCAACACGGGCCATAGTGTTTATTGAATTCATTTCCGACGTATTTTCAAGGATTTCGGCTTTCAACAAAATCGCATTTCCGAAGCCTTAGGGGATTGATTGCGGCGAATCTAGGAGCATCCGGCAGAACCGAAGCCCGCGAAGCTGCGTCCAGCATCTGGCTCACCGCTCAGGATTTCTTCGGCCAACAGGCCAGACATGCCGACGAGCATTTTCCGGTTCGCAGGTAGCTCGGGAACCGCAAACCCATGTTTCAACGCCACCTTGTGCATCTCCTCGGGGCAGGTGCGGGGACGGAACTGGCCGAGCCACGCGCACTCCTCGGAATTGCCACTCTCGTTTTTCCACACGATTGCGTCGCCAGCGCCGCCGAAGCGCTCGTAGAGCAACTTGTGGCCCGCTTCGTGGTATGCGGTGTTTCGGAGTTCTCTGGCAGCTATCTGCTCTTCCGTGTAATCAATCATCTAATCGAAGACTACACATACACGATCGCCCCCGTACTAACCCTGATTAATAAATCTTATCGCGGTGAAAAATTCCGTATCTTATTGAACCAATATCGGCTCGATATAGTGGCTCGCTTTCCCGCACGCACCGTCCGCGTGCGGCTGACACGCTGACAATCAGCAGGAGCCGCTTGATGACCACCGACGTCCGCTTCACCGAAATCGAGGATCTGATGCCCGCCGCCGGCGGGTTGCGCGAGATCCGTCACCACATCCATCACCATCCCGAACTTGCGTACGAAGAGCACGACACGGCCGCGCTCGTCGCGGACAAGCTCGGGCCA